>ERZ808277.127-NODE-127-length-36759-cov-5.054218_pt1 | contig 36759 bp, 22 predicted proteins | sample MGYA00521240_ERZ808277 | MGnify/ENA primary metagenome ERZ808277 (study PRJEB31516, sample SAMN03275599) | gut metagenome | biome: mammalia-associated habitat; material: feces | host: Papio cynocephalus | place: Kenya | collected 2012-07-17 ... | reverse complement strand
AATATTTACTGATAATCAATATTTTAACCATAATGAAAATAGTCAGAATCATTTCAGTCACGGTAGCTCTCGCAGTGGCTGTTGGATGTGGAAGTCAGAATTGGAAACAGACTCAGGACGGTGTTACTGTCCAAGTTGCGGACAGAAATAACGATGGGCCAGCGTTGGTTCGGCTTCAGGTTAAAGGTGACAATCTTGTAAGAGTCACAGCGACTCCTGAGACCCGGTTCACAGACAGGAAAAGTCTCATCATTGTCCCGTCTGAATCAAAGCCGGAATTCACCGTGGCCTCCACGGACAGCACGGTCTCCGTTGTGACATCTTCCGTTGTGGCCTCTGTCAGGCTAAGGGACGGGGCGGTCAGCTTCGCGGACAATAACGGAAACAAGATCCTTGGCGGCAACACGATGTCGTTCACCCCGATCACTGTTGAGGGAAGGCATGAATATTCCTCGCTCTTCACTTTTGATTCTCCCGAGGATGAGGCGTTCTACGGCCTTGGCCAGCATCAATCCTTGGAATTTAACCATAAGGGCGGCAACGAGGAACTGTTCCAGTACAACACCAAGGTTTCCATCCCGTTCGTGGTCAGCAACAGGGGCTATGGTGTGCTCGTGGACAACTATTCGCTGAGCCGTTGGGGAAACCCGGAGCCTTACATGCAGCTGAACCAAGCCTTCAGACTCTATGGCAAGGACGGCAGTGAAGGCGGGTTGACCGGGACATATACTTCAGCCACTGGCGATCCTGTCATAAGACAGGAGGACTCCCTGTACTATGAGAATGAGTGGGTTATCGCGAATCTTCCGAAAATGCCTCTTAAAGGCGCGGATGTGACATACGAGGGCTTCATCGAGGCTTCGCAGGACGCTGAATATCATTTCGTCCTTTATTATGCTGGTTTCCAGAGTGTTTCCATAGGAGGTAAGGAAGTTGTCTCCGAGCGTTGGAGACCGGCATGGAATCCGAACTCCTACAAATTCACAGTCAGCCTTAAGAAGGGCGAGAAGACCCCGATCAAAGTAAGCTGGAAGCCGGACGGGGATGTCTCGTACATCGGATTGAGAGTGGCTGAGCCAAGGACAGAGGCCGAGCAGAGCCGTTTCTCGTTCTGGTCGGAGATGAGTCCGGAACTGGACTATTATTATATTGCAGGAAACAGCATGGACGAGGTGATCTCCGGCTACAGGACCCTCACCGGAAAGGCTCAGGTGATGCCGAAATGGGCGCTTGGGTTCTGGCAGAGCCGCGAGCGTTACAGCACCCAGGAGGATCTTGTGGGCACGTTGGCCGAATTAAGGCGCAGGAATATTCCCGTGGACAACATCGTCCAGGACTGGCAGTACTGGAAGGATGACCAGTGGGGAAGCCACGAGTTTGACGAGACGCGGTACCCTGACCCGGAGAGAATGCTTGATGACGTGCACGCCATGCACGGGCGTTTCATGATCAGTGTCTGGCCGAAATTCTATGTCAACACGGATCATTATCAGGAACTTAAGAAGGCTGGCTATGTCTATCCGCTTGCGGAAAAGGACAGTCTTAAAGATTGGCTTGGTTACATGGAATCATTCTACGACGCCTATTCTGAAGGTGGCAGAAAGATGTTTTGGAAGCAGATGGACGAGAGCCTGTACTCGAAGTACGGTCGGAAGATTGACGCATGGTGGATGGATGCCAGCGAACCTAATCTCAGGGACTGTCTGCCAATGGATTACCAGAAGGCTCTGACCACACCGACAGCCCTTGGCCCTTCCACTGAGTATCTCAACGCCTACGCCCTTGTCAACGCCGATGCCATCTACAACGGACAGCGCGGAATCGATCCGGACAAGAGGGTGTTCCTGCTGACGAGGAGTGGTTTCGCAGGTCTGCAAAGATATTCGACGGCCACATGGAGCGGAGACATCGGTACATGCTGGAATGACATGCGTACCCAGATGGCCGCGGGCCTGAACTTCTCGATGAGCGGAGTGCCGTTCTGGGGAATGGACATCGGAGGATTCAGCGTGATGGACAAGTACACAGCGGCGGTTTCCGCTTTCGACAACACTGGCAAAGTGACACCTGACCTCGACGAATGGCGTGAGCTCCAGACTCGCTGGCATCAGTTCGGCACATTCGTTCCGCTGTTCCGCACGCACGGACAGTGGCCGAGAAGGGAACTTTGGAATATCGCTCCGGAAGGGACTCCTACATATTCAAGCATCCTCTATTACATGAAGTTGCGCTATCGTCTGATGCCGTACCTCTATTCATTGACGGGTGCCGTGCATTTCGAAGACTACACAATGCTTCGCGGCCTTCCGATGGATTTCGCGGACGACCGTAACGTGGCCGACATCAGCGACCAGTGGATGCTTGGCCCGGCCCTGATGCCATGCCCTGTCTCTGAATATAAATCCCGCTCCCGCAGCGTCTATTTCCCTCAGTGCGAGGGTTGGTACGACTTCTACACAGGCAAGTTCATCACCGGAGGTCAGACTCTCACGGTCGAAGCTCCTTATGAATATATTCCTTTGTATGTCCGTGCAGGCTCAATCATCCCGTTCGGCCCTGAGATCCAGTGGTCTGACGAAAAACCTGCCGATGTCATCGACCTCTATGTCTATGCCGGAAAAAACGGCTCGTTCACCCTTTACGAGGACGAGAACACGAACTACAACTACGAGAAAGGAGCGTATTCGACGATAGAGTTCACCTACGATGACTCATCCCGCACCCTGACCATCGGAGACCGTAAGGGTGAGTTCCCGGGCATGCTGAAAGACCGTACTTTCAACATCGTGCTTGTCACGCCGGAGAACGCTAACGCCTATCCTAAGGGCTCAAAAGGTGTGGAAATCGCCTACCACGGGGATTCAGCCACAGTAAGGCTGTAGCAGGGCTAATCCAGATATTCGATCTTGAAATCGTAGTCCCATTGGGTGAAATAGAGGTTCCCCTTGTCCCACTCGACCTCTCCACGTTGGAAATCGACAGTGTCGCTGCGAGGGAACTTCTTCTCCGGATCGAGATTGCCTCCGAAATCGGAGTTGACAATCATCCTGTAAGGCTCGATGCCGCCGAGGAAGAAATCACCGCCGTAGGAGGTGATGCCGAAGCTCTGATCGACAGGAACCCAGCCGTAGCCCTCAAAATAGACCTCGCCCCAGTCATGCAGGTTGCCGGCGCCCGGATGCATCATCAGACCGCTCTGCCATCTGGCCGGGATGCCTTTGTAGCGGCACATCGTGATGAAGAGCAGTGTCACCTGGCCGCAGTCCCCGTGGCGGTTCGTCAGAACATATTCAGGAATATTCTCGATCGTGGAATAGTCCCTGGCTGATGCCCAAGGGAATGTCTTGTCGATCCAAGTGTAGATAGCCTTGGCCTGAAGGTAAGGATTCCCGATGCCGGCTGTGACAGAATCGGCGGCGGCCTTGATCTTGTCAGTGAAGATCACGTGCTGCTCGCGCTCGGCGGTATATTCCTTATAGTCAGGGGAAGAAGTGTTGTACGCCAACACTTTGGATGAATCGATAGGATGCCATTCGCCGCTGGAGGTATATTCAAAGACCTCGTGGAAGACGGTAGGTTTGTTCTTGACGGTCTTGGCCTCCATGTAGACGCTGCTGTGAGGGTGCCATGGCTCAGAGAAAGTCAGTTTCTCAATCGGGTACGCCACGCCGTTGACTCCGGCCTCGATGAATTTGAAATCGGTCTGGCGGGGCACATCCTGGCGAGGAAGCGGCAGCCAACAACGGAGGGTCTGGCCAGGCCGCAACGTGTTGGCATGGACCGAGAGGGTGAAAGTCACCCTCATCCTCTTCGGCAGGGCGAAATATGGATTCTCCTTTCCGGCGGCGATGTTCTCCAGCACCTGCTTTTTGATCTGAGGTATTGTCACGGCGTCAATGGCTTCGTGCCCCGTCAAGGAAGTCCCGCTCTTTGACATATCCTGCTCTTCGGTGTCTGCCGCGGCTTTTATTGCAGCCAACTCCGGATTGATCCTGAACAGGTTGCGTGCGGCTGCGGAGAAATACATAGTGCGCTTCCCGATCCGCATAGACTCAAGCTCACCGGAAGCGGTCCATTTGTCAATCTGCTCATCAGTGACATCCGGAATGTATTTCTGAATATATTCCTTGACATCCTCCCTTGTGGCGCAGAACTCCGTCGCCAACCTTTGTGCCAGATCCTTGTCCCAGGAATATTTGTACCTCATCTGTCTCGGCAGCCAGATGTTAGCGGCCAGCGCTATCGCCACCAGCGTCCAAAGGACTATCTCTTTTCTTTTCATAGCCATGACTTACAGTAGTTTAAGTCCGAGGCCAGGACGGTCGGGAAGGGTGATCTTGCCATCGATGACTGTCATTCCCTCGAACCGGTCGTTGGCTATCAGAAGGTTTCCGTCAAGGTCGGCGAAATCCACGGCAGGGGAGAGCTGTGCGGCGGCGGTCACGGCGCAGGAGGTTTCTGTCATGCAGCCTACCATCACCTTCATCCCTTCGGCGCGGGCGTAGTTCAGCATCTTCCAAGCCTCACGCATTCCGGTGCACTTCATCAGTTTGATGTTGATGCCGGTGTAGGCGCCCTTGACTCTCTGGACGTCAGTGAGACGCTGGATGGCCTCGTCTGCGAATGTCGGAAGCGGGCTGCGCTCTGTCAGCCAAGCGTTCTCGTCCATCATCTCCTTCGGCATCGGCTGCTCCACCATCACAACTCCGTGATCCTTCAGCCAGCAGATCATCTCCAAGGCCTTCTCCTTGTCCTTCCAACCCTGGTTGGCGTCCACGGCGAGAGGCAGGTCGGTTATCTCACGGATGGTCTGAATCATCTCCTTGTCGTTGTCGAGTCCGACCTTGACTTTCAGGATCTTGAACTGTTCGGCGCATTCCTTCGTCTTCTCCCGGACCACATCCGGGGTGTCGATTCCGATGGTGAACGTGGTGTTCGGAGCCTTGGCGGCATTGAGCCCCCAGATTCTGTACCATGGCTGTCCCATCAGCTGTCCGACAAGGTCATGCAGGGCTATGTCCACGGCAGCCTTGGCGGCGGAGTCTCCCTCGTTTATACCATCCACGTAGGTCAGGATGTCATCGATCTGGAACGGATCGCTGAATTGCTCCAGATCGACCTTTTTCAAGAAATTGCAGACGCTCTCCACGGTCTGCCCGAGGTACGGCGGCATCGAAGCCTCTCCGTAGCCGGTGAATCCGTCATATTCAATCTTCACCTGCACATCCGGTGTCGTGGTTCTTGAATATGACGCCACGGTGAAGGTGTGCCGAAGCTTGAGCTCATACGGCTCGAAGCTCAGCTTCATCCTTGCCGTGCCGCCCACTTTGTATGGTTTTGGAATATCACCGCCGCTCTCCTTGCCTGCGCATCCCGTGATAAGTCCCCCTGTTCCGATGAGAAGCCCGCTTCCGGCAGTCGCCAGCCCAGCGGTCCTGAGAAAATCCCTGCGTTTCATCATTCAGCCGATTCGATGAACTCCGTCATTTGTTGAACTTTGCTCAGAGCCGAGTGGAAGAGTTTCATCTGGTTGCGGGTACGGACGAGGTTGTGCTCAGGGAACTTGATCTTGTAGTAGGTGTCGCCGTTTATGTAGTCGGCGAAGAAGCGGACTGCCTGCATGAACGGGAACAGGCAAGCCGCATAAGGCAGATTCTCCCTCTCGACCGGAGTCAGGAACGGCTTCGTGCCTTTCAGGTAACCACGAGTGAAGGCCTTGAATATCTCCATGTCGAAATCGACCTTTTCCAACTCAGGTGAATCCTCGGCGACCGGGTTGGCTGCCGTGCGCAGGAAATCCCCGAAGTCCGAGAACACATAGCTCGGCATCACGGTGTCCAGATCGATGACACACAGGATTTTGCCATCCTTGTCGAACATCATGTTGTTGACCTTCGTGTCGCAGTGACATATTCTTTTAGGAAGTTTCCCTTCGCGGTGCAGCTGCTCGGCCTTGCACATCTGTACCCCATACTTGTCGATGTCCTCCAGAATCTTGTGTAGTTCCTGTCCGGCTGTCTTGTCGTCAGCGCGCAGACGTCCGGCCTTGTCCTCTCTCACAGCCTCTACCAACTGTCTCAGTCTCAACTCCATGTTATGGAAGTCCGGAATCGTCTCCCCGAGCGTGTCAGGAATGTCGGCAAGCATCGCCTCGAAGTTACCGAAAGCCTCGCCGGCATATTCAGAATATTCCGGATTGACGGTCTCGTAGGTGTAGGCGTCGTCAATAAACACCGACACCCTCCAGTACTTCCCATCCTCAAGGCAGTAGGTCCTCGGCTTGTCGCTCATCAGCGCTTCCAGTCTCTCTCCCTCTGACTTCAAAGGAATGAACCTCAGTACCTTGCGGTCGATGTCCTCGGCTCCTTCCGCTTCGAGTTTCTTGCGGATATGCCTGGTCACGGCCTCGATGTTGCTCTGGAGCAGATCCACATCCGTGAAGATCGCATTGTTGATTCTCTGGAGCACATAATCCGGAGCGTCGCCCTCGGTGACAACCTTATACGTGTCGTTGATCAAACCGTTGCCCAACTGCTTGATCTCCTTGACCTCGCCCTCGATGGCGAAAAGTTCAACTATTTTTTTCAGATCTGTCATAGCTAGTGTCATTTAAATATCAATCTTTCAAAGATAACCATTTCCGTCAGGAATTTCAAGCGTCTGTCCAATCATTTGAATATGAAAATTGTTATTTTTGTAAATACATGACAAAATGAGTAAGTGCTAACTTATGGAACTTTATGAATATGCCCGTCCGGCCCTGATGGCCGGAAAGAAGATACTTTATGTGCACGGATTCGCGTCCAGTGGTCAGAACGGAAGCGTCAAGACGTTGAGGCTGCTGATGCCACAGGCGGAGGTGATAGCACCAGACCTGCCGGTGGAGCCCTTCGAAGCGATGGAACTTTTAAGGAATATGCTCGCATCGGAAAAGCCGGACCTAATCATCGGAACCTCAATGGGGGCGATGTACGCTGAGATGCTTTACGGAGTGGATCGCATTTTGGTGAACCCTGCCTTTCAACTAGCTGACACCTTGCTGAAAAACAACGGGTTGGGCAGGCAGGAATATCACAATCCCCGTCAAGATGGAGAAACATCTTTTCTGGTCACGAAAACCCTGTTGGAGCATTTCCGTGAGATCAGCTCGCATTGCTTCGAGCGGGCGGTTGAGGACCAGGACAAGGTCTTCGGGCTTTTCGGAGTGCACGACACCTTGGTCCACACATTAGACCTTTTCTGTGAGCATTATCCTCAGGCCATAAGGTTCGACGGAGAGCATTACCTCAATGACAACGCCATCCTCCATTCCATCCTTCCTGTGATTCAGTGGATCGATGACAGACAGAGGAACATTCAGAAACCAGTTTTGTTCATCTCGCTGAGTGACAAGATAATCAATCATTCGAGCGGCTTCGCCAAGTCTGTTGCCGAGCTTGCCGTGAACTATGATGTCCACATTGTCGCCGGAGTCCCGTACAACACGCCTGAACTTTGTCAGAAGGTTGTGGTCTGGTGCGAGGCCAACCTCGGTGTCCCTGTCTGGAATCGTGTCACGATTACGAACCACAAGAATCTTCTTCTGGCCGACTATCTGATCGACGCTGAGCCTGAAGTGAACGGCGCTCCGGATTTCATGGGCACATTGATCCATTTCGGCTCAGATGCTTTCAAGACATGGGAGGATGTCCTGACCTATTTCGACCGGCTCGGCGGACAATGAGTTTCGCCAGTTGTTGAGTTTGCCGAAGCGCTCTTCACAAAGAAGTTTGTTCGACAGGCTCACCAACCCGTTCAATCTGTAGGGAATACCACGCCGGCCTGGCGGCGGATTTCGTCGAGGATTTCGGCGGTGATGAGTGATGTCTCAAGACTGTTGACGGATGATTCTATGCGGCCTGATTCCAGTACATTGATAAACTCTCTGAACTCGCAGAGGTACTCGTCCGCATCAACCGGAACGGAGATGTCCACGGCTGCCGGTCCGGTTGATCTTCCGGAAGTCGGAGCCCCGCGTCTGGTCATCTCGGCGTTGCGGCAGATGTGGATCTGATCCAGCGAAATGATTCCGCCGTCGCAGGAAATTTCCGTGCAAAGCCGCGAGTCCGTTACCTTTGAATATATCACCGAGGCACTCATCCCTTCATATTCAAAAATCACACTTCCTTGTAAATCAACTCGTTTCCAACCCTTTCGGCCAGATGCTTCGACAGGCTCAGCATCCGCCTCGATCACTGAACTTGTCGAAGTGCCGAAGCGCCCGGCCGCCACCGGCACCTCGCAGGTCGTGACGTTGGCCTTGATCCCTTTAGGTCGGCCGAACAACGATACCATAGGGTAGATCGCGTATATTCCTATGTCCATCAGCGCCCCTCCGCAACAGTCTGGGTTGAAGGAACTTGGCACAATAGAAGCGTCCTCCCCGGCTATGATTCTCTTTACAAGGTCATATTTTGAGGAATATTGGCAGAACGATGCGAAATAATGGCGCACCGTCCCCATTTCGGCAAGATGTTCCCTTGCGGCCACGAAATTAGGGCACAGTGTGGAGATCATTGCCTCCATAAGAAGCACTCCATTGGCTTTCGCCGCTGCGGCCATCTCCTTGACTTCCTTTGCGTTGGATGCCATCGGCTTCTCGCACAACACATGCTTCCCGTGGTCCATGCAGAGAATCGCAAGGTCATGATGAGTGCTGTTGGGCGTGCCGATGTAGATCGCGTCGATGTCAGGATCGGATGCCATCTTTTCGATGTCCGTGTAAACCTTGCCTATTCTGTGCGCCTGTGCGAACGCCTTTCCTTTCTCCTCGGTGCGCGAACAGACGGCCGCCGCCTCGAATCGCGGCTCCATCACCGCCCCTTTCAGTACCCAGTCGCTGATACGGCCGGTCCCGACTATTCCGAATCTTGTCTTTCTCATTTCAGCATTCCTCTAAGTTCAAGATAATCAAGTATGGCCGCCCGAGCTGAGGTCTTTCCGGCGGAATCTATGGTAAGAACCTCATAACCCAATTTTGGCACGATGCGGGAGACCTTCTCGTCTGGTTCCGGCTCAATGAGGACAATTCCGTTAACTGCCTTCTTTAATTTATAGGCGGCCTTCACTACAGCCTCGGAAGAGAACGTGTCGGCTATGAGGACTATCCTCTCTGCGTCAGCGAATCTTTCTTTGCCTATTTTCTTCACCATGAACCCGACATCCTTCCCGTTTTCGTGAAATGCGGTCGTGTAGCCGATCAGGCCTTCCGGCACCAAAGATTTGACCAGATTATCCGGAAAGGCGGTTTTCAAAGGTTCATGGAAATAGATGATGACTGGCCTTGCTCCAAGTGAGTCAGGAAAGAAACCGTTCTTGTCGGCCGGTTTGAAAACTTTCCCGAAAATCTTGTCATTGTGCTTGTAAAAGCTTAACTCTTCCACGATTATATTGCTGCCGTCTTCAGCCTTCACCCTTTCCCTCGGACTGGCGTTTTTGAATATGTTCAGCCCGATCACGCCAAGCAGGGCTACCGCCAAGGCGCTTATCAGCGACACTAAGACTTTTTTCATTTCAAGAATATTTGTTGTTTTACACTATCGCAAAAATAACTATTTTTGTACGAATATGCCAAAGTTGAATCTCATATCCCGCTTGTCGGAAAGGAACCAGCTCCTTGTGCTCAGCCTCGTCGTCGGAATCGTGGTCGGGTTGGCCGCCGTGCTGCTCAAAACATTGATCTCTGTGATTCAGGAAGGTCTGCGTGACGCTTTCGGAGGAGTTCTTGACGGAGCCTTGTATTATCTTGTCCTTCCCGGAATAGGAATGCTTCTGGCGATGCTGTTCTGCAAGTTCGTGATCAAGGACAAGATCGGCCACGGTGTCACGAAAGCCCTTCAGGCTGTATCCAGGCACGAGTCCAGAATCAAACCACATAACATGTGGTCCTCGATCGCGGCCAGTTCCGTCACCATCGGCTTTGGCGGATCAGTGGGAGCGGAGGCCCCGATCGTCTACACGGGAGCCGCCATCGGATCCAACTTTGCCCGTTATATGGGATTGTCCTACAGGAGCATGACTGTCCTGCTGGGGTGCGGGTCCGCCGCCGCCGTGGCCGGAATATTCAAGGCTCCCCTTGCCGGAGTTCTCTTCGTGCTGGAGATTCTGCTGTTCAACATCTCGATGACATCCATGATGCCGTTGCTCTTGTCAACGGTCTCGGCCACAGTGATTTCCTATACGCTTCTTGGCTCCTCCACTCCGTTCGAGTGCACCCTTACCCCATTCGTGCTCAAGAATATTCCATACTACATCATTCTGGGGCTGTTCTGCGGAGCTTGCTCAATCTACTTCATCCGCACGACATTGAAACTTGAGGACAGGGTCGGAAAGATGGATAACGCATATATCAAATGGCTTATCTGCGCCGTCGGGCTGGGAATACTGATTTTCCTGTTCCCTCCTCTTTATGGTGAAGGGTACGAATCACTCGGTGTGCTCCTTAATGGTAAGGAACTGTCCTTGGACGGCCAGACACCTCTGGCTTTTCTGACGGACAGCCCTTGGTCGGTGCCGGTCTTTTTCATGCTTATCCTCTTGTTGAAAGTCTTCTCCATGACATTGACGAACGCCGGCGGGGGAGTGGGTGGAACGTTCGGTCCGACACTTTTCGTGGGAGCGATCGCCGGTTTCGTCGTGGCCAGAACCTTGAACCTGCTCTTTGACGGAACTCTGATGAGTGTCCCGGAACAGAATTTCGTGCTGGTGGGGATGGCCGGACTGATGGCCGGAGTGATGCAGGCCCCGATGACGGCAATCTTCCTTATCGCCGAGATTTCAGGCGGTTATGATCTCTTCCTGCCGCTTATCCTGACTTCGACAATCTCTTTCGGGACGACAAGAATGGTAGAGAAATACTCCATCTACACCAAACGTATAGCCCAGAGGGGAGAGCTTCTGACCCACGACAGCGACCAGGCCGTGCTTACCCTTTTGAAGGTGTCGGACGTGATAGAGACCGACTTCTCCACAGTGAAGATTGATGACACCCTCGGCAGGCTGGTCGAAGTCATTTCGGAATCCACCAGAAACATATTCCCGGTTCTTGACTCAAAGGACCGCTTCCAAGGGTTCGTCTCTCTGGAGGACATACGCAAGGACATGTTCAGAACCGATGAATATGAGACCCTTCACGTATTCAACTTCATGCGGAGCGCTGAGGAATATGTCTACGAGGATGAGAAGATGGATTCAGTGATGAAGAAATTCGAGGAGACATCGGCCTGGAACCTTCCGGTTGTCAGGCGCGACAGAACCTACGTCGGATTCGTCTCGAAATCCAAGATTTTTTCGGCCTATCGGGATGAGTTGAAGGTCGTTTCTCAGGATTAATTGATAACACTTTGAATATGAAAAATATCTATATTGACTACATAGCCCGCGCAATCGGAGTGAAGGATTGGCAGGTCGAGAATTGCGTCCATCTTTTCGAGGAAGGCAACACGATTCCGTTCATAAGCCGTTACAGGAAGGAGAAGACCGGAGGGCTGGACGATGTCGCTGTCGCTGAGATCAAGCACTGGAACGACGTGTTCACCGAGATGGAGAAGAGAAAGGCCGGGATTCTGTCCACGATCTCCGAGCAGGGCAAACTTACGGACGAACTTCGTTCCAGGATAGAAAACTGCGTGGTGGCCAGTGAGTTGGAGGACTTGTACCTGCCTTACAGGCCGAAGCGCAGAACCCGTGCGACGATGGCGAAGGAAAAAGGTCTTGAGCCTTTGGCTGACAAGATGTGGAAGGTTGAGGTGGCCGATCCGGAGGCCGAGGCACGGAAATATGTCGGTGACAAGGTCGGCTCCGTTGAGGAGGCTCTTGCCGGAGCACGTGACATCATCGCTGAGCGTCTTTCCGAGTCGCAGACCGTACGCGAGAACCTCAGGCACATATTCAGAACCCGCAGGATTGAGTCCAAGGCCACCAAGGCAGCTTCGGACAATGCCGAGGCTTCGAAATACAGGGCCTATTTCAATTTCTCCATGCCTTTGCAGAGGATTCCGTCTCATAACCTGCTGGCGATTCTTCGCGCCGAGAAGGAAGGCTTCCTGTCTATCGGTCTCGATGCCGATCCGGAGAAGTGCGGCAACAAAATCTATTATGATTTCTGTCAGGAGCACCGCTATCCGGGAGCCAAGCTTGCGGAGCAGATCCGTTTGGCTGTCGATGATGCCTACAAGCGTCTTTTGGAACCGTCTCTGACCAACGAAATCGTCAAGGAGGCCAAGGAAAAGGCAGACATAGAGTCGATTAATGTTTTTGGAGAGAACCTCACTCAGCTTTTGCTTTCCGCTCCGGTCGGCCAGAAAAGGACTATGGCAATCGATCCTGGCTTCCGCAATGGCTGCAAGATCGTCTGTCTGGACGAGCAAGGCAACCTCCTGCATCACGAGATAATATTCCCGCATCCTCCTCAGAGCGAGAAGATCAAGTCAATAATGGCCGTGGCCGCGATGATTGATGAATATTCCATCGAGGTCATCGCCATAGGTAACGGCACGGCCTCTCGCGAGACCGAGGATTTCATCAAGCGAGTCGGGATTCCGGAGAATGTCAAGGTCTTCACTGTCAGCGAGGACGGAGCATCGATATATTCAGCCTCCGAGGTCGCGAGGCAGGAATTCCCTGATGAGGACGTGACGGTCCGCGGAGCGGTGTCGATCGGCCGCCGCCTGATGGATCCGCTGTCCGAGTTGGTCAAGATTGACCCTAAGTCATTGGGCGTGGGGCAGTACCAGCACGATGTGGATCAGAATCTGCTGCGAGAGAAACTGGACAACACGGTGATCATCTGCGTGAACAGTGTCGGTGTGAATCTCAACACCGCCAGCCCTTATCTTTTGAGTTATGTTTCGGGAATCGGTCCGGCATTGGCCTCTAACATCGTGGGCTATCGTACTTCGATCGGTGGATTCGCTTCCCGCTCGCAATTGCGCAAGGTGCCGAAACTAGGCCCGAAGGCTTTCGAGCAGTGCGCTGGCTTCCTGCGGATCCAGAACGCTGAGAATCCGCTTGACAATTCAGCCGTTCATCCGGAATGCTATCACATCGTTGACAGGATGGCTTCAGATCTGGGCGTCAGCACCAAGGAATTGCTTGGTAACGAGGCTTTGATAGGGAAGATAGATCCGTCAGCCTATGTTGAGGGAGAATTCGGTCTCCCTACGATCAATGATATTCTTAAAGAATTGGCCAAACCTGGCCGTGACCCTCGCCAGAGCGCGCAGGAGTTCAGTTTCGCGGATGACATCCACGAGATTGATGACCTGAAACCGGGCATGGAATTGCCTGGAATCGTCACCAACGTGACCGCCTTCGGAGCCTTCGTGGACATTGGCATCCACGAGAACGGCCTCATCCATGTCTCCCAGATGCGTGGCCAGAAAGTCAAACTTCACCAAAAGGTCCGCGTCAGCGTCCTCGATGTCGATCTTGACCGTAAGCGCATTTCCCTTCGTCTTTTGACCGGAAAGTAAACAGTTTTGACGCTGGACTCTCACTTTCGGTCGCTGAGCCTGTCGAAGCGACATACTGAACAAAGTGTTATGGTTTACCATCCGAAGGAAATAATTAAGAATATGTCGAAATGTTAATGAATATTTGAATATTATTTCTTTCTGAAAGAAAAAATTGATTATCTTTGTGAAAATGAAAGGTAATTAACTAATCGTATTCCGACTTTTATGAGCGCTGCGAAAAGTATATGTGACAACAAGGCGGTTGTGTATTTATTGTCCGTTGTGGCAATTATGCTTTGGGGAATGTCCTACATCTGGAGCGACAAGCTGATCGCCCTTGATGTTCCGATTTTCTATTTTGTCCCAATCAGGATATTTGTCGCCGGAGTCATACTTCTCCTTTTCAACATATTCACAAAATCTTTCCGCCTCATCGCCCGCAAGGATTTGGTGAAATTTGCGTTTCTCGCTCTGTTCGAGCCACTTATCTATTTCCTTTGTGAGACTTACGGTATCAAGGAGACGGGCTCGCCGACCATCAGCGCCATGATCATCGCTTCCGTGCCGATCTTCTCAGTCGGTGCCGGAGCTCTCTTTTTCAAGGAACGCCTCTCGCTTCTGAATGGTTTCGGAATCGCGGTGACCCTGAGTGGCATCTGCCTTGTGCTCCTGACCCAAGGGGGAGAGGAAGGAGTGCCGCAGAACTTCATTCTCGGAGTGATTCTGCTGATGATTGCCGTGTTCTCGGAAGTAGGTCACGCATCGCTTACAAAACTTCTGGCGGATGGCTACAAGCCGCAGGTCATAGTGATGTACCAGTTCCTGATCGGCTCGATTTATTTCCTGCCGTTCTTTCTGACAAAGGGTGTCGAGAATTTTGACTCCAGACTTATTTCGTGGGAAGTCCTTGAACCGATTCTCTGTCTGGCTGTCCTCTGTTCCAGCCTGGCGTTTTCTCTTTGGGCATTGGCAATCAAGAGGCTTGGAGTCGGCAAGTCCAGCGTGTTCCTCGCCATGATGTGCGTCGCCACCGCCCTTGTGGCCGAAGTCATCGGCCGCGAACACCTTTCCATGATTCAGTGGCTAGGAGTCTTCGTCGCTGTTCTCGGCATCGTCCTCTCACAGTATTGCTGCACCAGGAACCGCAAGGCGTAACGCTCGTCTGCCGTAAAGATTTTGTTCTCCGAAGCATCGGGAAACTCAGAATGATGACTTGCTCAGCCTTTTGAGCTCGCAGTCGGCCTTGATCTTGTCTATGATGGCGCAGACCACTTTGTAGGTCTTGCTGTCCTTTGTGTAGTTGGCCGGGACGGTGAAATTGACGCGACCTTGGTGCTGCAGGGTTTTCGTGAAGGCTTTCTTTTTCGGGTTGCTCTCGTCGCAGACGGCTACAGCGTGGCCGCCGAACATCTTTACGATCTTCATGCACGGGATGTCGGTCTCTCCGTCACCGAAATAGATCATCTGTGGGTACGGAATCCGTTTCTTGTCCTCGGCGATGCTCTCGTTGACCATCTTGTTGTCGTGGGCGCTGAATATACCCTTGTTGATCTTGAATATGTACTGGGTCTTGGCCGTGTAGTCAACCGCAATCCCCGGCCACTCGGCCTCACCCTCCTTGTTGTACATAAATGTACAGGCGAATATATGCTTGAACTCCTTTGCGATCGGGCTGCCCTCGATGATCTCCTTTAGGCCGGAGGAGTTGATGTAGTGCTCGATCTGGACGCCGCGCGAGTCGCCATATTCATTGATCAGTCCGAACCATTCCTTGACTCCGTCGAAGAGTTGGATGTGGCGGCCGAACTTGCGGAAGTCGCTCCGGCGGAGCTTTATGCCGTTTTTCTTCGCCTCATCGAACATCATCTTCATATATGAAAGAACGTTGCTCGCATCTTGCCCGACGGCTAGCCCGTCACTCATCCGCCAGAACTCCTCCGGGGTCTTCCCGATGGCCTGTATGAATCCGAACTCCTGCATATTACCGGGAGAAAGTGTCCCGTCGAAGTCGTAGATCAGCGCTACAATTGGTCTTTTTTTCATAATTTCGCCACAAATAACCGATTTCTACAAATATAATATTTATTCTTTTGAAGAATCCGTGAGTTTCAGTTATTTTTGCCAAGCTAATTTGAATTTTGAGTTTTGAATATGGATCACTATTTAAACCGATTGCAGAACGCGACAAGGAAATACTGGAACAAATCCGCCCTCAATACCATCGGCGGAGAGTCGTTCACATACTCTCAGATGGCGACACTTATCGAGAAGTTTCACATCTTCTTCGACAAGGCCGGCCTTCAGAAAGGACAGCACATTGCCCTTTGGGCACGCAACAGCGCCCGCTGGGGAATGGCCTATCTGGCCGTGAACACCTACGAGGCGGTCATTGTTCCGATTCTGGCTGACTTCACCCCTGACAGTGTCGAGAATCTCGTGAACCATTCCGACAGCATGGCACTTCTGACCAACGCTGACAAATGGGCGAAGCTTGACATAGCCAAGATGCCGGAGGTCAAGGTTGTGATGGACGTGGACAACTTGAAGATTCTTTACTGCCGCAGGCCCGAGATCGAGGCGATCTGGAACAACATCGACAATCTTCTAGCCGAGAAGTATCCGGACGGCTTTGGCCCGGAGGATGTCGTTTATCCGACCGACAATTGGGATGATCTGGCCGTGATCAACTACACTTCCGGTTCTACCGGAAACCCTAAGGGTGTGATGCTGACCTACAGGAACTTCAGCGCGACCATAGAGTTCAGTCAGGTTCACCGTCCGACCTCGGACAAGAACAGGATGATCTCGATGCTTCCGATGGCTCACATGTACGGACTTGTGACCGAGTTCATCTATCCGCTTTGCAACGGAACGTCGATCTATTGGCTGGGCAAGACCCCGACTCCGAGCACTCTGATGAAGGCATTCCAGGAGGTCAAACCTTACCAGCTCATCACGGTACCGCTTGTGATGGAAAAAATATTCAAGTCCAAGGTGAAGCCTATGCTTGACAAGCCGATAATCAAGTTCCTTACAAAAATCCCGGGAGTCAACAAGATTATATTCAATAAGATTCGTGAAGGTCTGATCAACGCGTTCGGCGGCGAGGTGGGAGAATTCATCATGGGAGGCGCGCCAGTGAACCCTGAGATCGAGAAATGGTTCCAGAAGATACACCTTCCTTACACTATCGGCTATGGAATGACAGAGGCGACCCCTCTGCTGGCCTACGCCGGGAGCTCAGAATATGTCGCCGGCTCATGCGGAAAACCTGTCGATTGCGCCACTGTGCGTATTGACTCGGATGATCCTCAACACATTGTCGGAGAGATTCAGGCGAAAGGTGACAACATCTGCCTTGGTTATTACAAGAACCCTGAGGCGTCGGCCAACGCTTTCACTGAGGACGGATTCCTTCGTACCGGAGACCTTGGCCTGTTTGACGCTGACGGCAACCTGTACATCAAAGGCCGCAGCAAGTCGATGATCCTTTCGGCCAATGGACAGAACATCTACCCTGAGGAGGTAGAGGCTGTTGTCAACAGTCAGCCTTATGTTCAGGAGTCTGTTGTCGTTGACCGCTCCGCGAGGCTTGTCGCCCTCGTCTATCTCGATCAGGATGCTCTTCGCAAGGCTGGCCTTGATCAAGAGGCCATTGCGGATATTCCGGAGAGAATCCGCATCAATTCGGACAAACAGCTTCCGAACTACAGCCAGATCACCAAAGTAGAGATCGTTGACCAGCCGTTCGAGAAGACTCCAAAGATGAGCATCAAGCGATTCCTCTACAAGTAATTTCAGCATGACTGAATATTCTGAAGGTTGACTGAAAAGCGAAAATTCCTCTTTGGGAATTGATTGTCAGAAAGAAAACTCCATCAGGATCGAGATAATAATGAGGGCGGCTGTGACCTTTCAGCCGTCCTCTTATTTTAGAGTCTGACATGCGCATGCTATGGACGATTCGAAGATATGGAGTCTGCATTTTGAAATAGTAAGCAGGTTACTCTGAAAATACTCTAAAATATTTATCCATTTCTTCGGTTTTCCATTGGAAATCCGTAATTTTGCAAGATTTTTTTTACGGTATATGCAAGAGATTAGGAACATCGCGCTCATCGCGCACGTCGATCACGGCAAGACGACACTTGTGGACAGGATGATCTACCAGGCTAACCTGGTGCGTCAGCCTGAGAATCTGGGTCAGTTGATTCTCGACAACAACGACATCGAGAGGGAAAGAGGCATCACTATTCTGGCGAAAAACGTGTCTGTCACCTATAAAGGTGTAAAGATAAACATTATAGACACTCCTGGGCATAGCGACTTCGGAGGTGAGGTGGAAAGGGTTCTGAATATGGCGGACGGCGTGCTTCTTCTGGTGGACGCCTTCGAGGGCTGCATGCCTCAGACCAGGTTTGTGCTTCAGAAGGCCCTTGAACTGGGCAAGAAGCCCATCGTGGTGGTGAACAAGGTTGACAAGCCGAATTGCCGTCCGGACGAGGTTCAGGAGGAAGTGTTCGACCTGATGTGCTCGCTGAACGCCACCGATGACCAACTTGACTTCAAGACGATTTTCGGAAGCGCCAAGCAAGGCTGGATGTCGGACGATTGGAAGAACCCGACATCGGACATCACCCCGCTTCTTGACGCCATACTGGCGGAAATTCCTGCCCCTAAGGTCGTCGAGGGGACTCCTCAGCTCCAGGTGACTTCCCTTGAATATTCTCCATACGTCGGGCGTATAGCCGTAGGAAAGCTTACACGAGGAGAGCTCAAGACCGGCCAGCAGGTCAGCCTCTGCAAGAGGTATGACGTTGTCGAGAAGCACAAGATCAAGCAGCTGATGGTTTTCGACGGGCTTGGAAAGGCCAATGTGGACACTGTGCAGTGCGGTGACATCTGCGCGGTGGTCGGCATCGACGGCTTCGAAATCGGCGACACTATCGCCGACAGCGAGAATCCGGAGGCTCTTCCTCCGATCTCAATCGACGAGCCGACGATGAGCATGCTCTTCACCATCAACAATTCACCGTTCTTCGGCAAGGATGGCAAGTTTGTGACTTCCAGGCATATCAAGGATCGTCTCGACAAGGAGTTGGAGAAGAATCTGGCCCTGAAGGTCAAGCCGGGTTTGAATGCGGACTCGTTTGTCGTCTTTGGACGTGGAGTCCTTCACCTCTCTGTCCTCATCGAGGAGATGCGCCGCGAGGGCTTCGAACTTCAGGTCGGACAGCCTAAGGTGCTTGACAAGACCATCAACGGCCAGCGTTGCGAGCCTATCGAGGATCTTTCGATCGAGGTTCCTGAGCAGTTCGTCGGCGCTGCCATCGAACTTGCCACCCGCAGGAAGGGCGCACTTCTTCACATGGAGCCGAGGGGCGACAGGACGCTGCTCAATTTCGACATCCCGACACGTGGACTTATGGGACTTAGAAGCAACCTCTTGACCGCCTCTCAGGGTGAAGCAATAATGGCTCACAGGTTCAAGGAGTACCAGCCTTACAAGGGCGAGATTGAGAACCGGACCAACGGATCGCTCATTTCCCTTGAGACAGGTACCGCCATCGCATATTCGATGAACAAACTTCTGGACAGGGGCAAGTTCTTCATCGATCCTGGTGATGACATCTACTGCGGAGAGGTGGTTGGCGAGCATACCAGAGAGCGGGATCTCAACATCAATATCTGCAAGACAAAGAAACTCACCAACGTGCGTGCCGCAGGCTCTGATGACAAGGTTGTGCTTCCGCCACCGGTGAAGATGTCCCTAGAGGAAATGCTTGAATATATTCGTGAAGACGAGCTTGTGGAGGTGACTCCGCACCATCTTAGGATGCGCAAGATTCTTCTTGATCCGATGGACAGGAAGCGTTCCGGCAACTCCGGAGATGATGAATAGGCAAACTATTTGCGAAAAGATTTTATATTCGGAAAATTTTTTATACCTTTGCAACCCTTAAATCTGTTTACTGGATCGATGGATGGTTTTTTGACAGTTCCTATAAATGGATTGGCCCAAGGACGGACTGATTTCCGTTGGAGGGTAGGGAAGACGTTCTTTGAACATTTTGAGAATTCAGAGATTTTGGCCGCCGATCTGGATATCGAGGTTTCCGCGGAGAAGTCCGGACATTTCATCGGGATTGACTGCGATGTGTGCGGTGATGTCACGGTTGCTTGTGACAGGTGCCTTGAGGAGTTGAGGCTTCCGGTCGGGACCGGATTCCGCCTGAGTGTCAAGTTCGGTCAGGAACCTGCGGACAGCAGTGACGCTGAGGAAGGCGAGAGGGAAATTGTCTGGCTTCCTGAATCGGATGCGGATCTAGACCTGGGTCAGATAGTCTATGACTATGTATGCCTGTCACTTCCGGTTCAAAGGGTTCATCCTGAAGGGGAATGCAATCCGGATGCGGTGAAGTTTCTGAGTTCTGAAGATGAGCAGAGGGGTGATTCCCGAGGCAAGGATGCTTCATTGCCGTTCGCGTCACTGAAGGATCTGATTGATAAAGTGAAATAATAAATTAAAGAATAATTAACTATGGCACATCCGAAACACAAAGTCTCAAAGCAGAGAAGAGACAAGAGAAGGACCCATGATTTCGCTCCGGTTCCTACCCTCGCTACCTGCCCTAACTGTGGCGCAACTGTGATGTATCATCACATCTGCCCAGAGTGTGGTTACTATAGAGGACGTCAGATCATCGAGAAGAGTGCGGAATAGTCTCTTCGGTAGAAAACTAATGGTCCCATAGTTCAACGGATAGAACGGAGGTTTCCTAAACCTTAAATATAGGTTCGATTCCTATTGGGACTACAAAGGAGGCTCGCCACAAAGGCGGGTCTCTTTTGCGTATTTGGATTATTTGAATATTCTGTTTAAATTCGTGAGACGTTAAGCGGTCGCTGAGCCTGTCGAAGTGACCGCACATGTGAAATTCACTAATAGTTGTCGCTTCGACAGGCTCAGCGACCGAAGTTCGATCATGCCGTCACATATGCTGCCATCGTTGCTGCTTTACATCCTTGCGCTGGGTTACACGCCAGGACCTTCCAATCTGTGTGCGTTCCATTCCGGAATCCACTTCGGAAGAAGACGCGCTATGCGGATCTGGTGGGGATTTGTGATAGGCTTCTTGTTCATCGACACGACTCTTGTCCTTGTGGCTCACTTCCTTGGGGACGTGCTTGGCCCTTACGTGAAATGGCTTTCATACGCCGGAGCTCTTTATATGGTCTGTCTTGCTGTGATGATTGCCGTAAAGTCCGGCCAGTCAAAGGAAGACATGGCGAAATCATGCACCATCAAGACAGGAATCGTCATAGAGGTAACCAACGCCAAGGTCTGGATGTTCTGCCTTACGGCTTTGGGAACATTTGTCCTGCCATATTCAAGTTCATTCATCGAACTGGCGAAAGTGGGTGTCTTGCTGACCCTCGCCGGTCCGGTGGCGAATCTGGTGTGGCTTGTGGCGGGCTCCGCGCTTGACAACCTGACGGAAAAATATGGCAGAATCATCGACATGATTCTCGCCGCGGCCCTGATATTCAGTGCAGCCATGCTGATTTTCTGATGAACATATTCACTGCAAGCAGTGAATAACAATGGGCCATGCATGGCTGAACCAGAGTTCATCAAGCGGCGGTCGGGCTCTTGATTGCTATGCATTGAACGGGTACGGAGGTTTTTTCCTTACCTCCGAGGGAAGCGGACGGTGAAGCAGGCGCCCTTGAGAGAGAATGACTTTGAGTAGAAGATCTCGCCGTTGCATTTTTCAAGAATATTCCTGCAGATAGACAGTCCGAGGCCGGTTCCGTTGCTCTTGGTCGTGAAGTTAGGCGTGAAGAGTTTCGAGCGGTTCTCCTCGCTGACTCCAGGCCCGTTGTCCTCGAAGACAATGTCGTAGAAGCCATCTTTGGAGGACAGACGCAAAGACACCACGATTCGTCCTTGGAATGGCTCGACTCCTTTTTCTTCAGCCTCGGTCTGAGCGTTCTCTATGGCTTGGACGGCGTTGTTGATCAGGTTGGCGAACACACGTGTGAGCTGTGGTTTTGGCCCCATGACAGTGGCGTTGTCGAGCCCCATGTAGGAAAACTTGATGTTGTCCCTGCTGTCGAACAGGTCAACCTCCTCCTTCAGCAGATTGTCCAGATTGATCTCCACGGGCTCCTCCGTGTATAGTTTGGCGAATGTCGAGAATTCGTTGGCGGTGTCGGCAAGCAGGTCGATCTGCTTGAGAACCTCCACGGAAATCTCGTCGAACCTGTCGGCCCAGGCCGGATTCCCGTTTTTCTTCATTCTGACAAGCCTTTGAATTTGAAGCTTTATCGGGGTCAGAGGGTTTTTGATCTCGTGGGCGACCTGACGCGCCATTGTCGCCCAGGCCTTGTCCCTTTCCGCCTGTGTGAGTTTCCTTGTGGAGTTGTAGAGATCGTGCACCATAAGGTTGTAGGCTCTGACCAGTCGCGCGACCTCGTCGTCCCGCTCATAGACGATATATTCAAGATTGTTGATGCTGGCCTCATTCATCTTGCGTCCCATTTCGGAGAGAGGCTTGAACATCTTGTCCACCGCCGTGGCCATAATGAACCTTGCCAGAAGCAGCAGGATCATGAACACGGTGACGATAGAGATGGAATGCAGCACGGCCTCGGACTTGAAGTCGAAACTCTCGTCGGTGAACGGCGAGCACATGATGGCGATCATCTTGCCTTGCGCGTTGAACACCGGGGCGTAGAGGAAATATGTCCGTTTGGCTCCGATGCTTTCCTTGCCGATGAAGTATCTCTTGTTCTTGTAGATGATGCTTTCAAACGCGTCAGGGTTCATCCTTGGGCCGAGAAGCATCCGGTCGAAGACTTCCGGAGTGGTGGAGCGGAACTCCTTGCCGCCAGTGGTGTAGAGTGTGATGTCGGACTTCATCGTGTTGCTGATGTCCTCAAGAATCACGGAAGCCTCTTGTGCGCTGAAATCATTGAAGTCTTGGACATAGCGGCACCGGGCCTGAAGCAGCGTCTGGAGCGAGTTGATCTTGTCGGCCATCGAGGATTTCAGATTGGCGTTGTTCCTTCTGTAAACGAACAGCACGCTGACGCTGGCAAGTGCGATGAGCGTCATGACAAGCGCAAGAAGCATCGCCGCGTTGATTCTGGACTTGTAGTAGTTGCTCTCACGGTGCCTTGGATGGATACGTGTGAGAGTCAGGAGGGTAAGGCAGAAGTAAAAGACCAACGTCAGGAAAAGGAATGCCACGATGTAGGAGAAGTCCTCAGTCTTGGGTCTGGACACGATGATCAGATCGTCATCGGAGATCTTGTTGACGAAGTGGGTGTAGCCGTTCATCCGCACCACCCCGTCCACGGCCTCGTCAATCTCTCGCTCAAGGTCTTCATCCACGATTGTCGGATAGGAATAGTTACCTTTGTAGGAAGCCAAAGCCTTGCCGGAATACTTCGCGTATGAATATCTCGCCGGAATAAGCACGTCCCCCGGGGCCGAATACCCCAGCAGATGGGCGTAGCCCTTGTTCTCTCGGTTCGATTTGGGTGACATCCGGATGAGCATCATCGTGACACCGCTGCCAGGGGTGTAGTACGCAAAACTGCCTGTGTAGAGGCTGTGGCCGCCGGCATCCCTCATGTACCTGAACCTGGAGTCTTCCGAGATCTCTGTTCCACGGCTGACCATCTCGGTGAAATACGCTATCGCACCATTGTCCTTGACATTTTCCGGGAACAGATCCACCATGATGTCGTAGTCTTGCGAGGCTCTTGGCATATAACTCTCGATGATTCTGTTCAGAATGATGCTGTTGCTGTTGCGGATGGCCGAAAGCGTGGCGATCAACTGGTCAGAAGCGATCTTGTCCTCGATGCGGCGGAGTTCGAGCTCAAGGCTGATGTCTCTTTCAATGGACAGCCTGTTCGCCCACACGTTGACCCTGTTCTGCTCTTTCCGGAATCCGAGCATCCCGGTCATGATCACCATATAGGCGGCGAACAGCACCGCGGTGACAGTTCTGCTTCCGGCGGAAAACAGGTCGTGCCTGAGCCCGAGCAGACGCTTTAGGGCCGGCATGAGCATCTGCGCCAGCAACGGGATGGTCATCAGCAGACTGATCAAGGACAGATAGACAAGGAAACTGAATATGTTGAGATCGTTCAGCCTGTAAAGTTCCAAAGAAATATTGGAGTTCAGAATGACACTCCTGAACATCATGTGGACGAAGACCATTATACCTGCTGTCAGCAGGAATATGCAAGTGGCATAGATCCAAAGAGACAACCGGACGCGTCTGGTTTTGAGGATGTGCCTGAATATGTCGTTTCGGGTCACGAAAGTGCAGCCGATGCTGAGCATGATGAGCATAGACGCGATCAGAACCGCACCAAGAGAATTGAACAGCTGGCCGTCCGCATAGACAGTAGGCGAGAAGAGTTTCGCACTGTTCTTCATGTTCTCTCCCCAGAAATATGTGGCCACAATCACGGCGAACAGTCCGGTGAGTACCAGAGCCAGCCGTTTCATGCTTTTTTTCCCGGCCAGATGCAGAAGTGACGCTATTATGAAGCAGACGATGGCCAGCCAGATCATCATCGAGTGGGCTGCCGCCGATTGGCCTGAGACAGGGTTCGACACGATTTTGAACACAGGCCTTCCGTCCAATGTCACGGCTGAGCCGCTGCTTTCCGACAGCGGGACAATGGCATGGTTCCTGCCCAGACTGAGTTTTCTGTTCACCCCGTTGGGGCTCTCTTCCGACATCGAGTCGGCGATTTCAAGTCCGGCGATCACTTTCCTGCTTCCCAGAGTCTTGGCTTTCACCAGATACCATTTCTGGCCATAGTTTACGAAAGACGGCTCTGAAGTGACTTCTGCGAGCGGGGAATAGATGCTCTCTCCCGGCTTTGACAACCTCGGGAACACTATCCTTGATGCAATGTTGTCGTTCCTGACCGGAAACTGGTTGCTCCACGACTGGAGAGTGTCATCGATGTACCTGTAGATGACCATGTCGGACGGCACGTCATTATGGCCGGCCCACACCCTGCGGTCGGCCGTGAGCGCCGATCCGATATATTCATCCAGAATGTGCATCCTTTTGCTGACAGCCCTGCTGACTTTGGCGGCATCCCTTTCCGTGTTGCCGGGAAGCTTGCTGACAGACAGCGAGAAGACGAGAAGGATAACCGCGGACGCCAGAAATCCTCCTGCCAGAAATCTCTTTATGCCAAGCCTCTTGATGCTCATTCGTGATGGTATGGTTCTCCTTTAATTATAGTGAACGCCCTGTAAAGCTGCTCCGTGAATATTGTCCTGACCATCTGATGCGAGAAAGTCATCCTCGACAGGGACATCTTTCCGTTGCATCTGGCATAGACCGCCTCGGAGAAACCGTATGCGCCGCCGATTACAAATACAATATCTTTGCCAGCGCCGATCATCATCTTCCTGATTTCATCGGCGAACTCGATGGAACGATATTCTTTCCCGCGCTCGTCAAGCAGGATGACCCTGTCCGTGGGTTTGATGCTCTTGAAAATCAGTTCGCCCTCTTTTTCCTTGATCTGCGCTTTCGTCAGGGCTGAGGTATTCTTCAGTTCCGGGATCTCGCAGATTGAGAACGGCACATAATGCGACAGTCTGGATGAATATGTCTCCAGACCTTTCCGCACCCAATCTATGTCGGTCTTTCCGACGGTCAGCAAAGAAATCTTCATTGGTTGTATTCCTCCTAACCAGTTCTTTTATATTCACAAAAATAATGAAGATGCTTCGATTATTCAAAAAAGGTTTTAGAAAAATGGCTCGGAATTTGCATCGGACTCTCTTGCTATGAAGGTCTTTGCTAAGATATTCTCGGCACTGTCCGTGATGCTGTTCTGCTTCAGCGGCACCGCTGTGGCTGACAGTTACGACGTGTTCGTGCCGATAGCCAAGTATCTTGGCAATGGTGACGCCGAGAGGCTGTCAGCCTGGTTCGATGACAATCTTGAGATAACGATCATGTCCACGACCAACGATTCCAGCAAGAATCAGGCAAAGCAGATTCTCAAGGCTTTCTTTGACAATCACACGCCACGCTCGTTCGAGATCCGCCATACGGCATCTCGGTCCAATTCCAAGTACGCCTTGGGCTTCCTGAATGCCGGCGGTGAGGTCTTTGAGGTCACGATCTTTGTCAGCGACTGTGGAGGGCGGTACAAAATCCAGCAGTTGAAGATAGACCGGATCCGATGATCCCGGTTTTGTAAAATTTAATAATGACGACCAGTTTCAGACACATACTCAGAACCTTATCTGTAACCATCATTCTGACAATCCTTTCCGTTACTATTGCCGGTGCGCAGGCGACAAAGGTGAAAGGACGCGTGGTGGATGCCTCCACGGGCGAGGGAATCCCGTTCGCGGGAATATATTTCCTTAACTCGACGGTCGGTGTCTCGGCGGATTTGGACGGATATTTCTTTCTGGAGACCAGAGACACATTGTCCATGCTGTCTGCGTCAATCCTAGGCTATAAGGAGCAGGTTGTGAAAGTCAACCGGCAAAGTTTCAATGAGGTCAATTTTTCGTTGACACCGATTGTCGATGAACTGAACGCCGCCGTGGTCAAGCCTGACGACCGTTACATGCGGTCGATACTTAGAAAGATCGACGAGGCAAAGCCTCGGAACAATCCGGAGAAGCGTCAGTTGTACAGTTGTGATGTCTATACCAAGATGGAATTGGATATCACCAACCCTGAAAGCCGGATGATCAGCAGTTTCCTGCCGAAAGACTTCAAGTTCGTCTATGACTATATGGACACATCTGTCGTGTCTGGAATGCCTTTCCTTCCTGTCTTGATCTCTGAGACCACATCGAAGTATTACCACCGCAAGGATCCGCCATCCAACAGGGAGGTCATCAAGGCCACGAGGATCTCCGGGGTGGACAAGGATCCGGTGCTTGCGCAGTTCACCGGGAATATGTATGTGAAGACCAACTTCTACGACAACTACATCAATATATTCCAAGTGGAGATCCCGTCCCCGTTGTCTTCTTCGGGCATGACCTACTATAACTACTATCTTGTCGACAGCCTTCAGGTCGAGGGACGCAAGACCTACAAGATACGTTTCCATCCGTCTCGGTGGGTGTCCTCACCGACCTTTGACGGCGAGATGTCAATCGATGCCGAGGAGTATGCCCTCAGGGATATTCATGTAAGGCTCAAAAAAGGCTCCAACGTGAACTGGGTCAGGGATTTGACCATTGATGTGATGAACTCGCGCCTTGCGGATTCGACATGGTTCTACAAGCAGGACCGGATGTATGTGGATTTCTCACCGACCACGCGCGACTCATCGAAACTCGTCACGTTCCTTGGCAACCGCCAGATAGACTACTCGAATCCGGATTTCGTCACCACATTCAAAGAGGATAAGGATGACATCAACGCCCAGGTCCATGCAGGAAAGGATGTCATGAACAATGACGAGAAATATTGGCAGAGCGTGCGTCCGTTCCCGTTGAGCGAGAAGGAGCGGGGCATCTACAACATGGTCGATTCCATCAAGAATGTCCCGCTGTACAAGGATGTTTACGCCATCGCCGAGATGCTTGTCAACGGTTTCCTCAACACTAAGTACGTCGGTTTCGGACCATATTCATCCCTGTTCAGCTTCAATGATTTGGAAGGAGGCAGAATCCAGCTTGGTGTCCGTACCACGAAGGATTTGAGCCGCAAGGTCAGATTCATGGGCTATGCCGCCTACGGCTTCAAGGACAAGGCGCTCAAAGGTGGCGGTACGTTCGAATACATGTTCAACAACCAGCCGACCAGCAAGTTGACGCTCTCGTACAAGCATGATGTGATGCAGTTGGGCAAGGGGCCGTCGGTATATGGCAGCGGAAGCCTGATGTCATCAGTGCTTGCCAAGGCCAACAGTCAGAAGATGAGCATGGTGAATGACTATGCTCTTTCATGGCAGCGAGAATGGTCGCAGAACTTCAACATGATCATATCGCTGGAGAGCAGGAGGATATTCTCTAATCCGTTTGTGCCGATGGTCTCCCGCGACGGGGATGTTTTCAATTCGGTGGGGTATAACCAGGCGCATCTCCAGCTCCGTTTCTCGAAGGATGAGATAGTCACCAGAGGGGTGTTCGACAAGCATTACATGTATTCGAAGTACCCGGTGGTGACGCTTGACCTCATCGGATCGACCAAAGGGATCGGGAAGAATGAATATTCCTACTTCCGCCCGGAGCTGTCTATCCAGTACACTCTTCCGATTCCGCCTCTCGGGCTGTCAAAGTTCAATCTGAGTTCCGGCACGATAGTCGGAAAGGTGCCGTACCCGATGCTCAAGATTCATGAGGGCAACGGAACCTACACGTTCTCGAGGAATGCCTTCAACTGCATGAACTACTATGAGTTTGCCTCTGACTTGTGGACAACTTTCTTCTGGGAACATAATTTCAAAGGATTCTTCCTCGGAAAGATTCCTTTGCTGAAAAGACTCCAATGGAGAGAAGTGGCTTCATTGAGAGCTGCTTACGGTACGGTAAGGAGGCAGAACAACGGAATAATAGGGGATGAGAAATCCGGAGCTGTGATGCTGTTCCCTGAGAAGATGGGAAAATTGAACCGCCCGTATGTCGAGATGGGAGTGGGAATAACGAATATATTCAGAATCCTGAGGATTGACGCTTTCTGGCGGATGACACACCGTTATGAGATGAAAGACGGGGTGAAGGTCCCGCATGACAACCGCTTTGTTGTCACATTCGGTCTGGAGTTCCGGTTCTAGCGCCGGGGCGTTGATAATCGGAACTGATTGCCTATCTTTGCAAAGATTATGTCCAGAAAATTGACAATATTGATGCTGACTGTCCTGTCGTCAGCGTTGCTTAGTGTTCCGTTCCTGGTCCCTGGGATGGGATGGCTGTCGCTGATAGCCTTTGTGCCGCTTCTATGGGCCGAGGATATCGCCACAGGAGATGAGATAAGGGGTTTCTGCTGGTACCACTACCTTTGTTTCGTGCTATGGAATGCGGCCACGACTTTCTGGGTCTGCAATGCCACGGTGGGTGGCGGAATATTCGCCATTCTCGCCAACTCTTTCCAGATGTCGTTGATATTCGGACTGTTCCGTTGGAGCAGGAAATGGCTCCGTGGTTCGCTTCCTTACATACTCCTCGCTTTCGCTTGGATCGCATGGGAACGGTGGTATCTTACCGACGCGCAGATCAGCTGGCCTTGGCTTGTGCTTGGCAACGCCTTCGCGCGCACGACTGGTTGGATTCAGTGGTATGAATATACCGGCACACTCGGTGGCTCGCTCCTTGTCTGGGCGGCGAATCTCAGTGTCTTCGGCATCCTTGAATCATTGGCGAGCGGACGTTGGATGACATTCAATATTAAGGCGAAGTCCGCGGCCCTGCTTGGAATTTTGGCGTTGTTTGCCGCCCCTCCGGTCGTGTCCATGTTCCTTAAGCCCGAACCTTGTGACGAGATGCTTGATGTTGTCATCGCTCAGCCGAACATCGACCCTTACAACAAGTTCGGCGGAATGACACAGGCCGAGCAGAATGAATTGTTGGTCAGTCAGTTCGAAAATGTCCCGGACAGCGTTCCCGTGTTGCTTGTGGGGCCGGAGACATTTACCGGAGACGTGGTGACAAACGACCCTTCGGCCAGTCCTTCCGTTCAGAGATTCACGTCATTCCTTAAAGGGCATCCGAACGCCAATCTTCTTGTCGGAGCGTCTTCCAGAACCTATCTTAAGAGAGCTCTGAAGCCTTCATACACAGCACGCCGTGCAGGGAATGGGGTCTGGATGGAATCGCACAACTCTGCCTTGATGCTGGATGCGTTCAGTTTCCCTGAGGTGTTCCATAAAAGCAAGCTGGTCGTCGCCGTCGAGATGACTCCGTATCCTGCGATTTTCTGCAGGATAGACGATTGGCTCGGAGGTGTGATGGGACGTTGCATCGGCCAGAACGAGGCCGCTCCTCTTCATTTCAATGAATATTCCGGCGCTCCGGACGGGACTGCCGTGGTAAAGGAGACGGTTCCTGTAGGCTGCGCGGTCTGCTATGAGTCCGTTTATGGCGAGTACTGCACTGGATATGTCCGTAAAGGAGCGCGTCTCTTGACCGTGATCACCAACGACGCATGGTGGGGGGACACTCCAGGCTACAGGCAGCATCTGTCTTACGCATCTCTCCGGGCCATCGAGACCCGCCGCTGGATCGCGCGCAGCGCCAATACCGGCATCTCCGCCATCATCGATCCGTCCGGCAAAGTGGTTTCCAAAACATCCTGGTGGTGTCCGGAGGTCCTGAAAGGTAAGGTCGGTCTCAGTGACAGGCAGACCTTCTTCGTGATTCACGGCGACTTCATCGGCCGCATCTCCACCCTCATGGCCGCTCTCATACTTCTGGCGGCTCTTGTCCGGCGTTTTACAATAAACTAAGATAATTTTATACGAGTCGGCTAAAACGCCACATTGCATCGGTGCCCATCCGAGTCCGCTCCAAGATCTGCTATGTGTTGCCCTTTTTCAAAACAGCGGCATACAATCATGCTTCTACGCCATTGTGAGGCCTGGTAGTATGCTGCCTATGAATTTGGAAAGCATAGGCAGCATATTCACAGGCCTCTCGTTGTATTCAGGGCAGGTATGCGTGCCGCCATATTCACAAAATGCGGACGTCGCCAACTCGTAAACCGTCAGTGACTGTCTGCATTCATGCTTGTCTACTGCTATATAGTTTCCAAAAATGATTGCTCAGCATTTTGGGATTTGATCGGTCAGGAAAAAATGAGCGTGAATAACAAAACGCCTCTGACTAAAATCGTCAAAGGCGTTTCCTGAGGTGCCTAGCGGAATCGAACCGCTGTAGCAGGTTTTGCAGACCTGTGCCTAACCGCTCGGCCAAAGCACCATTGGTTGTGGAATGCAAAGATAATGCTTTTTCTGTTATCCACAAATATTTCTTCCCCAAAACGGTTGGAAAACTTTGGAATATGTCGTCGGGTGGGAATGAATATTCCATAATAATTAAGTAAATTTGTACAATTCGGCCATTGGGCTTGTTGGTCACTGAACTAGTCGGTCACTGAGCCAGCGGTTGCTGAGCCTGTCGAAGCATCGAAGCGGCAGAAGGCATTTATGATGATAATTAATGATGCTGAAATGAACATAAGAAAAGCAATTGCATTGTTGGCGGCCATATTCCTGTCTGCAATGTCTGTCATCGCGCAGGAGGATCCCGTCCGGTTCGCCTTTCTGACGGACTTGCATTATTCGGCCGGCAGCGGATCGGTCAAGGATCTGAGCCGCTGCGTCAAGGATGTGAACACCTTGAACGGACTGGATTTCGTCCTGGTCGGCGGTGACCTGACGGATTTCGGGACCGATGAGGAAATCGCCGCTGTGAAGCAGATGTTGGACTCGCTCAAGTACAAGTACTATGTCGTGGCCGGAAACCACGACGCCAAGTGGTCGGAGAGCGGCTGCAACACTTTCCTCAAGGTGTTTGGCTACGAGAATTTCGAATTCGAGTGCAAGGGATGGCGTTTCATCGGCTGCAACTGCGGTCCGGACATGAGGATGGCTCCCGCGCTGATTCCGCAGGAGAGCATGGAATGGCTGAAAGGGCTCAAGCCGGGGAAGAAGACCATATTTGTGAACCATTACCCGCAGGACACATCTGTGCTGAACTATTTTGATGTGACACGTGAACTTAAAAGGATAGGCACCAGGTTCGAGGTCGGCGGTCACTGGCACAGAAACGTGTCGCTGGACTATGACGGTCTGCCGGGGGTCCTGGACCGCTCGACCTTGACGGCTGGAAGGCAGCCTGGCTACAATGTTTTCACAATCCAGAATGACAGTGTGACTGTCTCGGAAAGAAGACTTTACGGCTCCACGACAGTTCAGATGGAGCCTTGGTACACAAGGAGGCTTGCGGAGGTGAAGGACACCGTGACCTACGATGCCGACGGACTTCCGGCCAGCTACCCGTGGATGCGCTACGATGTCAACAACGACAGCCCGGTCAAGGAGGTCTGGAAACTCAAGGACGACAGCAATATAGTCGCTGGATTTGCCAGGTCCGGAAAACGCGCCTGGTACACTACAGCTTCCGGCAACGTTCGCTGCATAAGTGTCAAGGACGGCAGACGAATATGGTCGAAGAGATTTCCGGGCAAGATATTCTCGACCCCGGCGGTTCAGGGAAAGTATCTTGTGTTTGGCTGCACTGACGGCAACGTCTACGCTCTGAACGCCAAGAATGGAAAGACTGTCTGGAAATATGCCGCAAGGAAATCCGTGCTGGGCAGCCCTGTGATATTCGATGACAAAGTCTATGTCGGGGCTTCTGACGGCTGTTTCAGGGCACTTGATCTGAAGACAGGAAAGGCGGTGTGGACATATTCAGACGTGCAGGGGTTCATCGAGTGCCGCGCGTTTGTGGACAAGGAGCAGGTTGTGTTCGGCTCTTGGGGCAACAGGATGTATTCGCTTGATCCTCAGACCGGGGCACTTCAATGGGAGTGGAAATGCGAGAAGCCTTCGAGGATGTATTCGCCGGCGGCCGTGTGGCCTGTCAAGGCGTGCGGGAAGATATTCATAGCGGTTCCTGACAGGCGGCTTTACGCTATTGACGCCGCGACAGGGAAGGAACTCCGGCATTATGAGAAATCAGCCCGGGAGGCGGTGGGTGTCTCTCCGGACGGGAAGAAGGTTTATTGCAAATCCATGTGGCACACAATCACTTCCGTGGACGCTGAGAGCCTTGAGGTGGATTGGTGTGCGGAGACGGGCGCTGGGTATGAGATCTCTCCGACCTCGATCGTCCGCATAGGAAACGAGGTAATCATGCCGACCGACAAAGGCAACATCATCGGATTTGATGCTGAGGACGGTCATAGGCTTTGGGCTAGGAAGATTTCCATCGCGCTTGTGAATCCGATGGTGGTCTGGAGCGAAGGGGGATCCACCTATATTCTTGCATCCACCATGGACGGCACTGTGGCACTTCTTCGCGAATAGTGTTGTGTAAAAGATTACTCTGTGAATATGAAAAAGTTACTACTTATTATTGCGGCAGCTTTAGCCGCGACCCCGCTACTGGCGGAGAAAAACAGCAAGATGGAGCCGTGGCAGGATCCGAATGTGTTCGAGGAGAACCGTTTGCCCATGGCTGCCACCTTTGTGACGGACCAGCAGAGAACTCTGACTCTGAACGGAGTCTGGAAGTTCAAGTGGAACGAGACCATCGAAGGCCGGACCAAAGGCTTCGAGGCCGTGGACTACAACGATGCGGACTGGGGCACGATTCCGGTTCCCGGAATGTGGGAACTGAACGGGTACAACGATCCGGTCTACCTGAATGTCGGCTATGCGTGGAGAGGGCATTATACGAACAACCCGCCTTACCCTCCGACCGAGCACAACTATGTCGGGCAGTACCGCCGCACATTCAATGTTGACAAATCCTGGATCGGGAAGCAGATCTGCCTCTGCATCGGCTCAGCCACCTCCAACGTGCGCGTTTGGGTCAACGGAAAGATGGTCGGCTACAGCGAGGACAGCAAACTGGAAGCCCGCTTCAACCTCACCAAGTACGTCAAGGCTGGAGAGAACCTCATCGCGCTTGAGATATTCCGTTGGTGCGATGGCTCCTACCTTGAGGACCAGGACTTCTGGAGACTAAGCGGAATCGCCCGCGGAGTCTATGTCTACACCCGTGAGAAGGAGCGTATCGAGGACGTGAACGTCATCGCCGGCATGGACGGGAACTTCACCGTGAACGCTAAAGTGACCAAGGGAGTGAGGAACGTCCGTGTCGCCGTCATCGACAAGAACGGAAACCAGGTCGCCTACAGAGAGGCCTCTCCGGTCAAAGGTGAGGCTGTCCTGAACGGAATCGTCCCGAATCCGTCACTCTGGAGCGCGGAGGTTCCGAACCTTTACACATTGAAGGTGAGCGCTTCCGACAAAAAGGACGTAGTGGAAAGCACTTCGATCGATTTCGGTTTCCGCACGGTCGAGATAAAGAACAGCCAGCTGCTTGTCAACGGCCAGCCTGTTCTCATCAAAGGGGCGGACCGGCACGAGATGAACGCCGACAAGGGCTATGTGGTTTCAGAAGAGGATATGATCAGGGACATCCGCATCATGAAAGAATTGAATATGAACGCGGTGCGCACATGTCACTATCCGAACGACCCGCGCTGGTACGCCCTCTGCGACAAATATGGCCTCTATGTTGTGGACGAAGGCAACATAGAGTCTCATGGAATGGGCTACGGAAAAGAATCCTTGGCACATAGGGCTGATTTCAAGGCCGCTCACCTCATCCGCGACCAAAGGATGATGCGCAGGGACTTCAACCACCCATCTGTGATCATCTGGAGTCTTGGCAACGAGGCAGGAGACGGAGAGAACTTCACAGCCTGTTACAAATGGATGAAAGAGAACGACCCTTCAAGACCTGTTCAGTACGAAAGGGCGCGCGGCGGAAAGAACACAGACATCCACTGCCCGATGTATGTTTCCCCAGAGGAGTGCGAGGCTATTGTACTCCGCAAAAGCGGCAAACCATTGATCCAGTGCGAATATGCACACGCCATGGGTAACTCTATGGGTAATTTCAAGGAATATTGGGATCTTATCCGCAAGTATCCTACCTATCAGGGTGGATTCATCTGGGACTTTGTGGACCAGGCTCTTCGTTGGCCTTCCAAGGACGGCGGCACCGACCACATCTTCGCTTTCGGAGGTGATTTCAATGAATATGACCCTTCGGACGGCTCGTTCAACTGCAACGGTGTCATAGCCGCCGACAGAACCCTGCATCCTCACGCCTATGAGGTACGCTACCAGCACAGGAATATTCACACATCCCTTGCAGGGCAGGGAAGGGTGAACGTTTTCAATGAATATTTCTTCAAGGATCTGAGCCAGTACCGTATGCTTTGGAATATAACCGTTGACGGTGAGGCCGTGTCTTCGGGAGTCGTCGAGAACCTGAATGTCGCTCCGCAGATGACTGAGACCGTGGATCTCGGCTTCAAGACCATCCCACAGGCAGACGCTGACATATTCCTGAATGTTGCGTACGTCCTGAAGACCACAGATGGTGTTCTTCCCGCCGGTTCAGAGGTGGCATACGACCAGATTTTGCTTGACGAAAAGTCAGACATCGCTTTCAAGGCCGGTTCCGCTTCGGTTGACGGCAGGACCTTGGTTCAGAGCGAGACAGCCGATGCGTATGTGTTCTCAGGATCCTTCACCTTCGCGGGCACTATGGCTGACCGTGTCGCCGACTGGACGGCTACTATCGACAAAGCCACAGGATTCCTTACCGGTTACACTGTTGATGGTGTCCAGATGCTTTCCGAGCCTTTGACTCCGGAGTTCGCCCGCGCGCCTGTCGAGAACGATATGGGTTCCGGAAAGATCCGAGAGATGTACAATACCTGGCGTTACCCAGCCTACAAACTCAAGGCTGGCTCCTTGATTGTCGAAAAGGCGACCGACGGCGTTGGCCTGATGTCTGTGTCCGCTGAATATGAGCCAATCGCAGACGGCGCCGCCATCGTGAAGATGTTCTATGAGATCTTCCCTGACGGTTCCATAAAGGCCACAGAGAGGATGAAGGACGCCGGCAAGCTGGCTCAGACTCCAGCCCTTATGCGTTTCGGAATGAAGTTCGCCATGCCAGGACGTTACTCAACCGTAGATTTCTACGGCAATGGTCCTTGGGAGAACTACTCCGACAGGAACTCAGCCGCCGTGGTCGGCCATTACACGCAGAGTGTCAACGACCAGTACCATTATGGCTATGTCCGCACTCAGGAATCCGGCACGAAGACCGGGCTGAGATATTTCCGTCTTCTCGACCCGAACGGAACCGGCCTTGAGGTCACTGCTGGCCAGAAGTTCTCCGCTTCCGCCCTTCCGTTCTCGATGAGTGATATGGACTGCCTTGAGAACGGTACTCCAAAGCGCGCCAACGAGACCAACACCCAGAACGGCGAAGCGCGTCATTCGCTGAACCTCAAGGCGAAGGCTCACGAGAACGACCGGGCCAACGGCATAACTTATGTCAACTTCGACTTGGTTCAGATGGGAGTTGGTGGAATCAACTCTTGGGGCACTCTGCCGCTGAACCAGTATCTTGTCCCGGCAGCGGAGCGTGAGTTCACTTTCGTGATCCGTCCTGTCTCTTGCCTTCCCGTCATTTGACGGTGTTCAGCATGAATGATGACGGGGTCGCTTTCCGCCACCGTTTCAGAAGCGGGAAGTACTGCCGCATCTGATCTTTGTACTGTTCTTTGGTAATCGGGGATGGCAGGTCTTTGTTGACTTCGTCCACGAATCGCGCGCAATGCTCAATCATCTCATCCATTGTGCAGTCTTGCAGAAACCTACCGTCCTTGAAGCAGTACCGGCAATAGTCATGATTGATGCTTCCGTCCGCATTTGTGCCACAGTCTTCGTCTTTGCCGAGAGGCATTCCGCAGCTTTGGCAAAAGACAGGAAGCTGCCCTTCCCGGAAGGCTTTCTTCTTGGCAGGGAATGTGGCCTCGAAGGCGGAAAACTCGTCAGGGTTCTCTTCTGCGACGAAATAACCCTCAGGGGTGTTGTAGGTCCCTTCTATCCCGTGAAGATACCCCGGAATCAATTCTTTTGCAAGGAAATATGGAACAACACTCTCTTTAGGCTCACCGTGATAGTGGATGTTCAGTTTGCTGGCCACATCAAACCCGGCATGTTTGTAAAACTCGATGTTGCCTTCCATCAGAAGCACCCCGATCCCTAACTCTTTGGCTCTCTCAATCGAATAGTTCAACAATTTGAGCCCGTAGCCTTTACGCTTGTAGTCCGGATGAATGCTGATAGGTCCGAAAGTCCATGCAGGGAAATCTGTTCCGTTTTCCAAAGTGATGACAGCCTTTGAGTACATCACGTGTCCGATGATTTTTCCGTTCTCTTCCATGACGAAATCCAATTCACGGATGAAGTCCGGGTTCTCGCGGTACTTATGAAGCACATAGTGTTCGGTGCATCCTGGACAGTAAATGTTCCAGAATGCCTCTCTTGTGAGGTTCTCTACCTCACGGTAGTCTTTGGGCTCTTCAAGTCTGATGTTCATTTTCTTTTCAATTTTATGAATATGAATGCGTTGAAGATCTGGCAGGCGGCGAAGATGCCATAGGCCACGGAAAGACCGCTGAAGCCCCAGATGTAGAAC
>ERZ808277.125-NODE-125-length-37079-cov-3.251594_pt1 | contig 37079 bp, 28 predicted proteins | sample MGYA00521240_ERZ808277 | MGnify/ENA primary metagenome ERZ808277 (study PRJEB31516, sample SAMN03275599) | gut metagenome | biome: mammalia-associated habitat; material: feces | host: Papio cynocephalus | place: Kenya | collected 2012-07-17 ... | reverse complement strand
GTTATTAGTTTTTTTAAGGAAAAAGGTTATACTTTTAAATGTTTATATGATGTATTATAAAATGTATTCTGTTTTGCAGGTTACTTCTAATAAAGCTGTAACTTGCAAAATTTTTTCGATTTTTTTCTAAAAAACTATTGACAAAATTTTAATAAATATTTATAATAAAAAATGTCTTTAGAAATTTTGCAAAACATATGCAGGTGTCGTATAATGGCTATTACCTCAGCCTTCCAAGCTGATGACGAGGGTTCGATTCCCTCTACCTGCTCCATAAAAAACTCTCAAGTAATGAGAGTTTTTTTATTTTTTTCTTGTAAACAACTTTTATTTATTGTATAATATTTATATGTTAAATATTTGCGGGTGTAATTTAGTGGTAGAATGTCATGCTTCCGACCTGATAGCGCGGGTTCGATTCCCGCCATCCGCTCCATAAGATAAAATCGTCGCACCAATCATCTCAAAAGCAAATAGTCCTTCTATTCATTTTGTAATTCATCATCCAAAACTACGAAATGCAATTGAGAATTTTATTCCACCAATTCTTGAATAAATTTAATAAAGAACTACTATTGAAGTAGTTCTTTATTCCTCATACTTAACTTCATTCATATAATTAAATCCACTCATAAAAGAGTCATATGAGTAATCTCTCACTCTGTTTTCCATAACATCATTTATAGGAATAAGAGTATAATCTTTTAAAACTACATATTTATATGTAAATGTTAATATCTCATCATAGTATTTAGTTAACATATTAATCTTAACAGTAGTTGTAACTGTTTTATTTAAATTAGTATCAAAATAACTCATTATCTCATAGAAGCCTTTATCAGTTTTAAGTATTCTCTCATTGTATATTCTAATTACTTTCTCACCTTCATAATTACCACTAACTTTATCAATAGTTGGGTACTTATCATTAGAATTATATGATAATCTATATAAAATATTATCTTTTACATAAACATAATTAGACATAAAGTCATAATCAATTTTTTTGCCGAGGAAAGAGGTTGAATATTCCCATTTAAGATAATCACTAAGTTTATAATCTGCATTTAGATACATATCATAGCTATCTCTAACTTTATTATCTAGATTTTCATCATGTAATGTATATAATGTATCATTATAATCAATAAATTTAATGTCTGCTCCATAGTTTGGTGTAATATTCATAACCTTAATATTTTTATCTATGTCATATACCTTTTTATATTCAAATTCTCCGTTATCTAATTTCTGAGGATTGAAAATATATATTGAATTATTACTTATAAAGGCATATTCACTAAAATTAGTATCTTCGTTTAATACTTCTCCACCTTTTAATTTTAAATATTTTTTATCTGGATTAGTTGCTAATATTTGTTCCATTATTGTTTTTGGCTCACAAACCGTATGATCCTTTAATTCTGGATTTTTATTTTTTATAACAGCGATAATAATAACACCTATCATTATCACGGATGCTACAATAGCATAAATAATTCTTTTATTTTTCATAATATCTCAATCCTCCTCTATTATCTATTATTTATTATTATAATTTAAAATATTAAAAAAAACAACTTTCTACCAATGCTTTTCTGACGAATAATTGTACACATGTAATCCTAATCACCGACTCTTTAGTCATATATCATATAATACATATGATATAATAAATTACAAATTTAATTATTAATTTAGTTCCTTATTTAGTTACTAATTTAATAATTATTAAGTGTTTTGTTTAAAGGAGATTTAGTTTGAGAAAAATTACAATTTCAAATTGAATGTATTCCTTTGGAAAGGAATGAAATTTATTATGAACAACAAATTAAAAAAGGAAATATCAATTCCAAAATATTCTTTATCTGAAGAACTAATAAGTGCAATTTCTCATGGGATTGGTGCACTTCTTAGTATTGCAGCATTAGTATTAACAGTAGTTTCATCTGCGAAACATCATAACGCAATAGCTGTTGTAAGCTCATGTTTATATGGAACAATGCTAATTATTTTATACACAATGTCAACTTTATATCATAGTTTCAAACCAACATGTAAAGCAAAAAAAGTGTTTAGAATATTTGACCATTGTAGTATATTTTTACTAATATTTGGTTCTTATACACCATATGTTTTAGTTTCTTTAAATGGTGCTTTAGGTTGGACAATTTTTTCTATTATATTGTCTGTTACAATTTTAGGAATAACATTAAATGCAATTAATTTAGAAAAATATAAGATTTTATCTATGATATGCTATTTATGTATGGGGTGGTTAATTATTTTTGCTTTTAAAGATATATGTAATTGTGTTGATAAAAATGGAATAGTTCTTTTAGTTTTAGGTGGAATAATTTACACAATAGGAGCTATAATATTTGGTCTTGGTAAAAAAATAAAATACATGCACTCAATATGGCACTTTTTTGTACTAGCAGGCAGTATTTTACAATTTTTTTCTATTTATTTATATGTAGTTTAATAAAATTTATTATATAACAAAAACTGTTAGAATTATGCAATATCATAATTCTAACAGTCTTTTTATTGTTCACTAATTTTCTACTCAAATAACTCTTTTATTTACCATTTTTATATTTAATATTTACAACATTTTTATTTATTATGAACATCAACTTGCATATATGGTATTTCAATTTCATTTTTATCTAAATCTAATTTTATAGTTCTTAATACAAATCTTTTTACAGTAAATTTATCTTCTGGTTTGCACCATAGTCTTATTTTATAATATATTGCAGAATCTCCAAACTTATTAATTCCAACATATTTTGCATCTTCTATATTATTATTTTCTTTTACTTTTATAATTATTTCGTCTATTATTTTTTCAATTTTTTGTGTATTTTCATTATATCCAATTGGAATATCTATATCCATTACATTTGAAATATTTAATGCTTGAGTAATGTTTCTATTAGCAATTACTAAAATTCCATCTGTATTAATATCTTTAATTTTTGTAGCTTTTAACCCTAGTTCCAAAACCTTTCCTTCTACATCACCAATTCTTATTACATCACCTATTGAAAAATAATTATCTACAATTATATTAAATCCCATAATTATGTCTTTAAATGCATCTTGTAGAGCTAAACCTACTATGATAGATACTATTCCTAGTCCTGCTACTATTGATGTTACATTAATTCCATATATTTGTAAAACAAATATTAAATCAAATATTATTACTACATAATTTGAAATATGATTTAATAATTTTAAATATGTTTTTCTTTTTCTATAATTATGCATTTTTTGCTTTTCTATTATTTTTATTCTTCTATTTATAATTCTTTTAAATAACATAAGTATCATTATTGATATTATAACTGTAAGAACTGATATTATTAATTGTTTATTTAATAATGCATTTTTAATTTCTTCTAAACTCATATAGATATTCCTCCTTTTATATTTGTATATTATTCACCTTTAATTGTATTGATTTTAAATAACTTAAATATTTCAACAATAACTGCAGGAGCTAAAACTAGGCAAATTGTTTCAACAATATTTTCAACTGGCATTGGAACTATACTAAATATATTTCTTAAAGCAGGCACTAATAATACAATAAACATTAATGAAGCAGATACTAAAATTGCAAGTATTAGTTTACCATTATTAAATATTCCAGTTTTAAACATAGATTTACTATTATTTCTAATATTAAATACATGAACTAATTCTGATAAAGCAAGAACTATAAATGCCATTGTTTGACCTATTGAAACACGTACTTGTTCTGGTGTCATACCTTCTACTTGTGGTACATTTTTTGTTCCTAAACCTATTATAAATGCTGCTAATGTTAATAAACCTATCATTAATCCTTGATATACAATTCTCCATGTCATTCCTTTTGTAAATATGCCTTTTTCTTTTTTATTTGGCTTTTTATTCATTATATCTTTTTCAGCTGGATCAACTGCTAATGCTAAAGCTGGTAATGAATCTGTTACTAAGTTTATCCATAAAATGTGAATTGGTAATAATGGTTCTATTAAACTTATATCTATTCCAAATTGTTTAGAAAGTAATGGTGCTATTAAAATAGCTATAAATAATATAATAATTTCTCCAACATTACTTGATAATAAAAATTGTATTGCTTTTAAAATGTTTCCATATATACGTCTTCCCTCTTCAACTGCAGAAACAATTGTAGAGAAATTATCATCAGTTAAAATTACATCTGCCGCTTCTTTTGAAACATCTGTACCTACTATTCCCATTGCACAACCAATGTCAGCTGTTTTTAATGCTGGGGCATCATTTACACCATCACCTGTCATAGCTACTGTTTCACCGTTTGCTTGCCATGCTTTAACTATTCTAACTTTATGTTCTGGTGAAACTCTTGCATATACTGAAATTTTTCTAACTCTTTTTATTAGTTCATCATCAGACATTTCATCTAATTCATTACCTGTTATAGCCTCATCTCCATCTTCCATAATTCCTAATGCTTTTGCTATAGCTGTTGCTGTAATTTTGTGGTCACCAGTAATCATAACAGTTTTTATTCCTGCTGTTTTACATTTTGCAACAGCCACTTTTACTTCTTCTCTTGGTGGATCTATCATTCCTACCATACCAACATAAATTAAATCAGACTCAATGTTTTTCATTTCTTCTTTAGATGGCATATGATCTAATTCTTTATATCCCATTGCTAATACTCTTAATGCATTTTTTGCCATTTCTTCATTTTGAATAGAAATTTCTTGTTTGTAATTTCCTAAATCTTCTTTTATTTCACTATTAAATAAATACTTGTTACATCTTTTTAATAATTCATCAACTCCACCTTTAGTATATACTAAATATTTATTTCCTCTTTGATGAACTGTTGTCATTAATTTTCTATTTGAATCAAATGGAACCTCTTCAACTCTTGGATATGATACATAAAAATCTGGTGCAAAATTTAATTTGAATCCCATGTCAATTAATGCTGTTTCTGTTGGATCACCTGTTAATTCATTACTTGCACTTACTTTTGTATCATTACATAACATGCTTATATATGTTAATCTTTCTAAATCATCTTTTATGTCTTCATCTTTTATATCTTTCATATCAACTAGTTTTCCATCATAGAAAACTTTTTCGACTGTCATTTTATTTTGTGTTAAAGTACCTGTTTTGTCTGAGCAAATTACTGTAGCACTTCCTAATGTTTCAACAGCTGGTAATTTTTTTATTATGGCGTTTTTCTTAACCATTCTTTGAACACCTATAGCTAAAACAATTGTAGATACAGCAGCTAAACCTTCTGGAATTGCTGCAACTGCTAGACTTACTGCTGTCATGAACATATCCATTGCATTTTTTCCATATAATAAACCAATTATAAAAATGACTACACAAATTGCCAAAGCTGCTATTCCTAATGTTTTACCTAATTTATTTAATTTAGTTTGAAGTGGTGTTTCAGATTTAACTGTATTACTTATAATACCTGCAATTTTTCCGACTTCAGTATTCATACCTGTTTCAACAACTATTCCTTTTCCTCTACCATATGTTATTAAACTAGAAGAAAATAGCATATTATCTCTATCACCAACACCAACTTTTTCTTCTTCTATTACTACAGCACTTTTTTCTGATGGAACAGATTCACCAGTTAATGATGCTTCTTGTGATTTTAAATTAATAGCTTCTATAATTCTTAAATCTGCTGGAACAAAATCGCCAGTGTCTAAGACTACTATATCTCCTGGGACTAAGTCTTTTGATGGAACTACAGTTAAATTACCATTTCTTACTACTTTTGCTGAATGGCTACTTAATTTTTGTAATGCCTCTAAAGATTTTTCAGCTTTTGCTTCTTGAGCTACACCGATTATAGCATTTACTATAACCACTATTAAAATGATTATTGAATCTGTAATGCTCCCATCTTCAATATATCCTATAACACCTGAAATGATGGCTGCTATAATAAGAACTATAATCATAAAATCTTTAAACTGTTCTAAGAATTTTATAAACAAACTCTTTTTCTTTTGAGCTTGTAATTCATTATAACCATATTTTTCGCGATTGTTTGCTACTTGCGAATCTGATAAACCGTTTTCTTCTTGTATATTGAATTCTTTTAGTACCTCTTCTTTGGACTTATTGTACCAATTTTTTTTCATTATTAAATCCTCCCTTATTTTTCAAATGTTTTATTAATTTTTGTAAGATATTTTTACACTAAAAATCACCTCTCAGTATTGTTGAAATTTTATCATATGTGTTGTGGGGATTACAACTTTTTTTTGAAATTTTTGGTTAAGGTCTTTTGATTGTGCTTTTGCAATGGGTCGGCAAAATAAAATATATTAAAGTTTTGTTGATTATGCTTTTGCAATGAGCTGGCAAAATAAAATATATTAAAATTTTGTTGATTATGCTTTTGCAATGAGCCGGCAAAATAAAATATATTAAAATTTCGTTTCTTTGCTGGTCGTTTTGGGGTGTTAAAATGTGTGGGTGCTCGCGCTCCCAAACTGCGCATCCACTACATTTTAATATATTTTATTTTGCCTACTCTATAGTTTTGGGGGTGGCAAGTGTTTGATTGGTAATGTAGGGATGTTATTTATATTATGGTTTTGGGTAATTTTAATATTCAGTGGGTTAGTTGGGAATTGTAAAGCATAAAAAAAGGCTTTCAAAAATATTTAGACAGTAAATTGCCTAAATATTTTTAAAAGTCTTGCTTACCTTTTTATAAACTATAAAACTAGGTTACTAACCAGAAATTTCGAATTGTTGATTAGTAGTTTTCAAGCTACTCCCTCTTAAAATAATTATATTTATCATTAGCGTATTATGTATATATTATATATTATGCTCTTGGATGTGTGTTTCTATACACATTTTTTAATCCTTCATCTTGGAATTGCATGTATACTTGTGTTGATGATATATCTGAATGACCAAGCATTGTTTGTATAGCTTTTAAGTCTGCACCATTTTGTAATAAATGTGTTGCAAATGAATGTCTTAAAACGTGTGGTGTAATGTCTTTAGTTATATGAGCTTGTTCTTTATAATATTTAACTATTTTCCAAAATCCTTGTCTTGTTAATCTTTTTCCATTTATATTAACAAATAATGATTTAACATTCTCATCTTTAATTAAATATGGTCTAGCTTCGTTAACATATTCTTTTAATGCTTTTAATGACATTGTTCCTAAAGGTATATTTCTTTGTTTTACACCTGTTTTACATGATACATAAGCTTCTTCAAAATTAACGTCTTCTATATTTAAAGAAATAATTTCTGTTACTCTCATTCCTGTAGCATAAGCAAATTCAAGCATTGCTTTGTCTCTAATTCCTTTTAAATCTACATCTTGTGGTTGGTCTAAAAGTAATTCAACTTCCTTAGCTGTTAATATGCTAGGTACTCTTTTTTCTATTTTTGGTGCTTGTATATTATTAGTTGGATCTTGTAAAACTATTTTTGTTCTAACTAAGTATTGATAAAAAGATCTTATTGATGCTAAATTTCTTGATACTGTTGATGATTTTTTTCCAATATTTTGTAAGAATTCTAAATATTCTTTTACTATTTTTTCATCTACTTTTATATAATTAATTTGATTTTCTTCAACATATTTTTCAAATTGATTTATATCTCTTTTGTATGATTGAAGTGTGTTATCTGATAATTTCTTGTCATTTTGAAGAAACTCCAAAAATAATTTGATTTGCTTTTCCATTTTTTTAGCTCCCTTACATTAAATATTATTTGTAAACTTCGTACAATTTACATAAACTATATATGTTATATCAAATTTTTGGTAAAAAGTAAAGAGTATTTTCATATTTTTTATATATTTTTATTAATTATATAAACATATCAAACTACTAGAAATATACGCTTCTACTAGAGACGCTACTATTAACGGTACTATTAGTACTAAACATAATGTTGTATGTCTTATTAGTTCTGTTTTTACATTTGAATTTTTATTTTCTTTAATTAATGTTCTGTATAATTTTAAAGCACTTACGTTTAACATTAAAATTATTGGTATTACAATAATATTTTGCAAAAATAATGATGCTAGGGAAAATAGCATTCCGTTTCCATGGTCCTAAACTAGCTATTATTGCTGAAATTGTATATCCTATACAAAATCCTTTATATGAAGTTATAATATAAATTAAAGGTATTCCTATTATAGTTGAACCGGCTAACCAAATTATTCCCACAAGTTTTAAATTTTCTATAATAGAGATTTTTGTTAATTTGTTTTTGTCTACTTCATATTTTTCTTCTTTAATTGTTTCTATAAAACTATTTATATAACCACTAATTTCATTTTTGCTTTGTTCATTAGAATTATTTATAACAACAACTCCAACCATTACTCCAATTACAAAAATTATTGACAATATTAAATAATCTTTTAAATTTAAATTAATATGTTGCATTATAACATTTTTAAAATTACTTATATATTTTGAATTGTATCTTACATTTGTCCTCATCTGTACCTCCACATTATTACAGAAATGTTACTTTTTCTGTAGAATTTATTTTATACATAATGTGTATTCTTTAATTTTTAAAATATGCAAATACAATTGCAAAAAACAAGTTTTAGAATATCGTTTTAAAAAAATAGTTTTTCAAAAATTTTCAAAAATTTTCAAAATATTAATTTTAAAAACTTATTTTTTAAAGCATTAATTTTCAAAACTTAATTTTCAAAATATATTTTTCTTAAGAGTTTACTTTCAAAATATACATAATTTTCATATAGTTTACAGAATTCTACATTTTACACCCTGTGGATAATGTGGATAACTCTGTGAATAACTGATATTACTATACTATTTTTTATTAGTTATCCACAGAGTATTATATATTCTTTTTATGAAAACTTTACATTCAGTTTACATTTTGTCCGGCATTTTTATTCCAAGTAAACTAGCACCAATTTCAAGTATTTTTCCTGTTGCATATGTTATAAATATACGTGCATTTTTTATGTCTGTATCTTCAACTATAATTTTATTATTATTGTAATAACTGCTATAAGCTTTTGCAACATCTATTAAATACCTAGATAATATTGAAGGTTCATTTTTTTCTGTAACTTGTTTTAATATTTCTTCAAAATTATAAATTAGTTTTAATATATTTTGTGCTTCTTCATCTTGTAAATATTCTAATTTTATATTTCTAAAAATATCGCTATTTTTTATATCTTCAAATTTGTTTCCAGATTTTTCTATTATGCTTTTTGTTCTAACATATGTGTATTGTATATATGGACCAGTTTCACCTTGGAAATTCAAAATTGTATTCCAATCAAAAATTTCATCTTTAATTCTACTGTTTGATAAATCATTAAATATTACTGCTCCAATTCCTACTTTTTTTGCTACTTCATCTTTGTTTTCAAGTTCAGGATTTTTCGTTTCTATAACAGTTTTTGCTCTTTGTATTGCTTCATCTAGTAAATCTTCTAGTTTTACTACAGTACCTTCCCTTGTTGACATTTTTCCTGTTGGAAGAAGAACCATTCCAAATGAAACATGTTCTAATCCTTTTGTATATTTTTCATCTATTCCTAATAATTTTGCTGTTTCAAATACTTGTTTAAAATGTAAGTTTTGTTCATATGATACTACATATAAAGCTTTATCAAAATCATATGTTCTTGATCTATATAAAATTGCTGCTAAGTCACGTGTAGCATATGTTGTTGAATCATTTGATTTTTTTATAATAATAGGAGTATTTATTCCTTTATCTTCTAAATTAATTATTTTTGCTCCTTGTGATTCTTCTAATTTGCCTGTTTTTTCTAGTATGTCAATTACTTCTTGCATTTTATCTGAATAAAATGCTTCTCCATTCCATGAATCGAATTTTGAATCTAATAATTCATATACTCTTTGGAATTCCTTCAAACTTAATTGTTTAAATTTTTCCCATAATTCTACACAATATGGATCACCATCTTCTAATTTTTTGAAATTATTTCTACAATTTTCAAGAACTTTTTCATCTTCTTTGCATAAATTATTTATTCTTATATAAATATCCATCATTTGGTCTATTGGATTTTTTTCAAGATTATACTCATCTTTCCATAATTTATATCCTTCAATCATTTTTCCAAATTGTGTTCCATAATCACCTAGGTGATTTATTCCTATAGTATTATATCCTAAATATTTATATATTTTATATAAAGCTCCTCCTATTACAGTGGAACGCAAATGTCCTATATGAAAAGGTTTTGCTATATTTGGTGCTGAATAATCTATTACAATATTTTTTCCATTTCCTACATTTGATTTTCCATAATCTTCATTTTTTAACATTTCACCTATGACTTCACTTGCCATTTTTTGTTTATTAACGTAAAAATTCAAATATCCAGAAACAACTTCAACTTTTTCAATAATACTTTCATCTAATACTATTTTTTCTTTAATATCATTAGCAATAGCAGGTGGTGCTTTTCTTAGTTCTTTTGCAAGTTTAAAGCAAGGAAAAGCATAATCTCCCATTGCACTATCTTTTGGAACTTCTATATAACTTTCCAATTCATTTTCATCAAGTTTTACTGCATTTGCAATAAATTTTGCAATTTCTTTTTTAAAATTTAACATATTTTTCCTCCCTATTTTTTATTTTTCATATACTTAATCATTTATATGACATTTTTATTATAATAAATTTTATTACAGCAATTTTTTTGTTGCATCATAAAAGGCAATAAGAAATTAAATTCTTATTGCCTAAAGGTGCTTTTACAGCACGGTACCACTTTAGTTATTTATATATTTATATATAAATCACTCTAAATCTCTATAACGGCGAGTTTTCCGTATTATTCTAGTTTGTATGTAAATGTTTTTTATAATACATTTCAAATAATCCCTAATAAGCTCTTTTCATATTATTTTTCACTATTGGCTTCCACCATTCCCAATTCGCTAGAGTTTCCAATAATACTACTCTCTTATACTAACAGTTTAATTACTATACATATCATATTTATTATTATACAGTACCTAATTATTTATTGTCAAGCATTTTACATAAAATTTGATACCTTCACATAAAATTTGATGTCTTCACCTCAAAACTTAACCAAAACATATACTGCAACCACAATTTCCAAAACCAAAATCACTGGAAACCCAATATAAAACCTAGGCTTTTTAGTTTTATGTCTAAACACATACATTCCTAAAATTCCACCTATTCCTCCACCTAGTAAGACCATTGAAATCAATGTTTGTTCAGGAATTCTCCATGCACCTCTTTTGGCTTTCCATTTATCTATTCCCATTGATAAGAATGATATTAAATTTATTATTAAAAGATAAATTATTATATTTTTAGGTGTTAAAATTTCTATTAAACTCATTTCTTCCTCCTTTAATATACAACAAAGCCTTTAGTCGACATAGTTTTACCCAAACAAACTCAATTGGTTACTTTCACTCATTCCATCAAGTAACCCTACTCCTCTCATTGTTTCAATTGCAACTTTTCCAACTTTAGCACGAATTCTTAGTTCATCAATAGACATAAATTCTCCATTTAAAGCTGCTTTATAAATATTTTCTGCATCTATTGGTCCTAATCCAGGTATAGCATCTAATGGAGGTCTAATTCCATCATCTTCCATTAAGAATTTTGAATGATGTGATTTATATAAATCAATTTGTAAAAAATTTATACCTCTTTCATACATTTCTAAAACAAGTTCTAGAACAGGATACATTTCTTGATCTTTGTTTGAAGCTGCATTTCCTGCTAACTCTATTTCTTTCATTTTATTTTTTACACGTTCTTTTCCATGGCACATTATTTCACTATCAAATTGTTTTGCTCTTATTGAAAAATATGCTGAATAATACGCTTTTGGAATATGTACTTTAAACCATGCTATTCTAAATGCCATTGTTACATATGCTGCAGCATGGGCTTTTGGGAACATGTATTTAATTTTTTCACAAGATTTTATATACCAATCTGGTACATTATGTTCTTTCATTAATTCTTTATATTCAGCCCATTTTTCTGGGTCTTTTAATGCTTTACCTTTACGAACTGTTTCCATTATTTTGAATGCCGGGTTTGGTGGTAAGCCTTGTTTTATTAAGTAAATCATAATGTCATCTCTACAACATATTGCTTCATTTAATGTAACTGTTCCTGCTTCTATTAAGCTTTGAGCATTTCCAAGCCATACATCTGTACCATGTGATAAACCTGATATACGAATTAATTCATCAAATGTTGTTGGTTTTGTATCAACAAGCATTCCGTCTAACAAATTTTGTTCCAAATTCTGGAACTCCAAAGCTTCCTACTGGTGATTTAATTTGTTCTGGTGTTATTCCTAAAGCCTCTGTTGATGAAAATATAGACATTGTTTCTTTATCATCTAATGGTATTTTTTGTGGGTCAATACCTGTAATATCTTGAAGCATTCTTATTATAGTAGGATCATCATGACCTAATATATCTAGTTTTAATAGGTTTTGGTCTATAGAGTGATAATCAAAATGTGTTGTTATAATATCAGAATTAGGGTCATCTGCTGGATGTTGAACTGGTGTAAATTCATATATTTCTCTTCCTTTTGGAACAACTATAATTCCACCCGGATGTTGTCCGAGTTGTTCTTTTTATTCCTGTACACCCTTGTGCAATTCTTACAATTTCAGGTTTATTAACAGGTATTCCTCTTTCTTCATAGTATTTTTGAACATATCCATATGCAGTTTTGTCTGCAACAGTACCAACTGTTCCTGCTTTAAATGTTGTTCCTTTTCCAAATATAACTTCTGTATATTTATGTGCTTTTGCTTGGTATTCTCCGTGAAAAGTTTAAGTCAATATCTGGTTCTTTATCACCATTAAATCCTAAGAAAGTTTCAAATGGTATATCCATTCCATCTTTATCATATTTTGCACCACATTCAGGACATATCTTGTCTGGTAAATCGAATCCATTTTTATAACCATAATCTGTAAAATCTGAGTGTTTACAATTTGGGCATCTATAATGTGGTGGAAGTGAATTAACTTCTGTTATTCCTGTCATATTAGCAACAAATGATGAACCAACTGAACCTCTTGAACCTACCAAATATCCATCTTCATTTGACTTCCATACTAGTTTTTGAGCAATTATGTACATAACTGAGAATCCATTTTTTATAATTGAGTCTAGTTCTTTATCTAATCTTTCTTGAACAATTTCTGGTAATGGATCTCCATATAATTCATGTGCTTTTGTGTATGCAATATCTTTTATTGTTTGTTCACAATTATCAATATATGGTGGACATTTTTCTGGTGAAATTGGGCTTATTCTTTCACACATATCTGCTATTTTATTTGTATTTTCTACAACAACTTCATATGCTTTTTGTTCACCTAAATATTGGAATTCTTTAAGCATTTCTTCTGTTGTTCTTAAATATAATGGTGCTTGTTCATCGCTATCCGCATATCCTTGACCTGCCATTAAAATTCTTCTATATATCTCGTCTTGCGGATCCATAAAGTGCACATCACAAGTGGCTACTACTAATTTTTCTAATTTTTCTCCTAATGAAACTATTTTTCTATTTATATCTTCAAGTGCATGAACATCTGGAACTGTTCCATTTCTTACCATAAACATATTATTGCCATTTGGTTGAATTTCTAAATAATCATAATCTTTAGCAATTTCTTCTATTTCATCATCTGGTTTTCCAGCAACAATTGCTCTATACAATTCACCTGCTTCACAAGCACTTCCTAATATTAAGCCTTCTGAATATTTTTTATATATTGATTTTAATATACGTGGTTTTTTGTAAAAATAGTGTAAATGTGAAATTGATATTAATTTATATAAATTTCTTAAACCAACATAATCTTTAGCTAAAATAATTGCATGATAACTTGGAAGTTTTTTATAAGCATCTTTTGAATTTCCATCATCTGAAACTATATCAATATCATCAATTGTTTTTGCACCTTTTTCTTTAAGCATTTCCATCATTACATTAAATACTTTTACAGTTGTATCTACATCATCTAAAGCTCTGTGAGCTACTTCTACTTTTATTCCAAGTTTTTCAGCAATTAATCCTAATTTGTATTTTTTGAATTCTGGAAATAATGCTTTAGATAATCTTAATGTATCTAAATATGTATTATTTAGAGTATAACCCAATTGTTTTCCATGATATTTTAAAAATGGAATATCAAAATCTGCATTATGCGCAACCAGTACTGAATCTCCTATAAAATCTAGTATTTTAGGAAATACTTTATCTATTGTTTCTGCATCTTTTACCATGTCATCTGTAATATTGGTAACCTCTACAACTTTTGGTGGTATTGGTTTTTCAGGATTTACAAAACATGAAAATTCATCAAGTACTTCTCCATTTTTTATTTTCATTATTCCTACTTCTGTTATTTTTTCAGTTCTAAATGAAAGTCCTGTTGTTTCTAAGTCTAGTACACAATATGTAGTATCTATGTCTTGTCCCTTTGAATATGCTACAATTGGTGTTTTATCTGGAACTAAATATGCCTCAACACCATAAATTACTTTCATATCTGGGTTATTAAATCCTAACAATTTATGTGCCTCTGGAAATGCCTGCACAACACCATGGTCTGTAATTGCTATTGATTTCATTCCCCATTTCATCGCTCTTTTTATTAAATCTTTTGCTGATGTCATACCATCCATTTGACTCATTTGAGTATGCATATGTAATTCTACTCTTTTTACTGGTGCTTCATCTTTACGTACTACCTTTTTCATTCCTTGAGTTTCTACAACAATATTTGCTATTGCCCCTAATTCTTTTGCAAATGGGTCAAATTGTACATTTGCTGATACACGCACACCTTTAGCATCTTTTAGTCTTTTTAAAATATTTTTGCTTTTATCAGCCTCAGCAAATATTTTACATGTAATTGTACTACTTCCATCATATACATCAAATGGTATTAATACTTTTCCTGTTTTTAACTCACGGGTATCACCCATATTAACAATTTCACCATCAATACATGCTTTTCCTGTATCTATTGATAAATCTACTATTTTTAATAATGGATCTTTTATATTTGCATTTCTTCCGTAAATTACTGGTGATTGTTCTTCATCATCTACTAACACTGAATCTGGTTTTGGTGATGTATTTCCTGATGATGTAGAATTATTTGGTATTGTTTTATTTATTTCTGAATTTGAATTTCCACTTGAAGTTGTTCCGTTTTGACCATTGTTTTGATTTCTTCTAGCTAATAATTCTTGTTCTCTAGCCTCAACTTCTTTTCTCTTTTCTGCCATCTCTTCTCTACGTTGTTTTTCCGCTTCTATATTCGCCTTTTTTATAGCCTCAGCTTCAAGCATTTTAGATTTTTGTTTATATTCATTAACTTTTTCTTCTGATTGATTATCAAAATATTTTATTTTATATCTTTTACCATAAATATTATAAATTATTTCAGAAAAAATGTTATCCATTCCTCTAGCATATAGTATTTCAGAACCTTTTAATTGTAATTTGATATTAATAGTATTTTCAGAATCAGGTATAACTTCTGAATTTTTTAATAATGCTTTTACTGATGGATATTTATATGCCATATAATTTATAATATCTTGCCATTTTGCAATTATATCTACATTTGGCTCTTCCCCATACTCTATTTTTATTATTACAATTTCAAATTTAAATCTATTAATTAAATATTCTTCAAAACTATGTATATCCTTTATATCAATAGTTTCATTTGATTTAAGTAACATTTCAAATCTATTTGTTTTTTTATATAAATTTGCTTTTTTTATTATTGCCTTTTTCAGACTACTTGTATTCTGAAAATCTGGAAATATTTGTTCTATTAGTTTTTCAATAACATCACTCATTTTGCATTACTTCCTTTTTTTGTTGTTCGTTGTTATTTTATATTATTTTTAGGAAAATAGCAATACAATAGAATTATTAAATATTTCTACTCTTTTTATTCCAAATTTTCCAATATTCTCTTTTTTTCATATGGCAATACTGCTAAATATACTATTAATATTCCAGATTGTCTTATAATTAAATTTTTATATCCTTGTTTTTTTATTTCCTTTATGAATTCTTCTCTTTTGCTATAATATTCTTCTTTTTGTTCATCATTATAATAAGGTTCTACTATCTCATTTCTAAATTCCAATTCACTACTTGAATTTAATTTACTTTCTATTTTTACACCATAAATTGCATATTGCCAAATTGCCGAAATAATGCATATTAGAATTGAAAGAAGTGTTAAATTTTTCATAACTACTGGCACATCATTATAATTAATCGTTTTTTTCTTAAATGCTAATTTTGTGCTTTGCTTCCAAGCAAAAAAAACTATAAAAATTTGTACAATAATAGATATAATACATATTGTAATATCAATAATAGTAGAAATAGCAGAATCTGCAAAAAGTGTAATTAAAACTGTACTTAATGAAAAAACAGAACCCAGAACAGAACCCACAACACTCACAACAACTCCTAATGCCTTTGTTAGTAATAAAAAATACCCAATTAGTAACTTAGTTATTTCTTTAGTAGTTGCTATTTTTTTGGTTTCTTTAGCATGTTGTTTATCTTTATTTGCAATATTTTTACTTGAATAATTTTTATTGGTAATATCCTTATTTACATTGTTTTTATTTACTTCATTTTGTTCAAATTTTTTATTTACTTCCTTTAATTGCGCTTCTAATAATCCACATTTATTTTTTAAACAATAATCTAATATATCTAAAAATTTATCTGAATATTCATCATAATATGTATCAATAAATTTTCTTATTTGATTATCACTATAATAATCATTATATATTTCTTTTATTTTTTCATATGGTATATATACGCCTGATGACTGTGGGAATTTTAGATAATTTACAAATTCATATTTATTATTTTTAAATTTTATAAATTCATCTAATTTTTTTGTATATTTATTAAATACTGGATATTTAATTATAAATTGGGTAATTGATTTATCTTCTAAATTAAAGTGTCCTCTAAATATTTTTTGAACTTCTGCAATACATACTCCATAAAACACATCAAAATATTTACTATCTTTATTTAATAAACATTTTTCAAAAGATTCATATATTGATTTTTTCTTACTATCATTTACATTATAATTGTTCATTATTTCATCTAAATTATCAAAATCTTTCTTGTGATATAAATATATCATTTTTATTACTTCTTTTATCTCATTTTCTTTTATTGGATAATATCCTATATTTGACATATTGGCCTCCTTTATTTAGATAATGTTATTTATTTTTAATTACAAATAACATATTTTTATTATACTATTGTTATCAAGTTTTGGCAATATTTTTAATTTTTTTACTTTAACAAATTAAAAGCTGTATTTTGCACAATAATATTTTCCTTTCCACCCTTGAAACTAGCCCCAAAACATGATAAAATATAAAGGTAAAATTTGTTAAAGGAGGACTTATGTTAGAATTAAAAAATATCTCATTTGTAAGAGATAATAAACAAATATTAAATAATATAAATTTAAAAATAGATTCAAATAAATTTACTGTAATAACCGGACCTAATGGTTCTGGAAAATCAACACTTGCAAAAATTATTATGGGAATGGAAACTCCAGATTCTGGAAAAATATTTTTTGAAGGAAAAGATATTACTAAATTACCAATTAATGAAAGAGCAAATTTGGGTATTGGCTTTGCATTTCAACAACCTGTAAGGTTTAAAGGATTAACTGTTAAAGATTTAATTGAAATTTCTTCAGGTAATAGTATTAAAATGAATGAGGCTTGTAACTATTTAGCTGATGTTGGACTTTGTGCAAAAGAATATATTAATAGACAAATTGATTCAAAGCTTTCTGGTGGAGAGTTAAAAAGAATTGAAATTGCTATGCTTATTGCAAAAAATTCAAAACTTACAATTTTTGATGAACCTGAAGCCGGCATTGATTTATGGAGTTTCAATAATCTAATAAACGTTTTTGAAAAAATGAAATCAACTTCTGAAAATACTATTTTAGCTATTTCACATCAGGAAAGAATTTTAAATATTGCTGATGAAATAATAATTTTAAAAGATGGAGAAATTGTTGATAAAAGTAATTCTAGTAATCTAAAAAACATATTATCTAACAATTCTATTCATTGTAAAAAAATATAAGGAGGTTTATTTATGGATAATATAGAAAAAAATTTATTAAAAACTATAGCAGACATAGAAAAAACTCCTATGGGTGCTTACAATATTAGAGCTAATGGTAAAGGTATTGAACGTAATACTACTGAAAATATAAATATTATTACAAAACAAGACAAGCCTGGAATTGATATTATTGTTAAAGAAAATACTAAAAATGAAAGTGTTCATATTCCAGTTATTTTAACACAAAGTGGACTTTCAGACATGGTATATAATGATTTTTACATTGGTAAAAATGCTGATGTTGTTATTGTTGCAGGATGTGGTATTCACAATTCTGGATGTGAGACTGCTCAACATGATGGAATTCATACATTTTACTTAGAAGAAGGTTCACATGTTAAGTATATAGAAAAGCATTATGGTGAGGGAGCTGGAACTGGTAAAAGAATTTTAAATCCACAAACTATTGTTAATCTAAAAAAAGGGGCAACTTTAGAAATGGAAACTGTTCAAATAAAAGGTGTAGATTCTACTATTCGTACTACAAATGGTAATTTAGAAGATGATACTACTTTATTAATTACTGAAAAAATAATGACACATGATAATCAATCTGCTAGCACTATTTTTAATGTAAATCTAAATGGTAAAAATTCTAGTGTACAAGTTACATCAAGGGCTATTGCAAAAGATAGATCCACTCAAGAATTTACTTCAAATATAATTGGAAATAATGAATGTTTTGGACATGTTGAATGTGATGCAATAATTATGGATAAAGCTAAGGTTACTTCTACTCCTCAAATTGTTGCAAATAATATTGATGCTAACTTAGTTCATGAAGCAGCTATTGGAAAAATTGCTGGTGATCAAGTTACTAAATTAATGACTCTTGGTCTTTCTGAAAAAGAAGCTGAAGATTATATTATTAGTGGATTTTTGAAATAATAAGAAATGCAAAAAATAAAAAAATGATTAAAATTTAATGAAAAATTTTAATCATTTTTTTATTTTTTCTAACTTTTATTCTTTTAACTTTTATTTTTATAATCTATTTTTTCTATAAAAACTTTTTCATTTGTTCAATATTATCAGTTTGAAATGTAATAAACTCGTTCAAAATATCTTTAACTACTTGTTCAGTATTTGGATTTTGATTTAGCAATTCTTGGCATTTTTCAACACCCATTGAATTTCCTTGTAACATAATTTTTGCAATATTATTATTACTTTTATCATTCATAGTATTCATTTGAATTCCAGACCATGTCATCATTTTAGTAGCAACAGTTTCATCATCAGGTATTTCTCCATATTTTTCAAATTCAGTATTTACTTTGTCTAATAATTTTCCATACCCTCTATATTGTGTACTTAAATTTTCTCTCATATTAGTATCTCCAACTTTTGATGAAACATAATTTATTGAGTTCATTCCCATTTTTGCGGCTTTTGCCATTTCATTTAAAATATTTAAACTGTTTCTTGAAGTATCATCCATACATATATCATCCTTTCTATTTATTCTTACTTCTATTATTTACCAAGTTTAAATATTTATTCTTTTAATTATATTTTTATTAAGATTTTTGTCTATTTTTTAAAATAAATTTTTCTATAATAGCTGTATATAATATTAAAAATGCACTAGAAATTATTATTGCTCCTATAACATCACTTGCAAAATGAGCCCCTAAGTAAATTCTACTAAATCCTATAAAGAACATTAACATTATTAATCCTATTGAATATATTATTTTTTTACTTTTTGTTAAATTAGACTTAATAATAAAAAATAATATAATTCCATATAAAGAAACTGCTGCAGTAGTATGTCCACTTGGAAAACTAAATGATGTTTCTTCAACTAATCTTCGTACTAATGGTCTTTCTCTCATAAAAATATTTTTTATTCCTATATTTAAAAGTATTGATATAATTAAGCACCCACATATTATAATTGCTTTTTTCTTATCTTTAATTGTAATTAATAATATTAAAGCTAATAATACCATCCAAATTGTGCTTCCAAAAAATGTGAATATATGATTTATATTATCTAATATTGTGTTTGTATTATATGTAACTAATGTATATGTAATATTATCAAAATGAATTATTTTTCCGTTTTTTATACATATCATAATTATTATAAATACTGTTAATAATATTCCGAATACTACCCATTTTAAAACTTTTTTCATTTTGCAATTTTCACCCTTTCTTTTGCTATTATTAATATATCTATATTTATTTTATTAGTGTGTTTATACTTCTTGTGTATCTATACATATAGAATTTGTTTATTACTATAAATTCAGTTTATTATTTATTAAAAACAAATTCTCTTTGTACTACAAAATTCACCATAAATATAACTAAATCTACTAAAACTTTTATAACAACTACATTTACAGTAATAATTTTACTTAAATATTGAACTGTAAATGCCGAAATAAACATTTGAACTATAACTAAAATAATGTATTTTACTAATGCTTTTTTAGTAATATTTTTAAATACTATTTTTCCATTTATAAAAAAGTTATATAATGAAGAAACTGTACGTGCTATAATTGTAGCTATTATAATAGAATTTTTTATATCGCATTTATTTAATAATATTAGTGCAATATTAAATAATATAATATCAACAAAAAAAGAACTAACTGCAGAAAATATGTATTTTCCAAACATTTTATAAATGCTAAAAGAATCTTTTATTGGGTTAAAATGACTTCCTTTATTTTTTTCTATATAAATAGTGCTTATAGTAACTTCGTCTATTTTTATACTTTTATTTTTACATTCAATTAACATATTAGTTTCATATTCATATCTTTCCCCTTTTATATTCATGAATAATTTCATTAGTTCTTTTCCCATAGCTCTAAGTCCTGTTTGCGTATCTTGTATATTAAGTCCTATAAAAAGCTTAAATATAGTTCTGGTTAATTTATTTCCATATCTACTTTTAGAAGGAATATTAGACTGATTGAAATCTCTACTTCCTAAAATTAAATTATTTGGATTTTGTTTTAATTTTTCAGCACATTTTATAATGTCTTGTACAGAATGTTGTCCATCACAATCTGCACATACAGAACCTATACATTCTGGAAAAGAGTTTAATACTTCATTAAATGCTGTTTTTAAGGCTCTTCCTTTTCCTAAATTTACATTATGTTTTATTACTTTTATGTTTAATTTTTTAATTTCTTCAAATATGAAATCACATTCTCTTTTGCTTCCATCATTTACTACTAAGATTTTGCTAAATTTTTGAATTAACTCTTTTGCAAATTCTATAAATAGTTTTTCTTCTGGATTATATGCTGGTATTATTACACATACATCATTAATCATTTTATTTTTCCCCTATTATTTTCCTCTAATTTTTATATTTTATTTTGAATCCTTTTATTCAGTAATAGCCTTCATGTCAACTAATTTCCAAGTTGGTCCATCTATATTATCATTTACATCATCATAATAAACAAAATATAATCTATCATACATAGTATCTACTTTATCTCTTGTATTAGCTATTCTCATATTTTTTTCTAATTTTACTACACATGAAAATGCATTTTTATTATATACCACAAAATCACTTACTGATGTATTTGTAAATGTTGGATTTTTTAAAGTGTGGCTACTTACAAATGTAATATCTACACTAGTTGCCCATGCATATGCCATATTATAAAAATTTGAATTTTTAATTAAATTTTTGCGTAAAGTTCCAAAACCATGTTTTGTTCCCTGTAAGTCATCTGTTAAAAACAAACTCCAATTTTTAGCAATTTCTAAAACATCAATATCACTTGCTATTTTATCTTTTATTTCTTCATATGAATTTGCAGTTATATAATTATTTTTTACTTGTATTTTATTATTTTTTTCTACATAATCTACATTTACTCCATTATCATCAGTTATTACTATATCTGGTTTAGATAATAAATTGTCAATTTTATAATTGTTTGTATTAGGTAATTTTGCATATTTTGCAATTTCTGAATAACTATCATCTTTAGTTTTTTCAGATATGTATTCTTCTCCTAATTTTTCGCCGTTTATTTCTATTGAATAATTACTAGGAACAGTTATATCATAGTAATATAGCCCTCTTTCACAATTTAAATTACACTCTGATATTTGCCAAATTGGGTATGAAAATAGCCCTAATCTCTTTTCTTGTTTTTTTATAGATAATTTCACAGTCATAATTTTTTTATCATTTGATAAAATATCATATATAGGCTCTATTGCAGTGCTTTTGTCATTTTTCTTAAAAGAAATGTTTGTTGTTTTAAATATTTCTTTTAATGCTTCATTATATGTTTTGTTATGCTTTTCTAAAACATTTATATCTGAATTATTTATATTGCATATTTTAGATATTTGACCTTTTTTGGCTGTTTTAGTAATATTTTGAACAATAGTATTCATATAATTTTCTGCAAAAGATGATTCATATTGATATAATGTATTTAATACATACATTAAAAATGTAAAACTTAATATAGCTAGTATTATTACATATATTTTTAAATTTCTTTTAAAAGTAGATTTTTCTTTTTTCTTTATTTTCATAACTTTAATATTCCTTTCTTATCTAGCTATTTAACAACAAAAGCTGTTGGTAATTTCCAAGATGAATTTGAATAATATAATGTAACACTTGTCATTTCATATTTGTCATTATAATACATACTAGAAGAACTTCCACCGTCCAAATTTGCTGCATTTACAGCTCCATATTTCATCATTACATCTATTAAATCTGAAGCTGTTGCACCTAAGTGTCCTGAAGCACCTCTTCCATCTGTTACAAATAATAATACTGCACCATCTGCTCTTTGCCCTATTACTGTTCTAGGATTTGCTCCACTACCACTTCCATTCATTTGTCTTGGTTCTCCATTAACAACTAATTTTACAAAATGGTTATTTTTATCACTACTTTCTTCTTGGAAAACTACAGCATCACGGATTTTTTCTTCTTTTACTAATTTTTCGATTCTTGAAGAATTCATTCCTTCTAAGCTTATAATTCTTAATATATTGTTTGTATCAAAACCTATTAAATATAACCCTGCATAACCAGTTGGATTGTTGTATTGTATTTCTCCGTTACTTACAACTAAGCCTAAAGGTTTCCCTCCTTTATTGCTGTCTGATACATATAGTCCACCATTTACCCCTGCTATTGCATTTGATTTTTTTACTAATTTATCTAATTCTTGTCCATATTCTCCCCAAGGATATGTTGTTGCAACATTTACTCTTGATGGGTCTTTTATTATTAGCATTTTTCCACTAAATGTATTTCCTGAAACTTGTATTAATTCTATATCTTTATTATCATTATCTTTTTCTGAGTTTTTAACATTTATTAAATTTGTATTAACTTCAGCTGTCATTTCTGACATTGAATTATTATTAACTATTTCTTGAATTTTTTCATCTGATAAAAAAATTGAAACAATAAATTTCATTTGACCTGTTTCTAAAAATGTGGTTGCAAATAACTCTGTTGCTTTATTTGAAGGTCCATGGCATATCATAAATATCATTAATACTAGAGTTATTATTATTGATATTATTGTAATAGATATTACTGATAACAATTTTCCTAAAAATCCAAATATTACTTTTCCTTTGCTTTTTTTCTTGCTTTTATTAATTCTTTCTGTATTTTGTATATCTATATTGTTGTTCATAAGTATCTTCCTTATATTGCCATATTTTGCTATTTTATGTGTATATATGACATATTTTCATCATATACGATTTAATTCTACCATATGTAAATATGATTATCAATGAAAAAAGAGCCTAATATAAAATATTTTTATTATTCAATATTTTACATACACTCTTTTTATTTAACTTTTACCTATTGATATATTTTTACAAGATAGTTCCTCCACCTAATACAATGTCTTCATCAATATAAAATACTACTGATTGACCAATTGTTATAGCTCTTTGTGGTTCTTTAAAATTAAGAGTTGCAATACCTTTTTCATCCAATTCTAATATGGCTTCTGCCGGTTTTGATCTATATCTAATTTTAGCTTTTACATTAATAGGTTTATTTAAATCTATGTTTAATAAAATATTAACATTATTTGCTTTTAAAGTAGTATTATATAATTGGTTTTCTGTTCCTACTATAACTTTATTGTTTTTAGCATCTAATTTAATAACATATAATGGCTCTTTATATGCAATACCTAAGCCTTTTCTTTGACCTATTGTATAATAAATTAACCCCTTATGTTTCCCTAATATTTCATTAGAGCCCTCTAAAACAATATCTCCTTTTGGTGGTAACTTTTCTAAGTTTTGTTCTAAAAATTTACCATAATCATTGTCTGGAATAAAGCATATTTCTTGGCTATCTTTTTTATCTGCTACTTGTAAATTATTTTCTCTAGCAATTTTTCTTACATCTTCTTTGCTAGACATATTTTTTAATGGAAATAACATTTTAGGTAATACTTCTTTAGGAATTCCATATAAAAAATATGATTGATCTTTTGCTTTTTCATCTGACATTTTTAAAACATATTGATTATATTTATCAGAAAATTCTGTTTTAGCATAATGACCTGTTGCAATATAATCGCATTCTAATTCTAATGCTTTTCTATAAAAAGCACCAAATTTCAAATATTTATTACATTCAACACATGGATTTGGTGTTCCAGCATTTTTATAACAATTAATAAAATTATCTATTACATGTGTTTTAAATTCATCTTCACAATTTAATGTATAATGTGGTATTCCTAGTTGATCACATACTCTTTTGGCATCATTTACTGCAGAAAATGAACAGCATCCACTTTCTACTTCAGGATTATTCTTATCTTCCCACAATTTCATTGTGGCACCAATTACTTCATATCCTTGTTCTTTTAGAATAATGGCAGATACAGAGCTATCTACACCCCCACTCATTCCTAGTAAAACTCTTTTTTTCATTTATTTTTACCTTTCTTCATTCTTATTTATTCCCCAATGAACATCTTTTAATTGTTGTTCACTAACAATTGATGGTGCTCCCATAAGTACATCTCTAGCTTTTTTATTTTTAGGAAACGCTATAACTTCACGAATATTTTGTGAATCTGCTAAAAGCATTATCATTCTATCTATTCCAGGTGCTGCACCTGCATGTGGTGGTGTTCCATATTGAAATGCTTTATATAAAGCGCCAAATCTGCTTTCAACTTCTTGTTCACTATATCCTGCTATTTCAAATGCTTTTTTCATTATTTCTATATCATGGTTTCTTACTGCACCTGAAGCCATTTCATATCCATTACATACTACATCAAATTGATATGCAAGTATTTCTAATGGGTCTTTATTTAATAATGCTTCCATTCCACCTTGTGGCATTGAAAATGGATTATGATTAAAATCTATTTTTGTTTTTATTTCTCCATCTATTTCTTCTTCAGCTAATTCATACATTGGAAAATCTACTATTAAACAGAATTTGTAACAATTTTTTTCTAATAAATCTAATCTATTTCCTAATTCAATTCTCACTCCTCCAGCGATTTTTTGTGCTGTTTCAAAATCGTCTGCTATAAAGAATAAACTGTCATTTGGTTTTACTCCTAATTTTTCTTGTAAACCTGTTTTCACATCATCTGTAATAAATTTAGAAATTCCTCCATTTACATTGTTTTCATTGTCGAATTTTGTCCATGCTAATCCTTTTGCGCCTAATTCAGTTACTGCAAATTCAGACATGTTGTCAAAGAATTTTCTTCCTTGATCAGCTCCATTTGGAACTACTATTACTTTAATTGTTTTGTCTTTAAATGCATTAAATTCTGTGCTTGCAAATAATTCAGTTGCATCTTGAATTATTAATGGATTACGTAAATCTGGTTTGTCTATACCATATTTTTCCATAGCTTCTTTATATGGAATACGAATAAATGGACCATCTTCTACTTTCCAATTTGTATGCTTTCTAAATGTTGATATAAATATTTCTTCTAAAACTTTAAATACATCCTCTTGTTCTGCAAAACTCATTTCAAAATCTAATTGATAAAATTCACCTGGTGCTCTATCTGCTCTTGGGTCTTCATCTCTAAAGCATGGAGCTATTTGAAAATATTTATCAAAACCAGAAACCATTAATAATTGTTTAAATTGTTGAGGTGCTTGTGGTAATGCATAAAATTCACCTGGATGTAGTCTACTTGGAACCAAAAAGTCACGTGCACCTTCTGGTGATGAATTTGCTAAAATTGGTGTTTGAATTTCACTAAAACCTAATTCATCCATTTTATCTCTTAATGTTTTTAATACTTTTGAACGAAGTAATATTGTATTATGTAATTTTTCATTTCTTAAATCTAAAAATCTGTATTCTAACCTTAAATCTTCTCTAACTGCACTAATATCAGCTTTTTCTGAATTTACTTCAAAAGGAAGTGTATTTTTGCATTTGCCTAATACTACTATTTTTTTAGCATCTATTTCGATTTCACCTGTTGGTATTCTATTATTTTTGCTACTTCTTTCTAATACATTTCCTGTAACTTGAATAACAGTTTCTGTAACTAATTCTTCAGCCTGTTTTTTTATATCTTCATTATCTGAAATAACTATTTGTGTTATTCCAAATTGGTCTCTTAAATCTATAAATTTCATAGCTCCTAGATTTCTTATTCTTTGAATCCATCCTGCCAAAACAACTTCTTCTCCAACATTATTAATATTTAATTCTCCGCAATTATGATTTCTGTACATATTATCATCCTTTCATTCTATCTTCATAATACATTTTCTAAAATTTAACTGATATATATTATATCAAAAAAACACGAAATTTCAATATTTATATAAGTTTTTATTGTATTTGTTTTAAAAAAATGGTATAATTATCAGTACTTTAATTAAAGGAGTTAATAATTTGAAACAAGAAATAAAATCTTTAATAAAAAAAGAAATTAAACATATAGATGAGTTTATAGAGAAAAACAATTTATCTTTAGAAAATAGTATTCAACTTTACAATTCAATATATTATAATTATGGTTCAAAATTATATAAAAAATATGTACCTAAATATATTCAAAAAGCTGATATAAATGCTCTTTTATTTGAGCAAAGATATATTGATATTTATACAAAATATGGTGAAAAAACTTTTTCAAAATATGAATCTACAGCTTATAGTAATGATGTAATTTATGAATCTAATAATATTTTCAAGGCATTTGCATACGATTTTCGTACTGAATTTTTATACTTTTTTAAAACAAAAATTGTTCCTTTTTTCGCAGCTTTAGCTATGGTAGTTCCATTTTCTACCGCTCTAGCTTCTGAAAAACAAAAAGAAAACAACTATAAAAATCATACTGATGAAATTACTATGTATCTAAATAATGTTGATAACTATGGAAAACAAATTGCAGATTATAAATTGAGTGATTTGGAAAATATTATGAAAATAATGTATGATACTTGGAATAATATACAAGGTTATGGTATGCCAGAAAAAGATTTAATTGGATATTTAGGTTTAGATATCCAAAATGGAGTTGGAGTTTGCAGGAATTTTGCTGATGATATGTCCAGAAGATTAAATGCTATAAATCCTAATTATAAAGCACATTCTATTACTGTTAATGTATCAAATTCAGAAAATATTGATTTTCCTATTGCTAATATTGAAAAAAAAGATATTTTATTTGAAACTTTAAAAATGAATAATTTTAATACATCCTCTTTACCATACACCTATCCATTAAAAAATCTACTGCCTAACCATGCAATAGTTTTTCTTACAATACCAGACAAAAATATCCCTCTTATTGTTGATCCTGTAAATCTCTCATTAGGTACATTTTCAGATGGTAAAATAACTTTTTTTAATATTGGTAAAAATAATAATGAGCATTCATTTTCCCGTTCAATTATCGGAGACCTTCTTATATCTGGTTTTTCTGGATTTGAATATTCATTAGAGTATTTTTCAAGTTTTAATAATTCTGACTATAGTTTTGATGAACTTAATAATTTATATGGTATTGATGCTCAAAACAAAGCATTGCAAAAAGTACGTTATTTACCTGTTTTATGGTCAGGTTATGATGATTATAAAAATTTATATAATAATAATTTATATAATAACAATCGTAGTAAAAAGACTTCTTTTAAAGATTCTTTAATTGTTACTGACAATTATAAATACAATAGTAAAATAACTAAAAAAATTAATTATAATAATAACAAAAGCTATAATACTAATTATAATAATAGTAGAAAATGCGACTTAGAAAAATAATTTTATTTATTTTTAAAGTTGTATTTTCTATTTTGATATGTTAAAATTTTAAAAGAAAATATATTTTTTTATTTTTATGTATTGAAAGGATTATTATGAATAAAGAATTAAAACAAAAGATTAAAAATGAAGTTAAAGAAATTATTGATGAAATTAATTATGAAGAATATTTATTTAATAAAGTATTTCATAGTAATGTAGAATTCCAAAAATCATATTTTAAATTTAATAAAATATTTGAAAAATATGGTAAAGAAGCTTACTTAAAATATGTACCTTACAAATATAAAACTCAAGAATTAAAAAATTTGATTAAAGAGAAAAATTTTGTTGAAATATATGAACATTATGGAGTTACAACTTTACAAAAACTAGAATATACTTCTAAATTAGCTAACCGTGAAATACATACTAAAAATAAGTTTAAATTATTTTTTATAAAACTTAAAAAAATACTATCTGGTAAATTTATATTTTTACCAACTCAAACAATATTAGCTTTACCTGAAGGTATTTCGAATATAAGCAACGAACAAAATAATGTTGTTTATACAAAACAGTAATATTTATTTTACATTATACTAATATAAAAATAAATTTGAGTAATTCACTTTATATATTGTGAATTACTCATTTATTTATTTTATTTTGTTTCTAACATACTCATAAATCATAATTCCTGCCGCAACGCTTGCATTTAGACTTTCAGTTTTTCCCAGCATAGGTATTTTTACTTTTTTATTTGCTAAGTCTTGTATTTTTTGTGATACACCTTTAGCCTCATTTCCTATTACAATTGCTTTTTTGTTATAATTAATATCATAAACACTATTATCAGTATCTAAAGATGTAACTACAACTTCAAAACCATTATTTTGTAGTTCTTTTAGAGTTTCAAGTAAATCATCAGATTTGATGATATTCACTCTAAATATTCCTCCCATTGTTGATCTTACAACTTTTGGATTAAAACTATCTGCTGTTTCTTTAGATAAAACTATTTGATTTAATCCAGCTGCATCTACTGTTCTTAATATAGTTCCAAGATTTCCTGGATCTTGTATTCCATCTAATACAACTATAAATTCTTGATTATAATCTATTTTTATATTATTATATTTTCTATTTATTACAGCTAATATTCCTTGAGGACTTGTAACATCTGTTAGAGTACTAAATATCTTTTCTGTTACATATATACACTTGAATTTGGCTATTTCATACAATAGTTTTTTATCTATCAATCCGTCATTTATGCAATCTTCACAAACTACTATACAATTAATATCAGCCTGTTCCTCAATAGCTTCAGCTACTAATTTAATTCCCTCTACTATAAATTGATTATTTTCATCTCTATATTTCTTTTCCTTCAATTTTTTAATATTTTTTACAAGTTCATTATCTTTGCTTGTGATTATTTGCATACTCTTACCTCCCTAATTGCGCAAAAAACTTTTTTATTTCATCCAATTGTTCTAAATCTGTAATTGCTTTGCTTTTTAAAGTAATATATGGTTCTTTACCAGGTGAAAAACTAACTAGATTACCATATTTTGAAATAAGTGAGTCTACAATACTAAAGTCAAATTTATTTGCATCAAAGTAAAAAACAAATGCTCCATTTTTTTTGCTTATTTTTAATATGTTAAACTGCCTGCACATTTCTTTAATTCTAGCTATTTCTAGTAGGTTTTCTAATTCTTTTGGCATATTTCCATATCTATCAATTAATTCATCTATAACATTTGTAATATCTTTTTCAGTTCTACATAATGCTATATCTTGATATACTTCTATTTTTTGACTTGAGTCACTTATATATTCATCTGGAATGTAACATGATATGTTTAAGTCTATTTGTACATCTATTTCTTCTTGAACTTCTATTCCTTGCATTTCTTTAATAACTTCATCTAATAATTTACAGTACATTTCATATCCTACTTGTTCCATATGTCCATGTTGAATTTCACCAAGTAAACTTCCGGCACCTCTTATTTCTAAATCTCTCATTGCTATCTTAAAACCTGAACCAAACTCTGTAAATTCTTTTATTGCTTTTAAACGTTTGTCTGCAACTTCTGATAGCATTTTATCTGGTTTATATGTTATATACGCATATGCTTGTTTATCTGACCTTCCCACTCTTCCACGAATTTGATATAATTGTGCTAAACCTAATCTATCAGCATTTTCAACTATTATTGTATTTGCATTTGGTATATCTATTCCTGATTCTAATATTGTTGTACATACTAATACATTAGTTTTCTTGTTTATAAAATCAAACATTATTTCTTCAATTTCTTTACCAGTCATTTGCCCATTTGCAAAACTAACTTCCGCTTCTGGAACAAGATTTGCAATTTCATTTGCTTTTTTAGCAATACCTTCAACATTATTAAACAAATAAAACACTTGACCATTTCTTTCTAATTCCTTAGTGATTGCCTCTTTTATTACATCTTCATCATATTGTAATACATATGTTTGAACAGGTTTTCTAGCTTGTGGTGGCTCATATATAACAGACATATCTCTAACACCAACTATAGACATATGTAATGTTCTAGGAATTGGAGTTGCAGTCATTGTTAAAACATCTATATTGTTCTTTAATTGCTTAATTTTCTCTTTGTCTTTTACTCCAAATCTATGTTCCTCATCTATTATTAGTAAACCTAAATCTCTAAACTCAACATCTTGACTTAATACTCTATGTGTTCCTACTATAACATCAATTTCGCCTAATTTTAATTTTCTTATTATTTCTTTTTGTTGTTTTAATGTTTTAAATCTATTTAAAACTTCTACATTTATAGCAAAATCTTGCATTCTTCTTTTAAATTCTTCATATTGTTGATTAGCAAGTACTGTTGTTGGAACTAAATATGCTACTTGTTTGTGATCCATAACAGCCTTAAATGCTGCTCTTATTGCCACTTCTGTTTTACCATATCCAACATCACCACAAAGAAGTCTATCCATTGGTTTATTTGCTTCCATATCTTTTTTTACTTCTTCTATACAACGTAATTGATCATCAGTTTCTATATATTCAAAGTTTTCTTCAAATTGTTTTTGCCAATCTGTATCTTTACTAAAACTATGCCCTGATATTTTTTCTCTTTTTGCATATAATTCTATTAATTCTTTTGCAACTTCTCTTAAATTGTTTTTTACTTTTGATTTTACCTTTGACCAATCTTTTCCACCTAATTTATATATTTTAGGTGTTCCTTCTGCTCCAACATATTTTCTTATTGCATCTAAATTTGTTGTTGGAACATATAAAATATCATCATCTTTATATCTTATTTTTACATAATCTTTTACTACATTATCTGCTTTTATAGTATTTACACCTATATATTGACCAATACCATGTGCTGAATGAACTACATAATCTCCTATTTTTAAATCTGCAAAAACAACTTTTTCGCCTTCTTTAAAATCTTTTGCAACTTTTTTCTTTTTCACAGGTATATTAGTAAAAAAATCTTCACTCGAAATAACTAATAAGTTTAAATCATAACATTCAAAACCTGAGGTTAATGCACCTGTTGTTAATATTATTTTTCCTTTTTCAAGTTTTTCTACTTTTTTTGTAAATGTATTGTCTAAATCTTTATCTTTCAATAATATTGAAATTTTTTTAGCATTTTCTTCGCTACCACCTAATATTAATATTTTCTTTTTAGATTTTACTGCATCTTTTAAAGTTGTAGCCAAACTATCTATTTCATTTTTATAGAATAATATATCTCGATAATTAAAATTACATATTGTATTTGTAATTTTTTTACTAACCATATCATCTTTGTATAAAAATATATTTGATTTTTGCTCTAAAATTTTGTCTTCTATATTGTAATTATTCAAATTATCAATAATATCTGGAACACTTTTATTTTTGTCTAAAAGAGTTTTTACTACATTTTTATTTTCAATTTTGATATTATCTATTCTTTGATTAATTTTTCCAAATTCATCTAAAACTATTACAAATTTATCTAAATATTCTAAAATATTAGACTTTTTGCTATAAAAATTATTAAAATATTTATCAATTTTACTAATATAATCACCTGAACGGATTATTTCAATATCTTCCTTAATATTTTGCTTATTAGTATAATTTGCATTTTCTATATTTTTAATTACTTCATCTAATTCATATTCTAATATATATTCATGTGATGGATTTATTTCTATATTTTCTAGCATTTCAATAGACCTTTGTGAAATAATATCAAATTTTCTTATTGAATCTATGTCATCTCCCCAAAACTCTAACCTAACGCCATATTTTTCTGAAATAGATATATCTACAATTCCTCCTCTTATGCTAAATTGACCTCTTCCATCAATTAAATCTTTCCTTTCATAACCCAAATCTATCAATTTTTGTTTTAGATAATCTATATTAAGTGTATCACCTATTTTTAAATTTAAATTGTTTTTGTATAATACATTTTTAGGGATAATATCTTGCATTACACTTTCTATTGTAAGAATTAATATATTAATCTTATTATTATGTATGTTGTTTAAAACTTCTATTCTTTCATACGGTAAATTTTTGCTTTCAGCTATGTAATCGTATGTTACTAACTCTTTTTTTGGAAAAATGGCCGTTTTTGATGTAAAATACCCTATATCTTTCAATAATCTTTTAGCTTGAATTTGATTATATGTTATTACACATATATTTTTATTTAAAGCATTATTTAATGTTGCTATAGTTTGAACCTTTCCCATGTCAGATAAGCCCGATAAACTTATCGGGCTTTTTTCTAATTTTATGTGATTAATTATTTCTAGAAATTTTTTTGAATTTTCCAATTCATTTATTAGAATATTCAATTTTATTCATTCCTTTCATTTTACTATAAGGATTAATATATTTTTAATTTCTTCATAAACAAGTTATATGTGGTATTTATATCATCTAAATTTCACCATTTTTTATTTTTTCTAATGCTAATGCTATTTGATCTGGACATGATGTATTTTTATATCCACATTTAATTCCTTTTAATTTATGTATTACTTCATTTATATTCATTCCAATTAATAAATTCGATATTCCTTTTAAATTTCCATTACATCCATTAGTTATTTTTATATTTTTTATTATGTCGTTTTCTACATCTATTATCATTTCTGTAGAGCATACACCTTGTGGTTTGTATCTATATTCCATATAAAATCCCTCCTTTTTTGTAAATGAAACCATATATTATTTTACCAAAAAAATGTTCTTTAGTCAACATATGTAAGGATTTTAATTTTTTTCATTTTTTCTATTGACAAATTTCTTAAAAATTATTATAATAATAAATGTTCACGCACATGGCGAGATAGCTCAGTTGGCTAGAGCATCCGGTTCATACCCGGCAGGTCGATGGTTCGAATCCATTTCTCGCTACCATTTGAATAATATAGAAAAATTTAAAAATAGAAGTAAACATCGACAAAATCGTTTGTTACTTCTATTTTTCATTACTATTTCAATTTTTCAAATTCCTTACACTTTATTCTATAGTCCATCTGTTGTGTCAGATATTTATAATACATATAAGCCTGTTCATATTGCATAATTGGATTTATCATTGGTGTTTCATACATTTGTGAATCAAAATTTGTTTCATAAGGATTAAAATTTCCTTGGTTTGCAAAATTATTAAAATCCATATTTCTATCCATAATTAAAACTCCTTTCATACATAAAAGCCATTATCTTATACATATATATTTTAAATTAGAAAAAATATTACATTTATATGGTAATCAAATTAAAATAAAAACCATCAAAACAGTATAAAATAGCAAAGGTATACAATGCAGCCAATAGTCCTTGTAAAATCTTTCCTAACAAATATGGTTTCATAGATAAGTTATTTTTAGCTGCTATACTAAATATTTGTAAAAAAATAGAAATTCCTGCAAATCCTAATAAAAATGCACATACTACTATTTGAATTGACATTTGCTTTGTATGTAGTGAAGAAATTAAATTTACTCCATTTGTAAGTTCTAATAATCCTGTTATTATGCATTTTCCATATTCTTTAGGAATGTTAATATAACTCAAAAAATTGCTAGCATAATCTATTATTTTTAAATTGTTGAATATAGAAATAATAATAGAAAATAATACAATAAAACCTCCTATTAAAAGTATTGTAGAAATTGCATTATTTATGCTATTACTTAATATTGCTCCTAAATCTGAAATTGTATAATCATTTGTTGTTGAATTTCCTCTACTCCTTGAATTATTAGTTTTATTAATTATTCTATTACTAAAATTTCTATTTTTAATGTTTTTATCGTTGATTCTATTTTTATTTATATTTCTATTGATATTTCTATTATTTATATTGTTAATATAATTTTTTTCATATTTTTTTCTACTAGTAACACCAAATAGTATTCCAACTGTTAAACAAGCAAGAATATGGGTAATAAACAATATAATTCCTATTTTTATATCTCCAAATAAACTAATTCCAACTGTTCCTATTATAAAGAGTGGTCCAGAATTATTTGTAAATGCTAACATTCTTTCTGCCTCTGATTTTGTACAAGTACCTTCTTCAACAAATTTATTAATAATTTTAGCTCCAACTGGATAACCGCTTATTATTCCCATTATAAAAGCATAACTTCCTTCCCCTGGAACATTGAAAAGTGGATTCATTAATTTATTAGTTAATTTTCCTAAATAATATGGTAAGCGTGTATAATTTAGTAATTCTGTTGCTATAAAAAATGGAAACAATGATGGAATTACATGTCCTGCCCACAAAGTAAGACCGTTTTTAGCTGCAAACATATTGGATTTAGAAAATATTACTAAAAATATTAAAAACATAGTAAATACAGTTGTTAATATATTTTTTTTAAATATAAATACAAAAATTTTGTTTAATTTCATATACACTCCTATAATTAATATAAAAATTATAACTATCACTATAATATTCTTGTCTTTTTAAATTATAACGAAAATTTCTTATAAGATTTTTTTAATTATTCCGAATAAGATTTTCAATTATAATTAAGTCATTTAAATTAAATTAATATTTTACTTTAGAGCGTAAAACTATTAAATGCAAAAATAAAGAATTAACTAATGTTAATTCTTTATTTTTGCATTTCTTCTTCTCTTACTTTTAACTTCATATTAGGTCTCTTTTTTGAATCCTTAATCTGTGCTTTGAGATTTTCTTTTATACTGTTTGTTTGCTTTTTTCTTTTTTCTAAGCTTTCTTCTAATTTCATTATTCTTTCAATTTCTTTTCTATCATCATCTGAAAACTTATCAGTATCTTTTTCATTTATGCATTGTTCCCAATCAGTAATATCATCTATATTATTAATAAATTCTTCTTTACTCTCAAAGACAGCTTTCATAGTATTCTTTATTAGCTCTAATACAGTAGTTCTAGTCTTTGTTTGACTTTCCATATGTTCAACCTCCGATTTTATATAAATCTAAACATATTATTATATTAACATAAAATTTAACTAAAATCAAGTGTTTTATACAAATTAGTTCATATAATCTTTTAATTTTTTACTTCTACTTGGATGTCTTAACTTTCTTAAAGCTTTTGCTTCAATTTGTCTAATTCTTTCACGAGTAACCATAAATTCTTTTCCAACTTCTTCAAGTGTTCTAGCTTTTCCATCTTCTAAACCAAATCTAAGTTTTAAAACTTTAGCTTCCCTTGGTGTTAAAGTATTCATAACTTCTTCTAATTGTTCCTTTAATAATGTATATGCAACAGAATCTTGTGGTGCTGGTGAATCATCATCTTGTATAAAATCACCTAAATGACTATCATCTTCTTCTCCAATTGGTGTTTCTAATGATACTGGATCTTGTGCTATTTTTTGTATTTCCATTACTTTTTCAACTGGTATTTCCATTTCTTTTGCTATTTCTTCTGGGGTAGGCTCTCTACCTAATTGTTGTAATAGATGTCTTGATGTACGTATTAATTTATTTATTGTTTCTACCATATGCACTGGAATACGAATTGTTCTTGCTTGGTCTGCAATTGCTCTTGTAATTGCTTGACGAATCCACCATGTAGCATAAGTACTAAATTTGAATCCTTTTGTATAATCAAATTTTTCAACTGCTTTTATTAGACCCATATTTCCTTCTTGTATTAAATCTAATAATAACATTCCTCTTCCTACATATTTTTTAGCAATACTAACAACTAATCTTAAGTTTGATTCTGCAAGCTTTTGTTTTGCTTCTTCATCACCTTGTAATACTTTTTCTGCAAGTTCTAATTCTTGATCATAAGTTAATAGTGGAATTCTACCAATTTCTCTTAAATACATACGAACAGGATCATCTACATTTATTCCATCCATTCCTGCATTTAAATCAATATCTTCTAATTTAATATCTTCAACTTCTTCTAAATCTTCGATATTTGGCTCCTCTAAATCCTCTTCTATATCTA
>ERZ808277.124-NODE-124-length-37274-cov-5.699159_pt1 | contig 37274 bp, 22 predicted proteins | sample MGYA00521240_ERZ808277 | MGnify/ENA primary metagenome ERZ808277 (study PRJEB31516, sample SAMN03275599) | gut metagenome | biome: mammalia-associated habitat; material: feces | host: Papio cynocephalus | place: Kenya | collected 2012-07-17 ... | reverse complement strand
TGATTCTAAAGAAAACCAATTGGTTGAAATCCTGGCAGACAGCGCAGCCTATCGCCGAGATGCTGAACAACAACGCGGAGAAGATCATTGTCCTCTTTCTGCCATAGTTGTCGCTCATCATTCCGGCGATCATCACACCGAGTATCGAACCGATCAGGGCGCAGCCCACGTACCATCCTTCGGCGATTGTCGTCAGCTGGAATTGGTTCTTGACGATTTCAGTCGTGCCGGAGATCACAGCGGTGTCGTAGCCGAACAGGATTCCTCCAATCGCCGCGACCAAGGCCAGGAACACGACCCGACCCATGTTTATGCTTTTGTCCATAGTTTATCGTTTGTCAAAATATTCCATGTACCTGTCATAGAGGTGTCCGGCCTGAAGGTAGGCGGACTGAGGGCTCATGAAATGTGAGAACTCGAATGTGATCGCCTTGTCGTAGCCGCAACGTTTGGCGGCTTCCAGCTTCATTCTCAATTTGTCGAACTTGATCGGCAGGAATCTGATCGGCATGTCGCGGTCGAAGCTTTCAGCGTTTGTCCAGCACTGCATTCCGTACTTGTCCGCAAGTTTCTTGTTGACAGTGAAGAACGCGTCCAGTTCGTCGTAGTCTATGTGTCCGTCCTGAAAGGCGCACGCATCGACATATTCATGGATTCCGTCGAAGATTTCGTTCCATTCCCGCTCGTGCTGCTCGACTGAGACCGCCTGTTCCTTGGTAAGGTTCCCTCCTGCGGCGTCGACTGCCTTCTTGCCGTCGATCCAAGGAGAGATGAAGGTAGGCAGCCCACCGGAGACCTCCTTGCACTGGCGACCCATCGTGCGGAATGATTCGATCGCTCCCTTGGTGGCGCGGCTGATCTCTCCGCTGATGTACCATCCACCGAAACTGTCGTACTTGCTCCCGTAGCGCTGCCAGATCTCGTCTATGACATATTTGTTCGCCTCGACTTCGTTTGACATATCGCCTGTGTCCCAGTACTTTCCGGAATCGTACAGACCGAGCCAGAACTTCATTCCGTATTTCTGGGCAAGGCGGCAGAACATGTCGATCAAGTCGGTCGAAGGCATGTAGCAGCCTTTTTTGAGGAGGTATGGCGAAGGGTAGGTGATGAACTTGCGGTAGCCGCAGCGGATGTCGATCACTGTGTCGATTCCCATCGCTTTCATATACCTGAAATCAAGGTCCCATTCCTTCTCTCCCCAGTTCTGGTGAGGAATGTCGTGGGATATTTCATCGAGGAAAGTGCCGGTTATCGGAAGAGCGTCGCCTTTTGGGACAATCAGTCTGCTTTCTATGCTGTCATCGGTCTTTAGCCTGATGTCTTTCCCGTTTTTTGGTGTGAGACCGGCGGCGTTTGCCGCAAGGGGAGCCGCCATCGCGGCCGCAGCCGCCGCGCCAGCCTTCTTCAGGAATGTTCTTCTGTCTGTCATGGTGCTATTCGTTATGTAATTATTGCAAAGGTAAGAATTTTATTTCTTAAATATTTTATTAATTGAGAATTTAATTATTAAATATTTGAGAAAAAAATTATACCTTTGCGAAAATTGTTGGGTTAATCGGAAGAAGTAGATAACACTATTATTAATAATAACGCATTCTTTTATGAAAGCTACATCGAATTTCTTATCCCCTTTCCTAAGGGCGGCGATTGTGTCGATACTTTCAGTATTCCTCTTTTCTGGGAACGCGTCGGCGCAGCCTTCCGTCAAAGGTAAGGTGACAGACCAGAACGGGCAACCGCTCCCTGGTGTATCTGTCGTTGTGGCCGGGACAACGAACGGCACGATGACCGGAGCTGACGGAACTTATGTGATTTCCGTCAAAAAGGGACAGACACTTGAGTTCCAGTGCCTGGGCATGACATCATTCCAGAAGGTGTGCGACGGAACAGTGCAGACTCTGAACGTGACCTTGAAGGAAGACACGACCTATCTCGACGAGGTCGTCGTGGTCGGTTACGGTACATCGAAGAAATCCTCACTGACTGGTGCGGTCTCCGCAATCAAAGGTGACGAGGTTCTGAAGGCTCCGGCCACGAATGTCTCTCAGATTCTAGCCGGCCGTCTTCCGGGTATTTCTTCCGTGCAGGAGTCCGGAGAGCCGGGACAGGACCAGGCTTCCCTGCGTCTGCGTGGTTCCATCTATGGAATCGCCTACGTTGTGGACGGCTTCCCTGTCAACGACATCAATGACCTCAACCCTAACGACATCGAGAGCATCTCAGTCCTCAAGGATGGCGCCTCAGCCGCGGTTTACGGTCTGAAAGGAGCAGGTGGTGTCATGATCATCACCACCAAGAGAGGCTCGAAGGAGAAGACTTCCATCACTTACGACGCCTCTTTCGGCGTGTCCATGAACGCCAATTTCCCTGAGTTCATGAACGGCCCGCAATTCGCCTACTATTATAATATGGCTGACATGATGGATCAGCTGGCCAGCGGCGCCATCAAGGATCGCTCCGAGTACAATCCGTACTTCACCTCCGAGAATGTAGCTGCTATGACAAACGGTGATCCGACCGATGGTTGGGACAACGTGAACTACATCGACAAGGTGTTCGGGACCGGTTTCACCCAGAAGCACAACGTGACCGTGACCGGCGGCAACGAAAAGGCCCGCTACTACACGTCAATCGGCTACTTCGGACAGAACGGTAACATCGACAACTTTACCTACAAGCGCTACAACCTGCGCTCCAACATCGACTCCGACATCACTTCCAGGCTGCATTTCAAGCTGGGCGTGTCCGGCACGATCGCCCACAGGGACACTCCTGCCTACGCTTCCGGAGGTACGGATGGCGGCTATAGCGAGCTGGGCTGGCTGTCTATCGCCAACCAGACGATCATGATGCACCCTTATATTCCTGAGAAGTACGATGGAATGTACACTTCGACGATCAAGAAGAACACGTCGCTTCCTCAGAGCCCTCTCGCTGCCATCTACGAATCCGGTTACAAGAAGACGCGCTCCATGGATCTTTCCGTCAACGCCACCCTTGCCTATGACATTCCTGGTGTGGAGGGTCTTGTGGCAAAGGTTTCCGGTGTCTATGACTGGAGCAACTCTTTCAACAAGAACCTCAACACTCCTTACAGCACAATGGCGTTTGTTGACGGGGCATATTCAAAGAAGAATGATCCGAGGGGTGTTGACAACGGCATCAACATCGGCGAGGGATCGTCATACTGGCAGCAGATGGTCGGTCAGGCGAGTCTTGAATATTCCAACACCTTCGGCAAGCATTCCATTGAGGCGCTTGCTCTCATGGAGGTCCGTGACACCAAGAGCAACAGTCTTGCGGCTTACGCCAAGGATCTTCCGTTCGCCTCCCTTCCTGAGATCAGCCAGGGTACACCGACAAAGGATCCTGTCTCAGGCGGCAGCGGCGCCAGCAGAAGCGTTGGTGGAGTCTTCAGGCTCAAGTACAACTTCGCTGACAGGTACCTTGTCGAGCTTTCAGGACGCGAGGACGGTTCCTACCTCTTCAGCGGAATGGACAAGTACCGCTGGGGCTTCTTCCCTTCAGCATCTGTGGCCTGGAGAATCTCCAACGAGAACTTCATGAAGTCTGTGGATTTCCTCAATGACTTGAAAATAAGAGCCTCTGTCGGAATGCTTGGTAATGACGGTGTTCCTGAATATGCCTTCCTCAGCACCTACTCACGTTACGGCTCCAAGGTCGGCTACAGAAATCCGGACGGAAGCACGACTTTCAATCCTGCCTACAAGCCGGACGTCGTTCCGTCGCTTGATCTTTCTTGGGAGCGTTACCTTTCCTACAACGTTGGTTTTGACGCCACACTTTGGGACGGTCTCCTTGGACTTGAGGTGGATGGTTTCTACAACTACACCTATGACATCCTGACCGGACAAGGCTCTGGATTCCCTGCCTCTATGGGAGGCTACTATCCTACCTACATCAACTACCCGGCGATTGACGCCAAAGGTATCGACCTCATGATCACCCACAAGAACCAGTTCTCCCTTGCCGGAAAGCCGTTCTTCTACGGGGTGAGCGCCAGCCTTACATATTCAAAGACAAGGTGGATCAAGTACAAGGACAACCCTGAGGTCAGCGACAACAGAAAGATTGTCGGCAAGACCTACGGAGCCATCACCGGATGGAAGACTGACGGTCTGTTCAGATCCGAGGAAGAAATTGACAACTCCGCATGGTGGGGCACCCGTCCTAACGTCGGTGACATCAAGTTCGTGGACATCAACGGTGACGGAAAGATCGACTATGATGACTGGGGCTACTTCGGACGTTCCAACCGCCCTGAGCTCACGTTCGGCCTCAACCTCAATTTCGAGTGGAACGGCTTCGATTTCAACGCCCAGTTCACCGGTGGAGCCTTGTTTGATGTCTCCCTTACCGGAACGTACTACAACGGCTACGATGACAACACCATCTGGACCCAGACATTCAAAGAGGGCGGCAACTCTCCTCTTTACCTTGTCGAGAACGCTTGGAGCATCGACAATCCGGACGGAACATTCCCGCGCCTCACCCTCGGATCTCCTGGACACGGAGGCGACAATGGTCTGAGCTGCTCATTCTGGTGGAGGGACGGAAAATACGTCCGTCTGAAATCGGCTCAGTTCGGTTATACCTTGCCTAAGAAATGGATGAGCCATCTGAGCGTGTCTTCTCTCAGGTTGTTCGTCGAGGGACAGAACCTCTTCACCATCGATGGCCTGCCTAAGGGAATCGACCCTGAGTCTCCAGGTGTGAACAACGGTTATTATCCTCAGCAGCGCCTCTTGATGGGTGGTGTGACATTATCATTCTAAAAGGACAGCGTGATATGAAAACTATAACAAAGAATCTGATTTTGACAGTGTCAGGAGTCGTTGTGGCGATGGGAGTCTCTTCCTGCAACTCGTTCCTTGACATGACTCCGACCGACAGCGTCTCAGACAAGATGCTCTGGAAAACCACCCAGAACGCGGAGTACGGAGTGAATTACATCTACAGCTACATTCTGGACATGGCGGACGCAAACACAGGCCAGTGTGTGGCCGGAATGACCGACGCGCTCACCGACCAGCTCAAGTACGGTTCCTACAATTTCAACTCCCTCTGCTACATCCCAAGCGAAATCGCCTACGGTGGCTCAGTTCTTACAGCCAACTATGTGGCGGCTTACCTCGGCTACTGGGACACCATGTATGGAGCTGTCCGCAGAACCAATCAGGGATTGAATTATCTGGATAAGTACGGTGAGATGTCTGATGAGGACAAGACAAGGCTTTCGGCCGAGTTGAGGTTCATGCGTGCCTACTTCTACTTCGACCTCGTGAAGAGGTACAAGGATGTGATCATCTATGACGAGGATTTGAGCGCCATCACGGCTAACAAGGGCCTGTCAACCGAGGAGGAAGGCTGGAACTTCATTGAGTCTGACCTTGAGTTCGCTGCTGCCAATCTTCCTGAAAAGGCGAATGCGAATGGAAGACTGGACAAAGGCACTGCCTACGCCTTCATGACAAGGGCAATGCTTTACGCCAAACGTTATGACAAGGTTATCGCTGCTGCCGACATGGTTAAGGAACTAGGCTATTCGCTTGTTTCGAACTATGCTGATGTCTTCAACGGCAACAACTCCGAGGTCATCCTTGAATATGTCTTCAATTATGCGGACAATGTGACCCACAATTTCGACTTCTACTACACTCCGGGAGGTGACTACACCACCAGGGATGCTTCCGGTGGCGGCTACGGCACGCCTACTCAGGAAATTGTGGAATCTTATGAATATGCCGACGGAAGCGGTCTGCCTGACTGGTCTGCCTGGCATACCGGCGAAGGAACCAGCGAGAACCCTCCTTATGACCTTCTTGAGCCTCGTTTCCAGGCCTCCATCCTTTACAATGGAGCTGAGTGGAAAGGCCGCAAGATCGAGCCTTATGTAGGTGGCGCTGACGGTTGGTGCCAGTGGAATGTTGTAAAGGAGCCTAAGGGCAAGACCACCACAGGCTATTACCTGCGCAAGGGTGTGGATGAGACCCATGATGTGATCGGCAGAAGAGAAAGCACCCAGCCGCTTGTCATCATCAGGTACGCTGAGGTCCTCCTGAACAAGGCCGAGGCCTGCTACCGCACCAATGACGCTGCGGGCGCCAATGCCGCTGTCAAGGAGATTCGTGCCCGTGTGGGCCTTCCTTACGCTGACAAAGCCGGAGACAATCTCTGGAATGCAATCCGTCAGGAGCGCAAGGTTGAACTTGCTTTCGAAGGCTTCTCGTACTGGGATCTCCGCAGATGGGGAGTGGCTCCGAACAACTATCCGGACGGACTTTCCGGCTATCAGGTTCACGGCCTGAAGATCGAGCCGGCCGGTGCCGGTTTCATCTACACTTACGTTTCTGTTGACGACAAGAACCGCAACTACCCGGAGAAGATGAACAGATTCCCTCTCCAGGACAGCGAACTGTCAAGCAACACAGCAGTAGAACAATTCCCTGAATGGAAATAATCTCGACTAATATGAAGAAAATCAACATATTGCTTGCGGTGTCCACCCTCTTCTTGGCGGCTTCGTGCCATAGCCCTGAATATGTAGAATCGACCGCTGAGCGTCAGAATCTTACAAGTTTCGAGGCGTTCTTCACTTTCGGCCCGTACATTGACCTGTCAATGTGCAAGTTGAACATCACTGACGAGAACGCTGACAGATTCGTTATCCCGGTTCCATGGTTTTTCCCTGAGACATCGGACAACGAGACCACTCCTTACATGACAAAGGTCAGGGTGCAGGCTGCCATTCAGCCGAACTGTACCATCGAGCCTGCCATGACACTTCTGGATTTGACCAAGGAGAACATATTCAAGTTCACCAATGCAAGGGGAGAGAGCAGAAACATCTGCATCACCGGTGAGAGGGTCAAGTCAAAGGCTTGCGACATCCTTGTCTTCTCTTTGGACGAGCCGGCTATCTCCGGAATCGTGGACAAGACCAAGAAGACAGTCACTCTTGTCTCCGCAGAGGATCTGAGCGCCTGCACGGCGGCCGTTCAGGTCTCAGCCCATGCCACGATCTCTCCGGATCCATCGACTCCGCTGGACTACAACAACGGTGTGAAGTTCACGGTGACAGCGCATGACGGAAAGACGACTTCTGAATATACCGTCATCAAGACCGTTCCTGAGAAGATTGACAAGGGCTTCGACAAGTCCTCCCTTGAGGCCTTGTTCAACTTCGAGCCTGTCAGCATGGTCGGACTTCCTGCCTATAACGCCGCTGACATCTATCCAAGCATGGCGGTAACAGGTGGCAAACTGGTGTTCTGCACTGGCAGCGGTGTTCCGGTTTATCTGAACGGCATCACTGGAGTGAAGGAAGGACAGATCAACGATGGAGGTGTCTCACCGGCTGCCATCACGAACGATGAGGCTGAAAATCTGATTCTTTGCAACCACGTTGATGGTGGTGGCGAGTTCAAGATCTGGAAGACCTCCTCCGTGAAGACCGCTCCGGAGCTGTTCCATTCGTTCACCAACAGCACTGACCTCCCTATGGGATATTCAATAAAGGTCATCGGTAACATTGACGCGGACGCTGTGATTGACATCACCAACGAGGGCATCGCTGGTGTGACATCCGCAAGCAAGGTGACCAGGGTCACCGTCACAGGCGGAACAGTCGCTGACGTGTCAGTTCTTGACATTTCCGGTTCAGGCCTTGCGTGGGGAGGTGCTCCTGTCAACAACACCGATGCGGTCGCTGTGGCTCCTTCCAAGGATGCGTCCATGTTCCTGTCCTACTACGATCCTAACGTTCTCAATCACGTCGCTGCTGATGGAACGCTCAAGGCCGCTCTGCCGTTCAACAATGGATCATCATGGGGCTTGAATGTCAACAACCTTGATTCCAAGAGGTTCAACAACGCCACTTACATGTCGCTGTTTGTGGTCAGCCACTTCCCTCACTGGGGACTTGGTCCGGCTCTCTACCTGTACGACATCTCCGATCCTACGGCGCTGTCCGGAAACTTGAACGAGACAACATCCATCGTTCTGGGCAATGAGTCAATTGACTGGTTCCAGAAGGCTGACGCCGGAATGGCTGCAGGTGATGTGATTCTGGCTCCGACCAAGGACGGATTCAAGATGTATCTCTATTACTATGACCAGAATGCCGGCGTGCTCGGAGGGTACTCTGTTGACTGCATAAAGAAATAGCGGTATGGCCTGTTTGAGAATATTCTCGTTTATCGCGGCATTGACAATGATGCTTGCCTCCTGTGGGGGTTCCAAGGATAATCCTTGGAATCCCGACTGGGACAAGCCGGAGCCGACGGAGCCGACAGATCCGGACAACCCGGATTTCACAGGCAAGCCGAGGTACGTGTGGATTGACGCCGCCGCCAATTTCAGCGACTACGAGAACAACAAGGAACGGATCGCCTCTGACTTGCAGAGAATCAAGGATGTTGGATTCACCGACATCATTGTGGATGTCAGGCCAACCAGCGGTGACGTGCTGTTCAAGTCTTCTGTCGCCCAGCCTTTGAAAAAGGTTGATGTGTGGAAAGGAAGCAATTATGTGTGGGTTTCCAGAACCGGTACATACGACTACCTCCAAGCCTTCGTGGAAGAGGCTCGCAAGGTCGGTCTCAGGGTGAACGCCAGCATCAACACTTTCGTGGGTGGTTACCTTTGCCCTTATGGCCTTGGCAATGACGGAATGCTGTTCCGTGAGTCAGGAAAGAAATCATGGGCTTCGGTGATCAATTCCTCCAACGGGCTCACCAACGTCATGGATCTTAACGGACCGGATGATTGGGGCACCAGATTTCTCAATCCGGCCAATGAACAGGTACAGAATTATGTGCTTCAGATCATAAAGGATCTGGCAAAGTATGATCTTGATGGTATCATCCTGGATCGATGCCGCTACGATGATTATGGGCTTCAAAGCGATTTCTCGGATGTCTCGAAGAACAAGTTCGAGGCCTATTCCGGACTCTCAATCAGCTCATGGCCAGGTGATGTGCTGGCTCCCGGCACGACCGAACTTGGATGGAAGGCAAGCGAGACAGTGAAGAAATGGCTTGAGTTCCGCGCGGGCGTGATCCATGACTTCATCGTCAAAGCTTCCGAAGCTGTTCACTCGATCAACAAGGACATCCGTTTCGGAGTCTATGTCGGGGCTTGGTACTCAACCTACTACACCTCAGGTGTGAATTGGGCGAGTCCTAAGTATGACCCTAAGGCTGACGGCTATTTCTGGGCCTCGGCGAACTACAAGAACTGCGGTTACGCTGATCACTGTGACTTCATGTTCCTTGGCGCGTATGCCGGAACCGACAGCATTTGGGGCAGCGGTGAGTGGACGATGCAGGGCTTCTGCAAGCAAGGCAAGACCCTTCTTAAAGGAGACGTGGAGTTCAGCGGAGGACCGGACATCGGCAACTCGACCGGCTGGACCGACGGTGGTCAAGCCTCCAAGATTCCTGACGCCATCAGTGCGTGCATCAATAGCAGCGATGGATTCTTCGTGTTCGATCTCTGCCACATCAAGATGTACAACTATTGGGATGCCTTCAAAAAAGGATTTGATGACTATCTAAAGACTGTGAAACAATAATTTAAGATGAAAAGAATATCCACAATTTTTCTTGCGGCAGCGATGGCGCTTTCCTTCGCCTCTTGCAAAGATGACTCAAATGACGCCGGCAGGATCACCTTGTCCTCAGAAGCGGATTTGAATCCCGTGCTTTCCTCTGCCGGAGGCACTTACACCATAGAATTCACGGCGGACAACGATTGGAAGGTAGTGGTTCCGAACACCAACCACTATAGCTGGAGTTCGATCACTCCTACCAGTGGTGAATCCGGCAAGAACCAGATTACCGTGACTGTCTTGAAGAATGCGGACTACGATGGCCGCGAGTACTCGTTCGACCTTCGTTGCGGTACGGACTCAAAGACCATAAAGGTCAGCCAGAAGCAGCTTAACTCCATCACCCTGACTCCGGGAACCTTTGATGTTCCAAAGGAGGGTGGCTCGATTGAAATCAAGGTCATGGCCAACATCGGCTTTGACTACAAGATTGCTGACGAGGCCAAGGACTGGATCAGCGCGGTTTCGACCAAAGGCCTTGTCGAGAACACTGTGACTTTTGCCGTGGCTTCCAACGAGATTTACAACAAGTTCGAGGCCCGTCAGGGAGTCATCACCTTCACCAGTGAGGAAGGCTCCGAGGACATCACTGTCAACCAGGCTCCTAACGAAAGAATATTCAATGTCACCCCTGAAGCCCTTGTCGCTGAGAAGAACGGTGGCGATGTGACTTTCACGGTTGAGGCGAACTTCCCTTACAATGTGGTGGCTCCTGAAGTTGAGTGGATCTCGGAAATTGCCAAGAAGGACGATGTTTACACCTGCAAGGTCGCTTCCAATCCGGAGTTCGGCTCCAGAGCCACCAACATTGATGTCACCACTGATGTCGAGGGCTATTCCGCCACAATCGAACTCAAGCAGAAAGGCACGGCTGACGTGAACGTTCTGTGGAAGAAGAGGTATTCAACAGATCTTGGCTCCATCAGCGTTGCGGGAGGCCCTCTCAGGCTTGCCGTGAAGGACGACATTCTTCTGGTCGCCAACGGCGGAAACAAGCTCTACGCGCTCAACCGTCAGACAGGTGAGTTCATGCAGGAAGTCCCTGTCCCTGAAGGACTTTCAGTTTATTCTCTCGTGAATGATGATGCCGGTAATGTCCTTGTGTCTGCTCAGGCAGCGTTCGGTGGCACATGTCAGATCTACTCGTTCAAGTCTCTTGACGCTGCTCCTGAACTTGTTGTGGAATATGCTCACAATGCCATCTGGAGTTCTTCAATGGGCAACATCCGCGTGCGTGGAGATGTGACGAAGAAAGCTGTGATCACCGCTTTCGTGGATGTCAGCCAGTATTGGGTCGCATGGCAGATCACCGGAGGAAAGGCAGGAGAAGCCCAGTTTGGCTCGATTGCTCCAGCAGCCTCTACAGTTTGGAATCCTTACGGAGCATGCGTTGCCCCTGTTTCGGATGACCTGAGCGATGGAATCCTGTTCATAGGCTACTCCGCTGATGCCAACGGCAACTACGATCTGAACTGGTGCAAGGATGTCGCTGCCAGCGAATGGAAATCCGTGTTCCACACTGACAGTGCCGGAAACGAGAACTACAATTGCATCTCTGTGGCCACACTTAACGGAATCCTCTTCTGCGCGGTTGAGAGAGGAGCGCATTTCTCCTGGGGCTCTTGTCCGGAAGTGTACCTGCTTGACATTACCGACCTTAATTCAGTCAAGGAGTCTTACTACGTTGACTGGACAACAGTGGCCGAGGAAGGCGCTTTCACAGACTCTGGTGCTTGCAGTGATGTCCTTCTTCAGACAGCGGCAGACGGGAAGACTATGGACATGTTCGTCACGGACGGAAACTATGACTGCCTGACCTGCATAAGATTCACCGCTCAATAGTATTTTATCACCATGAATATTAATAATGTCGATTTCGGCGCGATGGCGTCCCGTTACAAGGAGGAACTTCTTGGAAATGTCCTGCCGTTCTGGCTTGAGCATTCTCAGGACACAAAGTTCGGTGGGTATTACACGTGCCTGAACCGTGACGGAAGCGTCTATGACAAAGACAAATTCGTCTGGCTTCAGGGACGCGAGGTCTGGATGTTCGCCATGCTTTACAACAAGCTCGCAAAGAACGAGGAATGGCTGAAGTGCGCCGAGCAGGGAGCCCGCTTCCTTATGAAATACGGTTGCACCGGGGACTATGACTTCTATTTTTCCTTGACAAGGGAAGGCAAGCCTATCATACAGCCGTACAACATATTCTCGAACACTTTCGCCTGCATGGCTTTCGCGCAGCTTGCCGAGGCCACCGGCAATGAGGAGTATTCCCGTTTCGCCAAAGAGACCTTCCGTAGGATCCTGGAGCGTCGCTCCAATCCTAAGGGCATCTGGTCCAAGGCTGTGCCGGGAACCCGCCCGATGAAGGATTTCGCCCTTCCGATGATCATCTGCAACATGGCTCTGGAGGTGGAAAAGATCATCAACGACCCCGAGATGATGGATCGTCTGATCGATGACTGTCTGCATGAGGTTCTGGATGTCTTCTACCAGCCGGATCTCGGTGTCATGGTCGAGAACCTTTCCTCTGTGGACAACTCACTCGTTGACTGCTTCGAGGGACGCAGGGTCAACCCTGGCCATGATCTGGAGGCGATGTGGTTCATTATGAACCTTGGAATCCGCCGCAATGACAAAGCCTTGGTAGACAAGGCGGTGGAAATCTCTCTCAGAGTCATAGACTATGGTTGGGACAAGGAGTGTGGAGGAATCTTCTACTTCATGGACCGTAAGGGCTATCCGACTCAGGAACTTGAGTGGGATCAGAAACTGTGGTGGGTCCACATCGAATCCGCCATCGCGATGCTGAAAGGCTACCAGCTGACCGGCAACGAGAAGTGCCTCGAATGGTTCCTGAAGCTGGATGAATATCTTTGGACTCACTTCAAGGACAAGGAATATCCAGAATGGTTCGGCTATCTCAACCGCAGAGGCGAGGTTCTTCTCCCTCTAAAGGGAGGCAAATGGAAAGGATGTTTCCATGTGCCGAGAGGCCTTTACCAGATCAGCACCATGCTGGAGGACATCGCAAAGGGACGGGAGGCCCACGTTTGATGCATAGGTCATCATATTCCTTTGGAATACTGTTCATTATAATTGCTTCGGTTCTGCTGCGCTCATGCAGTGGAACTGAAGTTTTTTATGATGTAGTTGTCATCGGTGGCGGAGCCGGTGGCACAACAGCCGGCATCCAATCAGCCCGTTCAGGGGCTTCTACTTTGGTAGTCGAACCGACTCCTTGGCTGGGAGGCATGCTTACTTCAGCCGGAGTCTCCGCGATAGACGGCAACTACCGTCTAAGGGGAGGCTTGTTCGGGGAGTTTTGCGATTCTCTGGCCAACCGTTACGGTGGGTATGACGCACTGAAGACAGGGTGGGTGAGCAACATCCTGTTCGAGCCGAAGGTCGGAGCTGAGATATTCATGAATATGTCCCTTCCGCTCGAAGACTTGTCCCTTGCGATGGAGACTGAATGCGTTGCCGTCAAGAAGCTCCGGAAGGGTTGGAGGATTACTTTGGACGGTTCGGAAGGCCAGCGCACAGTGAAGGCCGGGATCCTTATTGATGGAACCGAGCTCGGTGACATCGCGCGGATGTGCGGTGTGCCATGCTGTAGCACACCCGTTGACACTATAACTGCTGTTCAGGATTTGACCTACGTTGTCACCGTGCAGGATTTCGGCCCGGATTCCGACAAGACGATTCCGTGCCCTGACGGCTATGATCCGGGATTGTACTCGGATTGCCTGTCCAGAGGTCATTCCGTTGACCTGATGCTTTCCTATGGGGCTTTGCCGGGCGGGAAGATAATGCTCAACTGGCCGATTTCCGGCAACGACTGCTATGTGAAGGACATCACCAAGATGCTTCCAGCCGAGCGTGAAGCCGCCATAGACAGCGCCAAAAGGATTGCCCTTGGCTATCTCTATTATATTCAGAATGAGTTAGGCAGGAAGAGTATAGGAATAGCGGAAGGAGAGTACCCTACAGCTGACGGACTTCCGATGATTCCTTACTATAGGGATTCAAGGCGGATTGAGGGAGAGGTGACATTCACCCTCGCTGACATCGACAGGCCATATTCAAATGACCTTTATCGCACGTCTGTCGCGGTTGGGGATTATCCCGTGGATCATCATCACTACAGGAATCCGGACTGGCGTGACCTGCCTCAGCTTGAGTTCCATCCGGTTCCGTCGTTCTCCGTCCCGTTCGGGGTCATGGTGCCAAAGGATGTGGAGGATCTGCTGGTCATCGAGAAGGCTGTGTCCGTGACCTGCATCGCCAACGGTGCGACCAGGCTGCAGCCGGTCGTGATGGAGATCGGCCAGGCTGCGGGAATTACCGCTGCGTTAGTGGCCGGTAGGCGGAAGGCCTCAGGGACATATTCATTGAAAGATGTTTCGGTCAGGGATGTTCAGTCCTGCATCCTCGCTTCCGGAGGGTATCTGCTGCCTTACCTTGATGTTCCGGTGACTGACCCTCGTTTTGCTGCATTGCAGAGAATCGGTGCCACCGGGATCATGCGTGGCGAGGGACGCTCCATCGGTTGGTCCAACGAGACATGGTTCCGGATTGATGATCCGGTCAAGCGAGAGGAGATATTCCTTGATGACTATTACCCCGGGAAGACCCTTTCGGACCTTGGACTTCCGCCGGTTGACTCTCTCACCCGCGGGGAATATGCCGTCATCATCGACAGTCTGCTGCATCCTTTTGAATCGCATGAAGTCACGCACGCCGGTGTCTTGCTCAAGTGATTTGAGCTACATATTCACCGCATAAATGATTTTTCTTGCCGCATTGCGAAAAATGGATTAATTTTGAAGTCTAAATTCCCCGTCCATCTATGACAGAAAAAATCATCATTCTGGATTTCGGTTCGCAGGTGACGCAGCTCATCGGGCGCAGACTCCGCGAACTGAACGTTTATTGCGAAATCTATCCGTTCAACAAAGTGCCGGCGCTGGACTCCACCGTCAAGGGGGTCATCCTCTCCGGAAGCCCTTGCTCGGTGCGTGACAAGAACGCCCCGCAGATTGACCTCAGCGGCATCAAAGGCAGATTCCCTCTTCTGGGAATATGCTACGGCGCGCAGTATCTCGCCCACAAGTTCGGAGGCGAGGTGCTCGGCTCGCTGGCTCGGGAATATGGCCGCGCGATGATGGATGTCGTTGATCCTGAATCTCCTCTGCTTAAAGGGGTCTCGGCTCATTCACAGGTTTGGATGTCTCACGGGGACACTATCGCCCGTCTGCCTGAGGGAGCCGAGGTGATCGCCTCCACCGAGAGCGTTGCCAATGCGGCCTTCCACTTCAAAGGTGAGCAGACCTACGCAGTGCAGTTCCATCCGGAGGTGTTCCACACGACGGAAGGCACTAAGATTCTCGGCAATTTCGCTTTGGGAATATGCGGATGCAAGGGGGACTGGACTCCGGCTTCGTTCATCGAGACGACCATTGCCAGCCTCCGGGAACAGATTGGGGACGAGAAGGTTATCCTCGGACTCAGCGGTGGAGTCGATTCGACTGTCGCCGGAGTGCTGCTGAACAAAGCCATCGGCCACAACCTTACCTGCATATTCGTGAACAACGGCCTTTTGAGGAAGAATGAATATGAAGATGTCCTGGCCTCGTACAAGGACATGGACCTCAATGTCATAGGCGCTGACGCGTCCAAGGAGTTCCTTGACGCTCTCGCAGGGGTGACGGAGCCTGAGGCAAAGAGAAAGATCATCGGAAGGCTTTTCGTGGAGACTTTCGACAAGTACGCCCGCACCATCGAGAATGCCCGTTGGCTCGCTCAGGGAACAATCTACCCTGATGTGATAGAGTCCGCCGGCATCGAGGGCATCGCCTCGAAGATCAAGTCCCACCACAATGTGGGAGGCCTTCCTGAGAAGATGAACCTGAAGGTCGTGGAGCCGCTTCGCGCCTTGTTCAAGGACGAGGTCCGCAGGGTCGGCCGCGCCCTAGGCATCAAGGAGGAACTTGTGGGCAGACATCCTTTCCCGGGACCGTCACTTGCCATCAGGATCATCGGCGACATAACGGAGGAAAAACTGAATGTTCTCCGCGAGGCCGACGACATATTCATAAAAGGACTTCGTGAATATGATTGCACGTCGCTCCATTTTCCGTCCGCTTCGGATCCGCGCATCGAGGCGAAGAACCTTTACGACGCCATCTGGCAGGCCGGGGTCATCCTGCTGCCGATCAAGAGCGTGGGAGTGATGGGAGACGAAAGGACCTACGAGAATCCTGTGGCCCTTCGCGCCGTGGTCTCCACCGACGCCATGACCGCCGACTGGTTCCATTTCCCGTATGACTTCCTCGCCCAGGTCAGCAATGACATCATCAACAAAGTCAAGGGGGTCAACCGCGTAGTGTATGACATTTCGTCCAAACCGCCCGCAACGATCGAATGGGAGTAGTGAAGCGAAGGCTGACATTTGTCTTTGGCACTAGATGTGATAAAAAATAATTGACAAGAATATCCTGAAAGTGTGAATGGTGCCGCAGATCTGTACGACAGACATAAAGGCGAACATCGCCAAACTTACTGAGAACATCTGCGAATGCGCCGTGAGGAGCGCCAGACTGGTTGTACTGCAGAGACTTCACAATTCTGTGCATATCTTCTTCCAGCCGTGTGTACTTAGGCTAGGTCGTGGCGATTTTGTTCAGTCCTTAGCCTCCCCCCCCCCCTGTACACATCCTCCGGGAATCCGCCCTTCACCTCTAAATCAAGTTTTGGCGATTGGTTCCTGAGCCTATCGAAGGACCTTTTCGCGTTTTTGTTTGTATAATGCCAATGGACCCGTACTTTACCTTGTCTTTCGCCTCCGGCTTGGTCATCACCACGCTGGGTGTAATCATGTCCCTCGTCAGGATCGAACGGAACGAGGAAAGCCGGAAGATAAGGGTAGCCAGACTGATCCTTGTGTTGAGCTATTTTCTGCTTGCTGTTCCTGACTGGCTGAGCATCAACGGACTGAACGGTGTCGAGGACAAGGCCGCGGCCACGATTGTCTCGGCCTCCATCCAGTCGTTATTGTTCACGTTTACCCTGATGGCGATGATCCAACCAGGTTTTCTGACCCGTAAGGTCTTGACTGTCAATATTGGTCTGGTCGGAATATGCTCGACCTTTTTCCTGGCGGCAGATTCCCTCTGGAAAAACCAGTTGGTCACTTGTGTGGCTATCGCCGCCGTGATAGCGCAGCTTCTGCTCTACACCTGCATGTTCCTGAGATGCTACAGAATGTTCGTCAGGCAGATTCAGGACTACTATGATGAGGAATATGAGCGGCCTCTCCATTGGGCGCGGAACAGTTTCTTCGCCGCTTTGGTTGTCGGTGTCTCGGCTATAATGTCGCTTGCTGTTCCGGCTCCGGTGTATGATGTGTTCATGTGCTGCTATATGGCTTTCTATATCTGGTTCGCTAGCCGTTTCATAAATTATATCATCAGGTTCAACTATTACATTCCTGCCGTAAAGGCATCGTCGGAGGCTGTGCCGGAAGCGGCGCCAGAGGTCATGGCGGCGGACTTCACCGAGTCTGATGACTTGAAGGAACGCCTCAAGGCCGCTCTTGACGAATATGTCTCCGCCAAGGATTATCTTGATCCGGACAAGGACCGGAATTACATCATTGAGAGAAGCGGAGTGGACTCTCGGTTCTTTCGCTGGTACTTCCAGAATGTGATGGTCCAGGACTTCCGCGTCTGGAGGGCCAACCTAAGGATTGAGGAGGCGAAGAGGATCATAATGAGTACACCGGATGTCTCGATGAACGCGCTCGCGATGAAACTCGGTTTCGGAACTTCCCAGAATTTCTATCATCATTTCAAGAAAATCGTCGGCCAGACTCCCACGGAGTACCTGGCAGGGCGCAAGGCTGGGGCGGAAGAGCGGTAAATATGCTGGTAAATCACGTCACAAGGTGGTAAATTTCAGTTTTTGAAGAAATTTACCACCATCATTGTTTTGACCTTAGGACATCGTTGAGTACTTTTGCGCAACCGAAAACTTAGTGGAATTCTTACCGAATAATATATAGTTTCATTTTTTACTCCTACTGAGGATTTGTTTTCAGTATGACAGAAGGACAGATTTACATAGCGCTGTGCGTCACTTCCGTTGTGGTTTGCATGACGGATGCGTTCCTTCTGTTATGCATGCGGCGGTTCCTCAAGGAGATGGAAAGGAGACTCTACCGCCCTGAAAGGTACATCAGCGCGCGGATCACCCTTGGGCTCGCGTTTCTCATCATCGCCTTGATGACGGGCGGACTGCTGTTCAAAGGTGTTGCCGGGCCGGCCGAAAAGTTCTTCTCGATCGGGAGCCTGGTGATAAGCTCCTCGCAGGCATTGCTTTTCACGATCGCCACATTGGCCCTGCTGAACTCAAGGTTTGTGCGCGGAATCCCCATCCTGCTGAATGTAATCCCTATTCTGCTTTTTGCGGCCGCATATTTGATATTCATCGAACATGAGGTTGTATGTCGGGTGATGAGCTACTGCTTTTTCACATTCTATGTCGTGCAGCTGATTCTCTACACAGTAGTGTTCGCCCGGGAGCGGAATGAATATATTCATAAACTGAAAGTCAACTGCACCGCGGAGGAGTTCGAAAAGTGCAGGAATGGCGGAGTGACGTGGATTTTTGTTTCCGCCCTGCTTGTCGGCATCCTCGCCCTGACTTCCTATTTCTTCACCGAGTATTGGCAGCGGTCCCTGTTTGTCTTCATCTACACGGTTTTCTATACTGTTGTGACGGTCTATTTCCTGAGATACGCCGGAAAGAGCTCCGAGATCGAGGACATCACGGCGGATGACAGGGATTTTTAATATAATTGATGACAAATGTTTTATTACCAATAGTTTAACAATTAATGCAAATCGTTATGAAAAAAACAATGTTGATCATCATCGCGGTTTTGGGATTCGCCGCTGTGGCGGGCGCCCAGCCAAGAGCCATCGGTCTCCGTTCAGGTTGGGGACTCGACTTCTCCTATGAGCACACTCTCAAGGGACCTAACTTCGCTGAGTTCGAAGTAGGTCTGGACGGCTATGCTTTCGATGCTTTCCACGCTGACGCGATCTACAATTTCATGATCGCCACACCGGATTGGACTCCGGTGGGAACATGGGGCATCTACGCCGGTCCTGGAGTCTCCGCCTACATGTGGCCGTCAGAAAGTGTTTTCTATGGAGGCATCCTTGGCAACGTGGGGCTTGAGTACAAGTTCAAGTTCCCTCTCCAGCTTTCTGTCGATGTCCGTCCACGCATCATGTTCGGCAACGGTGGTGTCTGGACCGACGGCATATTCTATGGTGGTGTCAGTGCCCGCTACTACTTCTGACAACTGACATGATGTTCAGTTTATGATTGTCTTTTGACCGGGGGGGGCACAGAGTCTCCCCCTTTTTTCGTTCTTGCCCGCTGTTCTTTCATCTCTTTGCTGATTTTTTTGCTAACTTTGCGGATTGTGAGGTATGGCATCCTGCGATTGGTGGCATGCCTTGTAAAGGAATATCATCATGAATATCTTGAAAGTGGGAATGGTGCAGCAGAGCTGTACGACAGACATAAAGGCGAACATCGCCAAACTTACCGAGAACATCTGCGAGTGTGCCGCCAAGGGAGCTAAACTGGTTGTCTTGCAGGAACTTCACAATTCCGTGTACTTCTGCCAGACCGAGGACGCTTCGCTATGCGACCTTGCGGAGACGATTCCGGGACCTTCCACTGAATATTTCGGCGACCTTGCGAAGCGGCTCGGAATTGTGTTGGTCCTCTCGCTTTTCGAGAAGCGCGCACCAGGACTTTATCACAATACGGCGGTTGTGATCGAGAAGGACGGCGGCATCGCCGGCAAGTACCGCAAGATGCATATTCCTGACGATCCTTGCTTCTATGAGAAGTTCTATTTCACGCCGGGGGATCTCGGATTCAAACCGATCGAGACTTCCGTGGGGTCTCTCGGCGTGCTGGTCTGCTGGGACCAGTGGTATCCGGAGGCGGCAAGGCTTATGGCCTTGAACGGAGCCCAGCTGCTGATTTATCCTACTGCCATCGGTGGAGTCGGCACTGATTCCAAGGAGGAACAGCAGACCCAGAGACAGGCATGGCAGCTTGTCCAGAGAGGACATTCAGTGGCCAACGGACTTCCTGTCATCACCGTGAACCGTGTCGGCCACGAGGAAGACCCTTCCGGTGACACAATCGGACTCGATTTTTGGGGATATTCATTCGCTACCGGTCCGCAGGGAGAGATTCTCGCACAGTTCGGCACCGATGAGGAGGGTGTGAAGGTCGTTGACATCGACATTGACCGCACTGAATATGTCCGGAGAGGGTGGCCGTTCCTGCGTGACCGCCGAATCGACGCTTACGGTCCTATTCTTTCCCGTTACGGGAGGTAGATTGTTTTGCTGGCAAAATTTATATAACTTTGCGTCCGTAAGTCCGGTTCTTGTGTGGATATCGGGCGAAATTATCTTCCGGTTGGAACCGGAAGGTTTTAGTGGTTGCTTTCTTTCCGATCATGACCGACACGGAAACGTGTCTGGGACACTGGTGGGAATGACTTAAAACAGATAATGATGACTTTATTTAGTTCCAAGGGGGTGGCAGGCTTTCTCATGGCTGCCTGTGTGTGTCTTACGGTTGCTCCTGCTTGTTCCGAAGATGAGACTTTGAGGGCTCAGGATGAGTCGGACAAGTTGAGTTTCGGTGTCTCCGTTTCCGACAAATGGAATGTGGCTGCCGCCCGTTCCGTCGGATCCAGTCAAACAAATGGCGAAGCGTTCCGGTTGGGTGACAGCGGCTTGTGGGTCACATCCACAGAGGAGGACTTCACCGAAGGTGCAGGGCAATGTGGAATCGTGACAAAAGGCGCTCCTGTAAGCATAGCGAACTTCTACCCGTCGTTCGGTGTTTATGGATATGTTTTCAAGGGCGGAGGCACATGGAAGGATAACCATGCTTCGGCACAGCTCTACGTGAGAGGCCAGGTGGCTCCGGAAGCCGGGTCGAATCTTTGGAACACGGCCACGATGCACTATTGGCCGGGATCGGAATATCGAGTGAAGTTTTTTGCGTATGCGCCTTACGATGTCGCGACGGTGTCTGTCGTGGACAATCATCTGCAGATAGATTACACGGTTCCGGATGAGGTCGGCAAACAGGTTGATCTGCTGGTATCGAACGATGTCGAGACCGCTCCGGCCACGGAGGACAACAAGGCCACATATTCCATAACAGTTCCCGGAGATTACAACAAGCCCGCCAAGCTGCATTTTTATCATGCGTTGACAGCCGTCAAGATCAAGGCGGCCGGGGATTTGGAGGGCACGGTCAAAAGCGTGAGACTGAGCGGTGTCAAGGGCTCCGGAGTCCATGTGTTCGGAATAGGCTCATGGAATACTGAGAACGTGGATGCGGATGCATCGTTCTCGCAGGGCCTGAATGTCAGTCTGCCTGGCGGAAAGACCGAAGACCAGATCATTACCGATGGAGAGGCCACATTCATGATGATTCCGCAGACATTGGGTGACGATGCTGTGTTGGAGGTGACATTTGAAGATGGCTCCACTTTGACAGGAAGTCTGGCCGGCAGGGAATGGCCGATGGGCAGGACAGTGGTTTACCGGATTTCCAGGACAAAGGATGAATATGTTTTTGAAGCCACTCAGCCAGAGGACTTCTCTTACACCGGTGGTAGCCAAGGTTTCACGGTCACCAGTTACAGGAAGGTCGCCAAAGACGGAGTGGAGACCCGCGAGCCGGTCGCATGGCAGATTGCTGAGTCGGCATATTCAGTAGATGGTGGTGAGACTTGGGTGGCGGCTAAGCCGGCATGGCTGAGTTCCTTCACAGAATCAGGTGAGGGTGATGCAATGTCTTGCGGTTCAGAGGTGTCCGCCCAGACGAGTTATACTCTCAAACCGTACGATGATAAACTGAGCGAACAGCCGATGGTCAGTGAATATGACCTTTCCACTCAGGGGGAAAAGACTTCGGTTAACACGGCTAACTGCTATGTTGTCAACGCTCCGGGATCCTACAGTCTGCCGTTGGTTTATGGCAATGCCATCAAGGAAGGAGCGCCTAATCCTTTATCCTACACCTCGACGGCTGAGGGAGAGTTTATTCTGAAACAGTTCGTCAACCATCTTGACAAACCGATTACCAACCCTTACATCTATGAGAATGAGGACTGTGAGCCTGCCGATGCAGTCTTGGTTTGGCAGGATGTCCGGAATCTCGTGACTCCAAGCAGTATAAAACTGTCGGCTGACAGACATAGTCTGGTTTTCGAGGTGTCCAAAGAAACAATCAAGCAGGGCAATGCCATCGTCGCTGTCCGTGACGCTGACAAGAGAATCATGTGGAGCTGGCACATCTGGGTGACGGACTACAAACTCGGTGAGGACATCAAAACGGTTACAGATCATGACGGTAACGAGTACAAGATGATGCCGCGCAATGTCGGTTGGTGTGATGGCGGCGTCAAGGAGTATCCGGGCCGCAGCGTGATGGTCAAGATCATTCAGGCGGAAAGCGGAATCGCCCGGACTGTCACAATAAATCAGCTGGCGTTTTCGGCTCGTGTCTCTGGCCGCAACACATATTACCAGTTCGGACGCAAGGATCCGATGCTGCCGGGAGATGATAAAACGAACGGGGTCCTTCGGGATAGGGAATATTATTATTCAGAGGATTATATGTTCACTCCAAACGGCTCCAAAGGAGCGTCTATCGGTACATCCATACAGAATCCACACGTCCTCTATGATGATGACGGTGCCGTCACACCGTATGATTGGTGCTTTGACCGGTATGTTAACCGTTGGAATATGGATGGTTCATCTTCGTCAAGCATAGTCAAGACTGTTTATGATCCATCACCTGTCGGTTACTGTCTGCCGGCTCCGAATGTCTTTACAGGTTTTACGCCCACGGGAGAAAACGTCGGGCCGGAATTGGTGAATGGCACATTGGTTGGCCACGATGACGGCTGGGACTTGAACTGCGTTGAAGCTGATGGGCGGCCGTCAATGGTATTCTTTCCGTTTTTGGGTTGCCGTGACCATACAAATGGCGCTCTGAATGTAGCCTATGTTGGTTACTACTGGACAGCCATGCCATATAACGTGATGCAACTCTCCTTTGTCGGTCTGAACCCTAAGGATTTCAACTTCCACAGATCCTACGCTTTCTCCGTCCGTCCGGTAAAGGAATAAGCTTGAAGCGGTGCGGATACCAATATATTGTTAGGCGCAAGGAAGTTATTTTTCTGTAATCCCAACAAATGGTGATGCTTTTTGGTTGCATTTGAATAAGTGTTTGCATAACTTTGCATTGAAACGAAGTTTAACAAATAATTATTCAATTGTCAATGCTTATGGAATCAGACAAATCATCGAAGACAATGGGTCTTTGGGTCAAGTCATTGGTTCTGTCCTTATGCATTCTTCTGTCGGTCACCGGCTTCACGGACACTGCTTTTGCCCAGAACACTCAGGGCAAGAGCGCTTCCGGGGCTCAGGCCAACCCACGGATCACCATCAAAGGACGGATCACTGACGACCACGACGAGCCTCTTCCCGGAGCCAACGTGCTAGTGAAGGGAACATCGATCGGAACATCCGCCGATGCGGACGGAAATTATTCTCTGACATTTCAGAGAAGTCCGGGCAAGTCGGACATCCTGATATATTCATTCATCGGAACAGAGTCGAAGGAGTACAATGTCAGCACCTCCACAAGGCTGAACGTCCAGCTCAAGACCTCCAGTCTTGACGCTGTGGTTGTCAACGGTTTCTATACTCAGACAAAGGAGACGTTCACGGGCGCGGCGACGACAATCAGCGGTGACCAGCTGGTGGCCGTGTCTTCGACCAATCTGATGCAGAGCCTCGCCGCCTTGACCCCGGGCATGGTGCTGGTGGAGAACAACGTGGCCGGATCCAACCCGAACGCTGTGCCTTCCATCCTCATCCGTGGCGCCAACACGCTCATCACCAATGAAAGTGAGGAGGGGGTCAACAACCCTCTCATCGTGCTTGACGGCGTGGAGATCAGCATTCAGGAACTCTATGATCTGGATATGTTCGACATCGAGCGGATTGATGTGCTCAAGGATGCTTCCGCCACTATACTTTATGGTGAGAAAGGAGCCAACGGAGTGATTGTCGTCGAGAGAAAGCGTTCTGAGGAAGGCAAGCTGAGACTCAGCTACAACTTTGTGCCTAAGTTCAGCGTGCCGGACCTGAGTTCTTTCAATCTTTGCAGCCCTGCCGAGAAACTTGAGGTGGAGAGACTTGCCGGCAAGTATGACGCCGCTGACGGCTCGATGGACGAGGCTTACGACTACAAGCTTCAGCTTGTGCGCAAGGGCGTGAATCCGGACTGGCTCCACGCACCGCTCCGTGTGCCGTTCAGCCACAACCATTCCCTCGCCTTGAGTTCAAGGGGCGAGAAACTTGAATATCGCGCCAACGCCAATTTCGGTGACACCTATGGAGTTATGAAGGGTGACAACAGAAGGAATCTCGGTGTCACTTTCAGCCTGAACTACCATCTGCGCAACAAACTGACCCTTTCTTATAAGAACAGTTTCTCGCTGAACCGCAGTCTGGATTCCCCTTACGGAAGCTATGCCCAGTACTCTAGAATGAATCCTTACCTGCCGATGACGGACGAGAACGGAGAGTATTACAAGTACTACACTTTCAATCCGTTCAGCACTTCGGGGACGAAAATATCCAACCCTCTTTACGAGGCCACACTCTCAAGCTTCAGCAAGTCACAGACCCAGTCTTGGACCAACTCGCTGTCAGGAAGATGGAACATCACCAAGGATCTTTATGTGACAGGTCAGGCCAATCTTGGACTGTCCTGGAGCAAGGCTGACACCTACGAGTCTCCGGACATGGCGAAGTACGAGAACAGCAAGCTGGCGGACAAGGGACGTTACAGCCTCGCGACCGGCAACGGTCTATCAACCGATGGCAAGATCGTCATCAATTACGGCAAGTCCTTGGACACCAAGGGCTCCATGTTCCGCATCAGCGCCGGCAGCAATATTCAGTACAGCAGGAAGCAGAACGCTTCGTTCATCGCTACGGGCTTTATCAAGGATGAACTCTCGGACCTGTCGTTCGCGCTTAGTTATCCTACCGGTCATCCGTCAGGCTCCGACAAGGTTTCCACTGGAGTCGGTGTGTTTGCCAATGCCAATTTCAGCCTTTGGAACAGGTACTTTGTGGACGGATCCTACAGAGCCTCGGGTTCTTCCAAGTTCGGCTCACGCAACAGTTTCGCCCCGTTCTGGGCGTTCGGAGCAGGATGGCACCTACACAACGAGAAGTTCATCAAGGACAACTTGCCTTGGGTCAACACATTTACTTTCAGGTACTCAATGGGTTATACGGGCAGCGTGTCATTCGACTACTATCAGGCGCGCACCGTCTATCAGTACGATTCCAAGTACCAGTATGTCTCCGGAATCGGCGCGCTTCCTAAGCAGATGGGCAACCCTGACCTCAAATGGCAGAGGACCTTCAACAACAACTTCGGAATCACGGCGGCTTTCTTGGACAACAGGTTCAATCTGTCCTTCGATTTCTATTCGAACACGACCTACGACATGCTGATGCCTGTGACCCTTCCGCCTTCTGTCGGGACCAGCTCGATGAACGTCAACTTCGGCCAGATGAACAACAAAGGTCTCGACCTCTCGCTTTCCGGCCAGATTATCAGAACCAAGGACTTGTTCTGGAGCATGACCCTCACAGGCGGCCATGTGATGGACAAGATCCAGAAGATCTCGGATGACATCAAGGACGACATCACCAATCCTTATGACAGCTCCAAGCCTAAGATCCTGCTTCAGGAGGGGGGCTCACAGTACGACATATTCGCGATGCGTTCCGCCGGAATCGACCCTGCGACCGGAAAGGAGATATTCATAAAGAAGAATGGTGACTACACTTACGACTACGATGAGAAGGAGAGGGTGGCCGTCGGCAACACCAATCCGATCCTGCAAGGCTCTTGGATGAACACCGTCAGGTACAAAGGGTTCTCCGTCAGTATCGCCACATCCTACACCTTCGGGGCTGACTACTACAACTCGACGCTCCAAAACAAGGTGGAGAACATTGACGCGGAATACAACGTTGACCGCCGTGTGTTCACCGACAGGTGGAAACAGCCGGGAGATCATACCCGTTTCCTCGGAATCGGCACGTCTACAAGCACTTCGATGTACTCGGAGAGGTTTGTCGAGAAGCGTAACGAATTGTACATCTCTAGCATTCAGGTAATGTACGACTTCGCTCCCAAGGCGATCACGAGGCTTGGTCTCCGCAAGCTGGCCGTTGGAATCGGACTCTCTGACATCGCCCACATCTCGACCGTCAAGTTCGAGAGGGGAACCAGCTATCCTTACTGCCGCGGAATCAACCTGATTTTCCGCCCGACATTCTAAAAAGGAGGAATGACAATGAAAAGAAAGATAATATTCACGACTATAGTGGCCGCTGTTCTTGCGACAGGATGTGACAAATTCCTTGACGTCCACCCTAAGGGCGAGAAAATCAACATGTTCGAGACGTCCGAGGAATATGAGGACGCACTCTACGGAGTTTACAGTGAGCTGACGGACAACAATCTCTTCGGACAGCATCTGATTCTGCTTCCCGAAGTCATGAGCCAGAATTTCACCACTTCGGACTACAAGTACGCCGAGCTGGCCGAGGGAGAGATGACCTCAAGCGGTTCGACATCCACAAAGAAGGAGATATGGAAGGACGCATACGCCGCCATCAACCACATCAACAACATCGTGGAGCACGCAGAGGACGATGCCGACACCTACAGACACTCCCGTCTCTATCTCGGTGAGGCGTTGGCTCTCAGGGCTTTCGTTCACTATGAGATTCTCAATCTGTTCGGCCCTCCGTACTGGGCTTCCGAGAGTGAGAAGAACACCGCGATTCCTTACGTGACGAAATATTCATTCGACATCTCTCCGCTTCTGTCCTACGATGAGGTGTGCCGGAATATTCTTGTAGATTTGAAGAGGGCTGAGGAATATCTCGCTGAGGATGAGGTTCTTGTCTCGGCTGAAAGGAGCAACACGGCTTTGGCTTTCACTGATGCGAGAATCGCCCACATCAATCTTTACGCCGCACAGGCTTTGATCGCGAGGGTCTATTGGAGCATGAATGACATGGACAACGCGGCTGCCTATGCTGAGAAGGTGATCGGAAGCGGCAAGTTCTCTTTCCGTCCTGTCAGTGCCTTCGTGCAACCTGACAACGGCACCTTGGACTTGAACGAGACGATTTTCGGACTTTACATCAATGATGAGAGCGCGATGATGAAGAAGCTGAACATCAATGGCTCCGGGGCGTCGTCCTCACTTGTCATCGCACCAGGTTATTCCTCGGTCTACGAAAAGAACAGCGGTGCGGCGACCGACTACAGGTTGTCGGCATGGTTCGATGTCTCATCATCATTGTGCCGCAAGCTTGTGAACAACTGCTTCATCTCCGGGGACAATTCCTACAGCGGGAAATCCATCCTGGGCTATGACATCCTCAGGCTTCCGGAGATGTACTACATTGTCGCAGAGGCCAACATAGAAAAGGATCCGGCCAAGGCTGTGGAATATTTCGACAAGGTCCTGAAATCCAGAGGCCGCGAGACCCTTGAGGAGACCGGCGCAGCTCTGACCCGTGACCTGCTTTTCGAGGAACGTCACAGAGAGTTTTACTGCGAGGGGCTCACATGGGTGGACATGAAAAAGGAGAAGAAGGACATAACGACCGTGTCTGGCAAGACCCTTCACGGCGACCTTGCGTCCACCTACATGCTGACAGTCCCGGATGAGGAACTTGAGGCCAGAAAAAACATTAATAATTAAGAGAATATGAAAAGATTGATATATCCGTTCGTCTCGGTTCTGCTTTTTCTTACATCCTGCAACGGGACGTGGATAATGTACGACACTGACCAGAAGGATCACATATATTTTCAGGACAGGCAGCAGGTTTTGATCAAGTCATTCGCTCTTTTGGCTGATGATGAGATTGACGTTGAGGCTCCTGTCTATATTATGGGCACAGTATCAGATCAAGACAGGCAGTTCAAACTAGAGAGTGTCCCAAGTGATGAGGGTGACACAATCGCGTTCGGCGGCGTCACCTATCCGGTTGTCTCTGCAAGGGAAGGCGTTGATTTCGAGGTGGGAGACTGCGTGCTCCCGGCCGGAGCCACTTCCACTAAGGTTTCCGTGAAGCTTAAACGTCAGCCGGAAATGAAGGAAGGAGCATACGTGCGTGTTCATCTCAGACTCGTTCCGTTCGAGAATTTCGAGCCGCTCCCTGCCGACAGTTCAAGCTCCCAAAGCATTAAGACACCGGATTTCCAGGTCTATGTCAACGACGGCGACCCTGCATGCCCTTCTTGGTGGAGGCCGAACGCCAAATCCGATCCGGGCTGGGACTACGATCTCGGCAACTTCTATCCGGCGAAGTTCAGGATGCTCCTCGACCTCTACCACAAGACCGCGGAGACCAACCCTGTCTTCTATGAATATTGTGTCGCCCACTATGGCGAGAACCTTGACGCGGAGCCAAGTTCGGACAATAACAAAATGGTGAAATTCTGGCGCCAGACCTACATGTCGGCATGGGCCGGATCGGTGTTCTGTCCTCTGTACGAGTACTATGAGAAGTACTATGCCGAGCATCCTGACGATCCTCATTTCGAGGTTATGGGCAGCGACAAGGTCAACATCAACAACCGCGTCGGCTGGGGTGACCCTCGCAGCGGTAGATATGGTTTCCTTAACTAATCAGAGAATAAAGAGATGAAAAGAATATTCCAATTATTGTCAGCGGCGGCGCTGCTCTGTGTGGCGGTGTCCTCCTGCTGGAAGATCGACGAGGGAGACACGATTGACCTTGCGCCGATTGAATTCAAGACGGCTTCGGACACGATCAACGCCGATCTTGGAGTTGAACTGAAATACGAAGGTCTCACCGTCAAGAGTGAACGTGAGGTCTCCTACGAGTGGTCCTACGGCCAGCCGGCTGACGGCAAGACTGTCGCTGACCACATCTTCAAGACCGGGACAATCGAAAAGGTCTCGACGACTCCGACAATTGACCACACCTTCACGAAACTGGGCACTTTTATCCTGAGGCTCAGGGCTGACAACGGAGAAAGCATCCAGTACAAGTACTTCACACTGAACGTTAACTCAGGCTATGACGAGGGTGTCACCATCCTGAGCAACGGTGAATCCGGAGACGGCCACCTGACGTTCATCAAGACGCTGACATCCGAAGAATCCGCGGCCGGGAAACAGGAAGTCTATCCTGACGTGTTCTCGTCCATCAATCCCGGACAGACCCTCAGGAACGGATCCCGGCTGTTCATGTCAAACGCCACGGTCAAGAAACTGGACTATTCAGGCATTCTGATCGCAACGGATGACGAGAACGGCACGATGTGGCACATGGAGGCCAAGACATTCCAACTCTTCAAGAAGTCAAGCATGGCTTCGGCCGGATTTCAGTTCAAGGAGTTCGGAGGCGAGCTTGCCTCTTCGTCCGGATTCGCTGCGTTCATCCTCGGCGAGAACTCGCACATCTACCGCTACGATATGATGATGGGGGATTACACTGATATGGTTGACATCAAGCCGATGACCGGCATATTCGGAGGTGTCTCCCGCAAGACCGCCAACGATGCTACCATCCGCTCGACATATTACCGCAACTCTGACAGCCTCGCTGTCAGAAGGACAGCTTCCGCCGGAACCATCTACTACACGTTGAACGGCTATGATGTTGTGAATATGGCCACTCTGCGGACCGCGAAGACCAACTCCCTCTATGTCCTGTTCAGAAGCAAGACGGATCCTAAGGAATATGTCATCAAGAACACCGACGGCATCGGAGGATCCGGAGCCATCAAGACTTGGGGCAGCACAGTCACGTTCACTACTGATGACCTCAAGATGGACAGTGGCTGCAAATTCATTAACACCAAGCATTCCGCTGACGTGTACTACGTCTACGACAACGCTGTTTACCGTTGGTCTCTGATAAGCGCTCCGCTCTCGAAGCCGGCGATCACCCTCCCTGCCGGAGAACAGATCCGTGACATCGCCACCAACTTCCTGGGCAAGGACAAGGGAGACAACGGAGAGGATCTCCTCTATATAGCGACCTACAACCCGTCCCGGTCGGGAGAGAAGAAAGGCAGCCTGTATGTCTACAGGTTCTCGGATGACTCTCTGGTGAAATCCTACGAAGGAATATTCTGGGATCCTGTCTCGGTTCTTTACAAGTACCGTGTGAATTAGACTGATAATCAATAACAATAAAGATACGATCATGACAAAAAGGAGCATTATCCTCGCTTTGGTCGCCGCCGCGCTGTTGGTTCCGTCCACAGACGCGGCTGCGTCCGTGTTTAAGAAAAAGAAGAAAAAGAAGGCCCAGACTGAGGCTGTGGCGGCACCTAAGCCGGCGCCGAAGAAGAAGCAGACCCCTTACCAGAAACTGATGAAGGAAGTCGCCGATTCGGCCTGCGGAAAGACTTTCAACCTCTACCGCACGTCCAAGGACAAGATCTACATGGGCTTTCCAAGGAATATGATGGGTCGCAGGATGCTTGTGGGCAGCACGATCACCGCGACAAGCAATCCGTCCTACCTGAATGTGGGCTACAAGTACGCCAAGCCGACATATTTCCAGATTGACTTGAAGGACAGCCTTGTGGTGCTGACGGTTCCCGGGACCAACGCCACAAGTTCCGATCCCGGGATGCGGACCGCACTTGAACGCAACTATATTCCCAAGGTGTTGAGAAGGATAGCCGTGCAGGCAACCAGCAAGGACAGCTCGGAGGTGATTTTCGATGTCACATCTCTCATTAATTCAGTCGCTCCTAAGGGTAAGAACTTTTCCCTCACTAAGGCCGCTGATGAGAAATCAACCTGGTTCGGCGACCTTAAGGCATTCAGCGACAACGCCTCTGTGAAAGTGCACTCAAATGTGGACTTCACAAAGACTTTTCTCATGCTTAAAGGCAAGGTCGGTTCAGGCTCGATGGCCTACACGGTCTCATTCATCCTTCTCCCGGAGAGGCAGATGCCGGCTCGTGTGCAGGATTCCAGGATCGGGGTGTTCCCGGTAGGTCCGGGAGAGGGTAGTGTGAAGTACAATTTGTCTTCCGCCGAGGACGGGTTCAAGGGCTATGTGCTGGCCTCACGCTGGAGGCTTGAGCTCTCGGACACGACAGCCTGGCAGAAAGGCCAGAAAGTCACGGTGAAGAATCCGATTGTCTGGTACGTGGACAACTCCTTCCCGGAGGCATGGAAGGCTCCTATCAAGAAAGGCGTCCTTGCGTGGAATCATGCCTTCGAGGCGATCGGTCTCAAGGACGTGATGCAGGTGCGTGACTTCCCGACCGCTGAGGAGGATCCGCGGTTCGATCCTGACAATCTGAAATATTCATGCATCCGGTACGTACCGGACGCCACGATGAATGCGATGGGGCCGTCTTGGGTGGATCCTGTGACCGGCGAGATTCTGAACGCCTCCGTGCTGGTTTACAACGATGTCATAAAACTCATCAACAATTGGCGATTCGTGCAGACCTCGCAGGTGGACGAGAAAGTCCGCGCGGTCAAGATGCCGCAGGACATCATAGATGAGTCCCTAGTCTATGTGATCTCTCACGAAATAGGTCATACTCTGGGACTTATGCACAATATGGGTGCGTCTTCGGCCTATCCGACCGACTCTTTGAGAAGTGCGTCCTTTACCGCCAGATACGGCACGGCGCCGTCGATCATGGACTATGCCCGCTTCAACTATGTGGCTCAGCCTCAGGACAAGGGAGTGAAGCTTGTGCCTCCGTCACTTGGTGTGTATGATGAATATGCCATCAAGTGGCTGTACACCCCTGTCATCGGTGCGAAGGATATGTGGGAGGAGTATTCCATCGCGGAAAAGATCATAGACGAGAAGGCGGACGATCCGCTTTACCGTTATGGAGCACAGCAGGTTACCACCTCATCCAGCTACGGGGCCTACGATCCGAGCGCAAGGACTGAGGATTTGGGTGACGATCCGATCAAGTCCAGCGACTACGGAATCAAGAACCTCAAGTACATCCTTCCAAAGATGAATGAATGGGTCGGCGCCGATGACTGCGATTTCACCCACAGGAACGACCTCTACATCCAGCTGACAAATCAGTACTATCGCTACATTGGCAATGTGCTGGCTCAAGTCGGAGGAATATACCTGAACAATGCCAAGGAGGGTGCTGCTGTCAAGCCATCGGTCCCAGTCTCCAAAAAAGTACAGAAGGCCTCTTTGAAATGGGTGGTCAGCCAGCTTCGTTCATCTTCTTGGATTAATGACCCGGACGTGACATCCAATCTGCCGTTGGCGGCTCCGCAGTCCAACAAGATCTGCGCCCAGGTGGCCAAGACACTGGCTTCCACCGTCCCGGAGAATGTCATCCTTGCGTCGGCTGTTCCAGGTGAAGGCATGCCTTATACGGTAAATGAATATTACAACGACCTGTACAACGAGGTGTTCGCTTCCTCGATTGCCGGGCGCAGGCTGACATCGGAGGAAAAGACTCTCCAGAGGGAAGTCTTGACCGCTTCTTCAAAAGGGGTGAAATCAATGCTCTCCAAATCATTGGCGGAAGAATCTTCTGTTGATGAATATGCTTCTGAACCAATGTGGTGCGGCTATGAAGATGTGACCCTTGGTGAGGGTGACGCCCCTTATCAGAAGGCGGTGAGCGTTCTGTCCATCGATGAGGGTGACGGGTGCCGGATCGTGTTCCTGAACAAGGTCAAGGCTTTGGCCACGTCACGCAAATCCTCCGCTCCGGTAGAGGACAGGGCTCACTACGAGTACCTTCTCGCCCGTGTCAACGCGGCTCTTCAGAACCAGAAGTAAACTCCTCGGTCGCTGAGCCTGTCGAAGCGACCGGACGAAAAATATTGTCGAAGCGACCGGGCACTAATGCATTGTCGAAGCGACTTAAACACACAAAAATATTCATTAAATGAGAATTACCCCAATAATTGCGGCCGCCGCATTGGCCCTCTCCGCCTGCTCCACCCTGAAGGATGGCGAGTACAACCTTTCTGTAGTCTCCACCGGAGACGGTCACGGTTACTGGTTCGCCAATCCAATAGAGGACGGAGGCAAGGCCAGAGGCTCCCTGATGTCCCAAAGCGCGTTTGTGAACGGAATCCGCAAGTCGAAAGGAGCGGACAACGTCATCCTGGTCGATGCCGGAGACAACTTCTTCGGCAACGGCGCGCCGTTCTACTACAACTATGTTGACACGGCAGCCGCCCATCTCTATCCGAGACTGGCTTCCTACATGGGATATGACGCGGTCATCGCCGGTCATTCCGATTTCGAGTCAGGTCATCGTGTCTATGACCGTGTCGCCAAGGAAATGAAAAAAGAAGGCATTCCTCTTCTTGCCGGCAACGCCTTGTCCGACAAGAACGGCAAACCATATTTCCCGGCATATTCAATAATAAAGAAAGGGGGAGTCAAGGTCGCTGTTCTGGGGTACACCAACGCCGACAATGCCTCGCTGATGGACGGAAGCAGCGTCTCCGGCATTCACTTCGAGTCGCTTCAGCCTCTGGTTCAAGAGGATGTGGACAAGGTCCGCTCCAAGGAGAAACCTCAGGTAGTGATTGTCGTCGCTCACACTTCGATGGGTAAGGGTGACGGGCAGAACCTTGAGAAGCAAGGCCTTGACTTGTTCAAGAGCCTGAGGGGAGTGGACGTTGTCATCGCAGGACATGACCATTCCAACAAGGTGATGAGCGCTGACAGCGTGGTTGTTCTTGACTGTGGCAGGGCCGGCCAGAACGCCGGCGTGACCGACATCAAACTTGTCGTCAAAGGAGGAAAGGTCGTAAGCCGCGCGCTGGACGCCAAAATGGTTTCCATCAAGGTCGATGAACATGACACCGCGATGGAGGATGCCTTCCGACCGGACTACGACAAGGTTCATGGTTTCATGACGAGCACGGTCGGCGAGATCAAGAAAGATCTGGTTTCCAGAGAGTTCTACTACAAGCAGTGCGACTACCTGAACTTCCTCCACGCCCTTGCTTTCAGCGCTTGCCCGGTGGACATCTCCCTGTCGGCCACACTTCTGATTGACGGTAAGGTCTCTGCCGGGGAGGTCCGCTATCAGGACATCCGCAAGGTCTATCCTTACGAGAACAAACTGGTTGTGCTTAGGCTGACCGGAGCCGAAATCAAGAAATACCTTGAGGCAAGCTACGATGCTTGGATCAACACGGTGGCGGATCCTTCTGACGGCAGTCATGTCCTGAAGATCAAGCAGTCCAAGGACTACTCCACCGGAAAGATGGTCTGGAAACTCGCCAAGAGCCCGGCCAATTTCGACTCCGCCGCCGGAATCAACTACACGGTTGATGTGACAAAGCCTTACGGCTCCAGAGTCACAATCACCGGAATGGCGGACGGAAGGGCATTCGAAATGGACAAGGAATATACAGCCGCGATAACCACTTACAGGTCTGTCGGCTCCGGCGGTCTCTTGAAAGCTGCCGGTCTTGCTGACTCAAAGTCTGTCGAAGACAGGATTGTCTACCGTGGCCCGGAGTTCAGGACAATTCTCTATGAGTATTTCAAGAAGTACGGCAGTGTCGATCCGGCAGTCATAGGCGACCCTAAAGTCATCGGCTCTTGGAAATTCATCCCGGAATCCGCTCCCGCCGCCATCAAGGCCGATGTGGAATTGCTTTACGGGAAATAATGAATATCTTTGCGTTAATGAAAAAGAGATTACTGGATAACGTTGTCCTTGCGGTGGCCGCTCTGCTCGCCGCGGGGACATATTCATACGCCCAGACTCCGGCGACTCCGGAGCAGAGGGCGGCTGTTGAGGAGGAATACGGGGTGAAGAATGTCGTGCGCAAGTATGACACCCATGCCGAGATGATGGCTGATCCGGACAGAACCGGCGGGGAATATTTCATGTACAGTTTTGACGACGTGAAGTTGACATCGGCCCCTAAAGGCTACAAGCCGGTTTATATCAGCCATATCGGCCGTCACGGCGCAAGGTATGCGATCAGTGACCCCATTTATGAGAATCTCCGCAAGGTTTTCATGAACGCTCATTCGGCTGGAAAACTGACCGAGGCAGGGGAGTCTCTCCGCAAACGGTATGAGGCTTTTTACCCGTCAGTGGCTCATCGTGGCGGAGAGCTGACCCACAAAGGTCAGGATCAACTTCGCGGCATAGCCGATGTGATGTACAAGTCATTTCCTGAGGTTTTCAAGGGCAAGACCAACGCCGAGGTTCTGTGCACGGTAACTCCTCGCGTGATAGTCAGCATGACTTCGTTCATGGACGAGCTCAAGGGGTTGGACAAAGACTTGACTTTCACACTTGAATGCAGCAAGTCGGTCATGCCGAGGATTCATCCGACCGGATCGATGAATCCGTACCGGGTCAAGACCAAGATTCCGGCTGCCGCCAGAGCGCAGGCTGACAGTCTTCGTGCGGCAAGGGTGGATGTCAAGGGATTCTGCTCCAAGTATTTCAATGATACGGACTATATAGAGAAAGAATATGGGCTTTGGAAGTTTGAACTGGACTTGAGGAGTGTCATCATTGATTTTCAATGTCTGGACGATGTCCCTGCCGACCGGTTCGAGGACGTGTTCACCCCAGAGGAACTCTTCGCGATTTGGGAAGTGTGGAATTTCAATGGTTATCTCAGCATGGGACGCTCTCCGATGACTGACAACAAAGGGTGTCTCAGCACCGCCGCCATCCTCAATGACATGATAAAGAGCGCTGACCGTGACCTCGCTTCCGGAGACATCAACTTGAGCCTCAGGTTCTCGCACGACATAGCCATCCTGCCTTTGGTTTCGTACATGAAACTGGACAACTTCGGTGCTGTGCTGACCGATCCTTCGGACGTGAAAAACTGGTGGAGGAGTGATTTCGTCCCGATGGCCTCCAACCTTCAGCTAATTTTCTACCGTAGCAGACGCACCCCTGAAATCCTCGTCAAAGTCCTTTACAACGGCCACGAGGCCTCTCTCCCGATTCCTCAGTCCGCCCCATCCTTCTATTCCTGGACCGCTTTCAAGGAATATTACAGGAATTAAGAAGTTTTGTATATTTGCAGATAGAGAAACTATAGCGCTGCATGATCCGGGCGATTCCTCCCGCGAAGTTACTCGAACCTTGGAGCCAGACCTGTCAATGCGGCTGTTATCGCTTTGGCAAGTCTCTCATGTCCTTCGTCTGTCGGGTGTAATCTGTCTTTGTCCCGAGGAAAATAATCCTTCTGCGAGCGGTTGAGCGGGAATATTCCCGAAATGGCGTTGAGGTCGATCACCGGCACCGCCCAGACATTTCCCGCCTCCTTCACCGCATTGATGTACGCGTCAACATATTCCCCGCATCTGTTGGTGTAGTTCTCGTCCGGCTGGATGTTGGTCTCGCTGAATTTGGCATACCCCCTGTGAAGCGGTGTCATAAGGATGATCTGCTGGTGAGGGTACATGTTCTTTAGGGAGTCTAGCGCTATGTTGATCCTGCCCTTGAATGTGTTTGAGTCGAAATTCGGGGTCCTGTGCCTTCTCGTCTGCATAGACTTCGGCTCTCCGTTGGCAGCCTCCACTTGGACATATTCTTCTGTAAACCATTCGCCGATCGGAACGCCTGCGTTGAAGTCGTTGGTTCCCATCAGGATGAGTATGGCGTCGATGTCGTCTCCGTACTCGCTTTTCAGTCTGTTCGCCTGTGGAAGGACCTCATTCCATTGCTGGCCATTCCGCGCCACCACGCAAGGTACAATCCCGATCTCCCGCGCCATGTACCAGTAGTACTTCTCTGGTCCGTTCGCCACCTGCGGATCCGAAATCGAATCCCCGATGATCCCGACCCTCGCTCCGTACCACGGGTGGGTTGTGTCCACCACAGTATTGACGGAAGTGGTTGCGTTGGCTTTTCCCTGCGCCAAAGCGATGTTGGCTGTAAGTGTTCCAGCCGCCAGCAAGGCGACAGCCTTGATGATGAGTGATGTGTTCCTTTTATTCATTCTGTCTGATTTTTTTGTCGGTCACCGCATCAAGCCAAGACCATCTATGATGGGATTTTTTATGTGGTTGACCAATGGGGTGCAAATATACAACTAGTATCGGAATGTCCAAAATTCACAGTGCCTTATGGAAATCTCTATCTATTATTGCTCCTGTCGAAGGTAAAATAACATACAACGGCAGCATTATCTTCATATAATGCTGCCGTTGTTGTCGTTGAAGGGGAAAGGGGAAGACGAACTTCTAGAAGGATCTTTTCAAGGCTAAAGGCTTGAAATCTGTCACCGCTGGATCAGGCCGTCAATATCTCGAAAAATCCACGATGTTTCATCCTTGCATATAAGTCTCCGGATGAGGTGATTATTTGTATAGGGTGAATTTGCCGATCATTTCTGGCTCACCAGCAAAGTTCCGTGGAAGGCTACCCGAAAATTGTGCATAGCCTGAAC
>ERZ808277.123-NODE-123-length-37415-cov-5.254176_pt1 | contig 37415 bp, 29 predicted proteins | sample MGYA00521240_ERZ808277 | MGnify/ENA primary metagenome ERZ808277 (study PRJEB31516, sample SAMN03275599) | gut metagenome | biome: mammalia-associated habitat; material: feces | host: Papio cynocephalus | place: Kenya | collected 2012-07-17 ... | reverse complement strand
TGTGGCATACCTTAGGAAACAGAAGGTTATAGGTTTCGACACGGAGTCCCGTCCTTGTTTTTCGGCAAACCAGCCTCACTATGGGGTCTCTTTGTTGCAGCTTTCCGGCAAGGAAAGGGCTTTCCTGTTCAGGGTAAAGTTGCTGGGCGGCATTCCTAAATCATTACGCAAGATTCTGGCCAGCAAGGAGATCATCAAAGTCGGGGCGGCCGTGACAGATGATGTCCGCGGCTTGAAGAAGCATCACGATTTCGAGCCGAAGGCCTTTGTCGACCTTCAGAAGATGGTATGGGAATATGGCATCAAGGACAAGAGTGTCAAGAAGATGGCTGCGATTATCCTCGGTGTGCGTATCTCCAAGACCCAGCAGCTGTCAAACTGGGAGGCGGATGTCCTTTCTGATTCTCAGCAGGCATACGCCGCGACTGATGCTTGGATCTGCCGCGAAATGTACTACAAGTTGATGGCTTCGGAAAAGAATCCGCTCACTCCTGAACAGATGCTTCCAAACCCTCCAAAACACACTGAAAATGACAAAGATAATATTAAAGAAAGGTAGAGAGGATTCTCTCTTGAGATTCCATCCGTGGGTATTTTCCGGCGCCATCGCACAGATCGTGGGGAATCCGGCCGAGGGTGACATCGTAGGTGTGTTTTCCCAAGGTGGCGAGTTTTTGGCATACGGACATTATCAGGTCGGTTCGATTGCCGTTCGTGTCCTGAGTTTTGCCGGTGAGGATGTCCTTTCTCCTGACTTTTGGAAGAATATGATTGCCCGGGCGCTCCGGGTACGTGTCGCGGCTGGTCTTGCTGGTGCGGAGGCAACCAACTGCTACCGTCTTGTCCACGGAGAGGGTGACGGCCTTCCTGGCCTGATCATAGACTATTACGATGGCGTCTGCGTGACGCAGGCACATTCCGTAGGCATGTTCCGGGCCAAAGGTGCGATTTGCGAAGCCTTGAAGTCGGTTTACGGTCCGACTTTGAAAGCCGTTTACGACAAGAGTTCCGGAACAGCCCCGTTCAAGGCCGGCCTCGATCTTGTCGATGGCTATCTTTATCGTTCAGAAAACTTCTCAGACAATGAGCAGGTTGTCCTTGAGAACGGCCATAAGTTCTTTGTCAATTGGACAGAAGGCCAGAAGACCGGTTTCTTCCTTGACCAAAGGGAGAACCGAGCCCTTGTCGGGAAATATTCCCGGGGGCGCAATGTGTTGAACCTTTTCTGTTACACAGGCGGCTTTTCAGTGTACGCCCTCGGCGCCGGCGCCGTTCATGTTGATTCCGTTGACAGTTCCCGCAAGGCCGTAGATATGGTTGAAAGGAATATGTCGCTGAATGGTTTCGAGCCATCCCTGCACGCAGGCTTCTGCACGGATGCCATTGATTTCCTCCATAATGTTCCTGAAGACAAATATGACCTGATGATTGTCGATCCTCCGGCATTCGCCAAACACAGAGGCGCACTGAACAACGCCCTGCGCGCCTACCAGCGTCTGAACGCCGCCGCGATTTCCAAGGTTGCCTCCGGAGGCTTGGTGTTCACGTTCAGCTGCTCGCAAGTTGTTGACAAGGAGGCTTTTGCCTTGGCCGTGTTCTCTGCCGCCGCCCAGACCGGCCGCAGTGTGAGGATTCTTGATCGTCTCAACCAGCCGGCTGACCACGCAGTCAACATCTATCACCCTGAAGGCGAGTACCTCAAAGGACTGCTCCTTTATGTGGAGTAGAGTTCAATTGTTTTCGGAGTGAATATGAAAAAAAGGGGACTAAAGCCTGTCCCCTTTCTCATCATAAAGTTCATTCTGCAGAACTGTGAAGTCGGTCACCTCGACAAGGTTGATCCGGCATTTATACTTCTTCTTCCATTTCCCGAGGAAGGATTTGTCTGACAGCACCGCCGCGCCACGTTTAAGGTAAGCTCCCAGAATAGGGCTGACCTTCAGAGTGAGGTCTGTATTTCCGTGTTCCACGCAGTAGGCGATGTTCCGCTCGATCTGTTCGTCGATGACCGCGCTTGAGGAAATCTTGCCGGTGCCGTGGCACACAGGGCAGACTTCCGCGGTGTTGATCTCGGTTACCGGACGGATTCTCTGCCTGGTAATCTGCATCAGACCGAACTTGGTGAGAGGCAGCACGTTGTGCTTGGCCCTGTCACTCTCCATAAGTGTTTGCATGTACTTATGAAGCTCATTGCGGTGCTCCCCGGAATCCATGTCGATGAAATCCACGATCACGATACCTCCCATGTCCCTCAGCCTGAGTTGCCTGGCAATCTCCTCTGCGGCTATCTTGTTGACCTCGAAGGTGTTCTCTTCCTGATTGTCGGTCTTCGCGCGGATTCCGCTGTTCACATCGATAACGTTCAGAGCCTCGGTCGTCTCGATGACCAGATAGGCTCCCTGCTTCATCGGCACCACCTTGCCGAACGAGCTTTTGATCTGCCTTGTGACTTCGAAGTGATCGAAGATTGGATCCTTTCCGTTGTACAGCTTCACTATTTTTTCCTGATCCGGAGAAATCAAGGAAATATATTTCTTTATCTCCTCATAGACCGTCTCGTTGTTGACATGGATGTTCGAGAACGAGTCGTTCAGGAGATCCCTGAGGATGGTGGTGGTTTTGCTGTACTCGGTAAAGAGCAACTGGATGCTCTTTGACTTGGCGACTTTCTTCCATGAAGACTCCCATTTTTCAATCAGGGACTTCAATTCGGCGACGAGAACCGCGGCGTTCTTGCCTTCGGCCGCCGTGCGGATGATGGCACCGTAATTCTTGGGAAGTATGCTTCTGACGAGAGTCTCAAGCCTTCTCTTTTCTTCCTTGGAGGAAATCTTTTGGGAAATGCTCACCTTCTCTGCGAAGGGAATCAGTACAATGTTGCGTCCTGCCAATGAAATTTCCGCGGTCAGTCGTGACCCTTTCGTGGAGATAGGCTCCTTGACGATCTGCACTATCATCATCTGACCCGGCTTCAACACATTCTCGATGCGGCCTTCCTTCTCAAGGACTGGACCGACAGGGATGCTTGAATACAACTCTCCGAGATCCGTGTTCGGGTTGCTCTTGCGTACGAACTCGTCGAACGACGTGAAGTAGAGCCCCAGATCCAGATAATGAACGAATGCTTCCTTCTTGTCGCCGATGTCCACAAAGGCGGCATTGAGCGCAGGAAGAATCTTCTTCACTTTCCCCAGGTAGACATCCCCGACGGAAAAACTGTGCCCTTTGCTGGACTCTTTGTTAAGTTCAATCAGCCGATGGTTTTCCATCAGCGCGATGTGAACTTCTGTCGATGTGACATCGACAATCAAATCTTTCTCAGATTTTTCTGACTCCATAAGGAAATAACAATGGTGATAAAATAGTATGGCGTTCAGCCAACATATTCATTGATGGTAATAAAAAAGGCTGTCCGGCACTTCCGGTCAGCCTTTTTCTTCTAGCAGACTGCTAAAATGGCAGGCACAGAAGCGCTTTACTTCTTCTTGTGTCTGTTCTTGCGCAAGCGTTTTTTACGCTTGTGCGTCGACATCTTATGTCTCTTTCTTTTCTTTCCGCTTGGCATAATAAAAAGAATTTAAAAATTTATTTTTCCTCCTTTACTGCGTTCACGAAGATCTTTGCTGGCTTGAAGGCCGGGATATCGTGAGCAGGGATGGTCATAGTTGTCTTCTTGGTGATGTTCCTGGCAGCCTTCTTGGCCCTGTGTTTTACGATGAAGCTGCCGAAGCCACGGAGGTAAACAGGCTCTTTCCTGATGATGGAACCCTTGACAGTCTCCATGAAAGCCTCGATAACGGACTGAACTGCGATTTTCTCGATTCCGGTTGACTTTGCAACCTCATTTACGATTTCTGCCTTTGTCATAATCTATTAATTAATTATTGGAATTACCATAATAATCCCCAAAAGTTCGTTTTGGGGATGCAAAAATAGACTTATTTTTTTAATATTCAAAATCATATACATAAATTATTGTCCATATTTTTTTGGCACGGTGATTGACCATATTCGGAAATGCTTCGTGGACTTGTGCATTTCTGACAATTTGACAGGGTGAAGTCCATGGCATTTTAACGCTGAACATTATGAACACAGACATTAATAAAGACATTTTCTTCCCGGCCGGGACCGCGGAAGTGAACATAATCCCTGTTGTTCAGGGAGATGAACAGATGAAGGTGGAAGCCGGTGACCTTCCTGACACTTTGCCTGTCCTCGCGCTGAGGAACGCGGTGCTTTTTCCGGGAATGGTTTACCCTGTCACCATAGGGCGGCAGAAATCAATCACTCTGATCAAGGAGGCCGAGAAGCTCGATTCCTTCATCGGAGCTGTTCCGCAGGTGGATATAACCGTCGAGGACCCGTCCGAGGCTGATCTTTATGAATATGGTACCGCCGCCCGGGTCATGAAGGTTCTTGAGATGCCGGACGGCACGATCACCGCCATCCTTCAGGGTGTCAAGCGTATACGTCTGGACGGTGTCTTGTCGTACGAGCCGTACATCACCGCGAAGGTGAAGTATATCGAGGACATTATTCCGGAGAACGACAACAGCACCAAGATGATAGCGGAGTCCCTCAAGGAGAAGGCAGCCGTCATCATAAAGTCCTCGTCCTTCGCGCCTAAGGAGGCTGTGGGGGCGCTCAAGTCCATTGACAACTATGCTTTCCTTGTGAACTTCATCGCGACGACCGTCGAGATAGAGAACTTCATGGAGAAGGTCCAGCTGCTCGGAATCGACGACATCACCGTCAGGGCCATGAAGCTTCTTCAGGTTCTGGACACGCAGATCCAGCTTCTGAAAATCAAGCAGGAGATCAACCAGAAGGTGAAGAGTGACATCGACCAGCAGCAGAGGGAATATTACCTTAACAATCAGCTCCGTACCATTCAGGAGGAACTTGGTATGGACGAAGAGGAGGAGTTCGAGAAATTCCGCGCGAAGGCCAAGACAAAGAAGTGGCCGGAGGCTGTCGGAAAGCAGTTCGAGAAGGAACTCGCCAAGCTTGAGAAGTACAATCCTTCCTCGCCTGACTACAGCATCCAGTACAACTACATCGAGTTTATGCTTGACCTGCCGTGGGGCGAGATGTCGAAGGACAATCTGGACCTGAAGCACGCACAGAAGGTTCTGGACAGCGACCACTATGGCCTTGACACTGTCAAGGAGAGGATCATTGAATATCTCGCCGTCCTCAAGCTGAAAGGCAACATGAAGTCCCCGATCCTTTGCCTGTACGGTCCTCCGGGTGTCGGCAAGACCAGCCTCGGCAAATCCATCGCCAAGGCTCTGGGCAGGAAATATGTCAGGATTGCCCTCGGCGGCATGCACGATGAGGCTGAGCTGAGAGGACACAGGAAGACCTATGTCGGAGCCCTTCCGGGACGAATCCTGAACGGAATCGACAAGGCCGGCACATCCAACCCTGTCATCGTTCTGGACGAGATTGACAAGGTCGGCAACGACTACAAGGGTGACCCGTCTTCGGCGCTTTTGGAAGTGCTTGACCCTGAGCAGAACGTGGAGTTCCATGACAACTATCTGGACATCGACTACGACCTTTCCAACGTGCTGTTCATCACCACCGCCAACAACATTTCCACAATCCAGTCCGCCCTGCTCGACAGGATGGAACTTATCAACGTCACCGGCTATCTGGCAGAGGAAAAAATGGAGATCGCAAAGCGCTATCTTGTGCCTAAGCAGCTGGAGGAGCACGGAATAGGCAAGAAGGAACTCCGCATCGACAAGGCCGCGCTCGCGACTATCATTGATGAATATACCCACGAGTCCGGAGTCCGTGGCCTTGAGAAGCAGATTGCCAAGATCGCCCGTGTGACGGCCAAGAAGATCGCTCTTGGCGAGAGTTATCCGGCTGTAATCAAGAAGGAACATCTGAAGGAATATCTTGGACTGCCGACCAACTTCCATGACCTCCAGAAAGGCAATGAGGCTCCGGGTGTCGTCACCGGTCTTGCCTGGACGCAGATGGGAGGCGAGATTCTGTTCGTGGAGAGTTCCGTCAGCAACGGCAAGGGTGTCATGACGATGACCGGCAACCTTGGTGATGTCATGAAGGAGTCGGCCACGATAGCCTACCAGTACATCAAGGCTCACCCTCAACTTGCCAAAATGACATCCGAGGAGTTCGCCGCAAAAGACATCCACGTCCACGTTCCTGAAGGGGCCGTGCCTAAGGACGGACCGTCCGCCGGTATCACGATGGTCAGCTCTATGGTTTCCGCCCTGCGTGGCGAGGCCGTGAAGCCAGGGATCGCCATGACCGGTGAGATGACGCTGAGGGGACGTGTGCTTCCTGTCGGCGGCATCAAGGAGAAGATCCTTGCCGCCAAGCGCGCAGGAGTGACCGAGATCGTGATCTCCGAGGACAATCGCAAGGATGTCGAGGACATCAAGCCAGTCTATGTCGAAGGGTTATCGTTCCACTATGTCAAGAACATTGACGATGTGGTTTCGTACATATTCAAAGATTAATTTCTATCTTAGCGGCCGATAAGGGATCCTCGGAAAATCGCCGGCTCGCCCAAAATAATGGCAGGTGCTTTCGGGGGATTGTTAGACAATCTGTTATGGACGTAAGGATAGAACAAAGTTGGAAGCAGGCGCTGCAAGGTGAGTTTGACAAACCCTACTTTGCCGCGCTTGTGCGTTATCTGCACGGTGAGAAGGCTCAGGGAAAGGTGATTTTTCCTCCCGGCCCGGAGATATTCAAGGCTTTTGAGCTGACTCCTGTCGATCAGGTGAAGGTTGTGATTCTCGGTCAGGACCCCTATCACGGCTACGGTCAGGCGATGGGGCTGAGTTTCTCGGTTCCGGACAATGTGCCGGCTCCGCCGTCGCTCAAGAACATATTCAAGGAGATTGAGGATGATCTGGGAATAAGGATGAGCGGCCGTCCGAACCTTGAGAAGTGGGCGCGTCAGGGCGTGCTGCTTCTGAACTCTATCCTGACAGTTCGCTCCGGTGAGGCTGCGTCGCACAGCGGAATCGGCTGGCAGCAGTTCACCGATGCCGTCATCCGTTATATTTCAGATAATTGCAATGGCGTTGTCTTTTTGTTGTGGGGCAATTACGCCCGCAGCAAGAAGGAACTGATCGATACGTCACGTCACTATGTGCTGGAGGCGGCGCATCCGTCTCCGCTTGCCAGAGGAGCGTTTTTCGGCTGCCGGCATTTCTCCAGGGCGAACGAGATCCTCGTGGGTGAGGGCAAGACTCCTATCGACTGGCAGTTGTAATGCGGTTGAGACCAAATTCAAAGAATTAATAATGAATCACACAGCATTGTTTCCTGGGTCGTTCGACCCGTTCACGTCAGGTCATCTGAATATTCTGACACGGGCTTTGGCCATTTTTGACGAGGTAATCGTGGCCGTGGGAATCAATCAGGACAAGCGTGGCTTCTTCACTATGGAGCAGCGCGAGGACATCATCCGTCAGGCCACCCGAGGAATGGATGGAGTGAGAATCATTCACTACGAGGGACTTACGATTGACATTTGCCGTGAGCTCGGAGTCCGCCATATTGTCAGGGGAGTGAGGAATATGACCGATTTCGACAATGAGCAGGCGATTGCCGATGCGAACCGCCATCTGGCTCCGGAAGTGGACACCATCATAATCCCGACCGCCCAGGAATATTCACACATCTCCTCTTCGGCCGTGCGTGATGTGGTGCGTCATCACGGCGATCTCTCGCAATTCATTCCTGAGGGCGTTGTTCTGCCGGAAGTGAAATGAGAAGGTTCACAGGCATATTCATAGGCTTTTTTCTATGGCTGGCGCCGTCGTTCCTTTGCGCTGGGCAGGTCGATTCCTCCCGTTTGGCCGCCTTGGACGAACGGTTGGAGGAATATTTCCGCACTCTGGAGCCGGAAAGGATCGAGGTGAAGAATGAGGAATGTGACTTGTTGATCAGTTCGGCCAAGGATTCGCTTTTGCGCCGCCACATCGCCTTGAAGATTTACGACCATTATCTTGAGTCTCCGGTAATGGGAGATGAGGCAGTGGCCATCCATCTGACTGACAAATGGTTCGCTCCCGGCCTGATAGACATGGGCGGGGATGAGGTTCTTTTGAACGCCAAGGTCTATGCCGACTTCAACCGGCAGTCTCTGTTGGGGATGCCGGCGCCGTCCGTGGTCATGGAGACTCCTGATGGTGAGAAGGTAGAGGTCGGCGGACATGCGAGCCGCTACCGGGTGCTCCTCTTCTACGACACGGATTGCGCCAAGTGCAAGCTGGAGACTGTCCTTCTGCGGGCGAAACTCAATGCAAGGAATTGGCCTGTCGATGTCTATGCCATCTACACGGGCACCGATCCTGACAGTTGGCGGGAATGGCGCCAGACTAAATTCGAGGTGCGCGCGGCCAAGACCAAGGTCATCCATCTTTGGGATCCGGAAGTCGCGTCTGATTACCAGATGAAGTATGGCGTGCTTCAGACTCCGAGGATGTTTCTCCTCGACCGTTCCGGGACCATCATCGGCAGGGGAATGGACACACGCGCCCTGGACCAGCTGCTTGGCATCGTGCTCGCTGACACAGCTTATGAATATGGCGGCCAGGCTTCGGCTGCTTTGATGGACAAGTTATTCGCTTCGTATGATGATGCGCCTGATTCGTTGTCAAGTGTTCGTCCGAATTGGTCGCTGAACTTGTCGAAGCGCCCGGACTGCACCCGAATCCTGTCAATGGCCAAGGCTTTGGAGAACCGAACTCTGGCCAAGGGAGACACCACTTTCTTCAAGCATCTTGAAGGCGACCTGCTCTACTGGCTGACCTCCCGCCGCGACGAACTCAGCAAGGAAGGCACTCTCCCTTTCATCAATGAATATATCCTCTCACGTCCAGGCATCTGGAACACTCAGGACGACACCATCAAGGTCGTGGGTCTTGCCCGCATGATGAAAGACCTGCTTTCCCGCACGCCTGTCGGTTCGAAATTGCCCGAAGCCAAGGAACTTATGTCCGGCGTTGTCAACGTCTCTTCCCTTCGTGGTTGGACTAAGGACTGGGACCGCATGCGCAGAAAAGGAGGCTATATAGTATTCCACACCGAGGGCTGCCAGGTCTGCAAGGCCGAACTCGCCGCCGCTGATTCTCTTGGCCTCAGGACCTTGGACGTGAATGTCGATGAGATTATGGTCTCCAACCCGGATCTCGCCAAGGTTATTCTCGACACTTTCGACCTCTCCTCCATGCCGTTCATCATCGAGGTCGGCCGTCACGGAGTCATCCGTCGTCGTTACGTCTCGTTTTTATTTGGTCGCTGAGCTTGTCGAAGCGACATCTATCCAGTAATACTCCGCAGTATCCTGGCCAGTTGGTCGGAGCAGGAGGTGCCGCGGCCGTGGCAGTTGACCCCAGACAGAATCTCGACAGCTTTGCCGGCGTCCATGCCTTCCAGAAGCCTCCCGATGGCCTGAAGGTTTCCGTCACAGCCTTTGATGTAGTGAAGGTTGTGGATCTTTCCGTCAACAAGGTCAAAGTCAATCTGTGCCGAGCACACCAAGGCACTCGGAACCGCCGTTATGTGTCTGACACCGTCAGCCGTTTTGTCAGTAATTATCTTGAAATCATCACCGATGTTCATAGCAGTAATCATTAAACGATTAATATGACAAAATTATAAATTTTTATAAAATTAAACGTAAATTTGCACGGCATTTGAAGAGAACCAATGCCGGAAAAAACAGATAATTAATTTCTAAATTCATAGAATTATGGTATCATACAAAGATCTTGGCCTGGTCAACACCAGAGAGATGTTCGCAAAGGCCGTAAAGGGTGGTTACGCTATCCCTGCTTTCAACTTCAACAACATGGAGCAGCTTCAGGCTATCATCCAGGCTGCGGCCGAGGAGAAGTCACCTGTCATCCTTCAGGTTTCCAAGGGAGCCCGCAACTACGCTAACCAGACCCTTCTCCGCTACATGGCAGAAGGAGCCGTACAGTATGCGAAGGAACTCGGTTGGGAGCATCCTCAGATCGTTCTTCACCTTGATCACGGTGACACTTTCGAGCTCTGCAAGAGCTGCGTTGACATGGGATTCTCATCTGTTATGATCGACGGTTCCGCCCTTCCTTACGAGGAGAACATCGCCCTCACCAAGAAGGTCGTTGAGTACGCTCACAAGTATGATGTCACCGTTGAGGCCGAGCTTGGCGTTCTCGCCGGCGTTGAGGATGAGGTTTCCGCTGAGGAGTCTCACTACACAAAGCCAGAGGAGGTCATCGACTTCGCCACACGTACAGGCTGCGATTCACTCGCAATCTCCATCGGTACCTCTCACGGTGCTTACAAGTTCAAGCCGGAGCAGTGCACAAGAGACCCTAAGACCGGACGTCTCGTTCCACCTCCACTCGCATTCGACGTTCTCCACGAGATCGAGAAGAAGCTTCCTGGATTCCCTATCGTACTCCACGGATCATCTTCAGTTCCTCAGGAGTATGTTGACATCATCAACCAGTATGGTGGCAAACTTCCTGACGCTGTAGGTATCCCTGAGGAGCAGCTTCGCGAGGCCGCCAAGAGCGCTGTCTGCAAGATCAACATCGACTCAGACTCCCGTCTCGCCATGACCGCCGCCATCCGCAAGGTCTTCGCTGAGAAGCCAGGCGAGTTCGACCCGAGAAAGTATCTCGGACCAGCCCGTGATGAGATGAAGAAGCTCTACGAGCACAAGATCGTTGACGTCCTCGGTTCAAACGGCAAGGCTGAGTAATTTGGCTTGTGAGGTCTAAACTCCTTACAATCAATTAATAAGATGATTCCCTCCAGTCGATATCGACTGGAGGGAATTTTTTAATATATTCATTTATAGTTGTTTACTCTCCACGGCTAAGATGCCGCTTAATGCAGACACAAAAGCAGCAGGACCGGAAGGTAGTCCTTGAGTGAGCCGCGAAGTTTTTCAAGGGCTTTCTGGATCTCGCGCTTGACCTTGCGGGGAGTGACTCCGTACTTCTGGGCGATATCCTCGTAAGTCAGATCCTCGAACCGGCTGGAAATGAAGATGTTCAATGAAAGCTCCGGCAGGTCGGCGAGGAATTTTCTGAATATTCCCTCCACCTCGGCGCTGAATATGTCGTCCATCTCTCCGGATTCCAGAATGGAGATCTCGGAAAGTATAGTTTTCACCTGCATATTCACATCCGGATCGATCGATCCTTCTGCCAACACGATCCGGAAATTATCCCGCATCCAGTTCAGGCATCTGTTCTTCACGCTGCGCAGGATGTAGGCTTCGGGAGTTGTCTTCAGTTCTATGCTGTCCCGTCTGTCCCAGAATGCCGTGAAACACTCAGACACAATGTCTTCCGCCACGGCTTGATCTCTGACATAGGAGCGGGCGATCGCGATGAAACCGTTCCTGTGCTTTACGAACAGTTTCCCGAAATCTGATGGCGTTATGTCTGAGACCGGCATAGTTGGCAGTTGTTATCAGTCCTGCAAAGTTATACTTTTTTTCTCATTTATCGGGGTCCAAGTCCGCAAGTTGTGTGTCTATAATAATGAAAGCGGAAATTATGGACGTTTCCCACTAAACATAACTGATAGAGAATGAACACTTTTGATCTTTTGAAATATTTCGGGTGCAAGTCTTCTCCAAAGGAGGAGGCTGCTGTCCGTGAATGGTTGGCCAACGATCCTGACGGAAGCCATCTGAAGAAATACAAGGATGCCCGCTATATATTCGAAGGTATGACTTTATATGGTGAAGAGGCTAAGGCAGAAAGGATAGAGAATGCAAAGAAGCGTCCGGGAATATTCAAGAGTATATTCAGATATTCAGCAGCGGCGGTTGTGGCGGCGTTGGTTATGTTTGGCACAGCTTCCATTGTGAGGAACCAAACTATCGACAGAATCGCCCAGAGCACAGAGTCGGTTTATGTGCCGTCCGGCAAGACAATGGAACTCACCCTTGAGGACGGTACCAAACTGTGGCTTAACTCCGGAACAAAGATCGAGTATCCTACAGTCTTCGGAAGGAAGTCCAGAAATGTGAAAGTCATTGACGGAGAGGTACTTTTCGATGTCACCAAAGATGAGAAAAGGCCGTTCACAGTCAGCACGTTCGCATCTGACATCAGGGTGCTCGGAACCAAGTTCGATGTTGTCGCTGATGAGGAGGGCGGAATATTCAAAACTTCCCTTATCCGTGGCAAGGTGAGCGTAAGCAGCAACTATGACAAGAATGACCGGATCATCCTTAGCCCGGATCAGTCAGTGACGATGGCGGACGGTAGACTGGTTGTCTCACAGATGTCTGACCCGATGTCGGAGATCTGTTGGACGGATGGCCTTGTTAACCTGACGGATCTGCCGTTCGATCAGCTTATGAGACGCTTCGAGAAAGTTTACAATGTCAGGATCGTGATCGACAGGGAAGAGATGCCTGAGATCCGGTACTCACGAGGAAAGGTTCGTGTCTCCGATGGAGTTGACCACGCTCTGGAGATGCTCTCTAAGGCTTCGGACTTCAAATGGAGCCACGACAGGAACACTAATGTCATAACCATACGTTAGCCTGAGTTGGATTAGAATATACTTAAATTACTAATAATCAAATTATAATCAATGATTAACTTTCGTTTTACCAGAATTCTGAAACGTTTTTCATTGGCCCTGGTCTTGAGTGTGGCCACCATATTCAGCGCCAACGCTCAGAACCAGCAAAGAATCACCTTGAAGATGGAGAACTCCACTCTTGGGAAGGTGATGGATGCCATTGAAAATCAGTCTCAGTACCTGTTCCTTAATGATGGGGTTGACGTGAATATGCGTGTGGACATCAATGTCAGCAACGCTACGATTGACGCTGCCCTTGGTCAACTTTTCGCCGCGAAGCCGGTCGCTTGGAAAATCGAAGGCGTGAACGTCTATATTTCCAAGAAACAGGAGGTCTCGCAGGGTGAACGTACTGTCACAGGTGTCGTGAAGGATGCGGCCGGACTTCCGCTTGCCGGCGTGGCCGTCCTTGTGAAGGGTACTTCCAACGGTTCCAGCACGGATGCTGACGGTAAGTTCTCTTTCGTGCTGAATGACGAGAATCTCTCGGCCGGGAAAATCCTTCAGTTTGTGTGCCTTGGTTACACTACCGTTGAGCTGCCTCTTGGTAGCAAGCGCGTGTTCGATGTCACGATGACAGACGACACGGTGCTCCTTGAAGGAACCGTGGTCACGGCACTTGGCATCAAACGTTCAGAGAAAGCCTTGAGCTACAATGTGCAGAAGGTTGATTCAGAGGAACTTCTCGCCAATAAGGACGCCAACTTCGTCAATTCCCTCAACGGAAAGGTGGCAGGTCTTGTCATCAACGCCTCGTCTTCCGGAGTCGGAGGATCGTCTAAAGTGGTGATGCGTGGAGAGAAGTCCATCAGCAAGTCCTCCAACGCCCTTTATGTCATCGATGGCATTCCTATGTACACATCCGCAAGGGATGCCGGAACCGGATTCGACTCCAGAGGAGCCACCGACCCGATAGCCGACATCAACCCGGAGGACATTGAATCGATGACAGTCCTGACCGGTGCCGCCGCGGCTGCACTTTACGGTTCGTCAGCCGCCAACGGAGCGATCGTTGTCACCACAAAGAAAGGCCTTGAGGGCAAGACTTCGCTCACAATCACCAGCAACACGGAGATCTTCAATCCTTTCGTCCTGCCTTCATTCCAGAACAGGTACGGAACCGGTGACCTCAATTCCAGCGAGGGTTCGATCATCCGCAGTTGGGGACACAAACTGAATTCAGCCAACTATATGGGCTACAACCCACGCAGTGATTATTTCCAGACGGGTGTGACCGGAACCGAGAGTGTTTCCCTCTCTACCGGAAACTCGAAGAACCAGACCTACCTTTCCGCCGCGGCCGTCAACTCAAAAGGAATAGTCCCGAACAACGGCTACGACAGGTACAACTTCACGTTCCGCAACACCACCAAGTTCCTGGATGACAAGATGACACTTGACGTGGCCGTCGGCTACATTATGCAGGACGACCTGAACACCACCAACCAGGGTACCTACAACAACCCGGTTGTGGGCGCTTACCTGTTCCCTCGCGGAAACGACTGGAACGACATCACCATGTACGAGAGGTGGGATTCCTCCCGCAAGATCTACACTCAGTACTGGCCGGTGGGCGATGCCGGAATGACGATGCAGAACCCGTACTGGATCAACTATCGCAACCTTCGCGAGAACAAGAAGGACCGCTATAACCTCAGCGCCGGCCTCTACTATGACATCACGGACTGGATGACCCTTTCAGGACGCGTGAAGATTGACAACTCGCAGAACAAATACACCGAGAAGTTCTACGCCACCACCAACACCCAGCTCACTGAATATTCCACCAACGGTCTCTATGGGCAGGAGGAGTCTCAGGACAAGCAGGTTTACGCCGATGTCCTTCTCGACATCAACAAGACTTGGAATGACTGGAGTCTTCACGGCAACCTTGGCGCATCCATCTCTGACCTTCGCTACGATCTGTTCTCTCTCCGTGGCCCGATCGCCGACGGAAGCGTGGACCCGTCCGAGTCTAAGAATATTCCTAATGTGTTCAATGTGTTCGCTTTGAGCCAGTCGAAGTCTGTGAAGAGACAGGCCGGCTGGAGGGAGCAGACACAGTCGGTCTATGGCTCGGCCGAGATCGGATTCAAGAACGCCTACTATCTGACCCTCACAGGACGTAACGACTGGCCTTCACAACTGGCCGGACCCCGCTCCAGCCAGAAGGGTTTCTTCTATCCTTCTGTCGGCGCGTCAGTGGTCCTGTCGGAGATCATTCCGAACATGCCTAAGCAGCTGGAATATGTCAAACTGCGTACTTCTTGGGCCTCAGTGGGCGTGCCTTTCGGGAGGTGGCTTGCCAACCCTATGCACGAGTGGCCGGACAAAGGCAACTCCTGGAACACCCAGACCGCCTATCCGGTGGAAAACCTCAAGCCGGAGAGGACAAACTCTTGGGAGGCAGGTATTTCGATGCGTTTCCTGAATTGGTTCAGCCTAGATGCCTCCTACTACAACACCCACACGAAGAACCAGACCATCTATCCTAAGATTTCCACCGGTTCTGGATATTCGGAGATTCCTATCCAGTCAGGTGACGTGAAGAACGAGGGTATAGAACTTTCGCTCGGTTTTGACAAGCAGTGGGGACTCTTCGGATGGAGCAGCGACTACACATTCTCCACCAACAGGAACAAGATCGTCTCTTTGGTCAAGGATGTCCAGAACCCTGTGACGGGTGAGCCTCTGAACATCTCGGCGATGGAGATGGGCGGCCTCGGCAACGCTGTGTTCATCCTCAAGGAAGGCGGGTCGCTCGGCGACCTTTATTCCAGAAACGACTTCGTCAGAGACAGCAACGGAAAGATCTATGTCGATGCCAACGGCGGTGTCGCTACCGACAGGAAGACTGACATTGATGAATATATCAAATTAGGCAGCGTGCTGCCGAAGGCAAATATGGCGTGGAGGAACGACTTCCGTCTCCAGAATTTCAACTTCGGCTTTATGGTGACAGCACGTCTGGGCGGGGTGGTATATTCAAGGACCCAGGCTATGCTTGATTATTACGGAGTGTCCGAGGCTTCCGCCCTGATGCGTGACAACGGAGGTGTTTACATCAACGGCTCCGACCTCATCGACGCGAACAAATGGTACACCGCCATCGGTTCGGGAGACACGGTGCCTCAGTATTATACATATTCAGCGACCAATGTGAGGCTTCAGGAGGCTTCGGTCGGCTATACCTTCCCTAAGAAGATGATGGGCGGCCTGTTCGACCTGACTGTGCAGCTCGTGGGCCGCAATCTCTGGATGATCTACAACAAGGCTCCGTACGATCCTGAGTCAGTGGCCTCGGCTACCACCAATTTCTATTCGGGTCTCGACTACTTTATGATGCCGAGCACCAGAAACTTCGGCTTCAACGTGAGAATCAAATTCTAAGGGAGGCAATGACAATGAACAAGAAAATATTCAGAATATTCACTACGGCGGTTGTCGCTTTTGCCGGAATCGCCTGCACCTCGAACTACGAGGAGATCAACAGGAATCCGTACGGTGTCTCCGATGAAGAGATGCAGAGGGACGGGTACATCATCCGCGCGTCCCTTGTGGGAATCGCGAACGGTGTGATCTCTCCGGACGTGAACACGACCCAGTTCACCGAGTGTCTTCTCGGCGGCACTCAGGGTGGGTATATGGCTGATGCCAACGCTGGTTTCTCCAACACCATCTCCAATTACAACCCGACTGACAATTGGACGAACGTGTTCATGCAGAGTGACAGGATCATCCCGGTGATCTACACGAACTACAAGCAGTTGCATCAGGTGACGGACGATCCTGTTATCTTTGCTGTGGGCGACATAGTGAAGGTGGCCGCCATGCACAGAATCACCGACACTTACGGCCCTATTCCTTACACGAAGATCGGTCAGGACGGTAGCCTCAGTGTGCCATACGATTCTCAGGAGGATGTCTATAAGGCCATGTTCCAGGAACTTGACAACGCCGTTGAGGTCCTGCTTCCTAACCGTACCAACAACTTCGCCGCCGATGCCGACGCGGTTTACGGCGGAAAGGTCGAAAATTGGATCAAACTTGCCAATTCGCTGAAACTCAGGCTTGCGATGCGCATCTCATACGCAAATCCAACTCTTTCCAAGGAGATGGCCGAGTCCGCCGTTAAGAATGAAGTCGGAGTCATCACCTCCAACGATGAGAATGCCAGATTTTCCGCATGGGGAACTGACGGAAACCCGATCAAGGTGGCGGTTGAATATAACAAAGTGAAGACCCACGAGGACGGCACTCCGTGTACAACCTCTGCCGGAGACTCTCACGTCGCGGCCGACATCATCTGCTACATGAACGGCTACAATGACCCTCGCCGCGCCGCCTACTTCACGAAGGGCGAGTGGGATGGCTATGAATATGTCGGTATGAGGAGAGGCATCATCATTCCTGACCAGGGCAAGATCGGGCACAAGTTCTCCGGTTTCACACTTCAGGTCAACGATCCTGTCTGCTGGATCAACGCCGCCGAGGTCGCCTTCCTTGAGGCCGAGGCCGTGGCTGTGTTCGGCTACGATATGGGTGGCTCAGCCAAGGATTTCTACGAGAAGGGAATCGAGCTTTCGTTCGAGCAGTGGGGAGTCGACAACGCCTCCGCCTACATCGCCGACAACACCAGTGTCCCGGGAACCTACACGGATCCGTCAGGCTCCAACACCTATCCGGAGACGCTTTCCACGGTCACTATCGCTTGGGATGAGTCCGCTTCCACGGCCCGGAAGCAGGAGAGGATCATCACCCAGAAATGGATCGCGAACTGGCTGCTCGGCAACGAGGCCTGGTCTGACTGGAGAAGGACCGGTTATCCGGCACTAATCCCGGCCACCGACGCCGGAAACAAGAGCAATGGTGTTGTGGATTCCCGCAAGGGCGCGAGAAGAATGCCTTACCCTACAAACGAGGCTGTGTCCAACACGGAGAACTATCAGACCGCTGTCGGCACGCTTCTCGGGGGAGCGGACAATATGAGCACCCGTCTGTGGTTCGACTGCAATCCTGACAACCCGTACTACAAGAACTAACTCTAATATATTCATTCGCAATGATAAAGATAGATTTGAAGAGGACTGTTTCCGTGGTCGCCGCAGTGGCGCTTCTGGCATCTTGCTCCGACTGGACAGAGACGGAAAGCCTCAAGATAAAATACCCGGACCTCAGGACTGACAACCCTGCTCTGTACGAGCGTTACACCCAGTCTTTGAAGGACTACCGTGGGAGCGATCACAAGGTCATGATCGGCAAGTTCGACAACAAACCGACCGCTCCGGCAGGCCAGGCCGAGCATCTGAACGCACTCCCTGACAGCATTGACTATGTGATCCTTATGAATCCTGACAATCTCGGCGATGAGATTCAGAATGAGATGGCGGAGGTGCGCTCAGAGAAAGGGATGAAGGTCATGTACGAGATCAGTTATGCCGACATCATCTCCGACTATAAGACTTATGTGGAGCGGTGGAACGCCGAGCATCCCGAGACCACACCTGCCGAAGGCGAGGAATCCGCTCCGACTGACCCTACCGACACTCTGGTGGCTCAGAATCCGTTCGTGATGGATGCCGTTGCCGCTCGGCTGGAATATTTCTCTGAATATGCCTACGATGGCCTTAACGTCTCATTCACCAGCATCAATCCGCTGAGTGTCAGCGATGAGAACAAACCTGCCCTTCTTGAGAGTCAGGAAGCGTTCCTCGGCGGAATCCGTGAGTGGAGAAAGGCTAATCCGGAAGCCTCGTTCTTCTACGAAGGCACCCCTCAGTACCTCCTTGGCGAAGACGTATCCTTGATCGAAGGTACTGACTACATCATCATTCCGGCGGAATCACAGCAGAATGTCTATGGTTTCTCATACCTTGTGAACCAGACGCTGAGATTCGGGAATATCCCTTCAGACAGGTTCGTCATCGGTGTTACCACAGTTTCATTGACGGATCCAGGCGACACCAAAGGTACATTCATTGACAAAGATGACAATGGCGCACTGTTGACCGCCATCACAGGAGCGGCTTATTGGGCAATCCAAAAGACTTCTGAGTTCTCCAAGACCGGAATCTGCGTCTCCAATGTGCAGAATGACTACTATAACATCCAGTTCGTCTATCCGAATGTCCGCAAGGCCATTTCGATAATGAACCCTTCACCGCTTAATTAATGATGACAATGAAAAATATTCTGAAATACGCCATCGTTCTTCTGGCCTCCGCGCTTGTTCTGTCAGGGTGTCAGACCGAGAGCGAGAAGATGGACGAGCACCATTTCGACAACAAACTCTATCTGAACGCCTCGGCTTCCACGGATGAGATTCTCGTGAAGCAGACCGGTTCCAAGGTTGAAGTGACAAGAAGCCTTACGATCGGCACCGCTCTTGAGGCTGAATGTGACATCACCGCCAAACTTGTGGCGGCTCCGGAACTTTTGGACACCTACAAGCAGGCGTACTATGACGAGACAGCGAACATCCTTCCTTCGGAGATGTGCGAGATCTCGGATCCGGTGATGAAAATCTCCAAAGGAGCCAATGTCTCGCCTGAAGTTTCGATCACATTCACGAATCTCGATCGGCTCGACCGTGAACTGGTGTACATTATGCCGGTGAAACTGGCTGACATTCAGGGAATAGATCCTCTGGATTCCAAAACGGTAGTTTACTATGTGTTCAAGGGGGCTGCTCTGATTAACGTGGTCGCCGACCTTACGGAGAACAGAGCGTACCCAGAATGGAAGGACGGAAACGTCGTGAATGATATGACCAATTTCACACTTGAGTGTATGGTCAATTTCAACAAGTTCGGCCGTCAGATCTCCACGATAATGGGCATCGAGGGCAACTTCCTTCTCCGTGTCGGTGACGCCGGTGTTCCTGACAACCAGCTTCAGGTGGCTTGCTCGCGGAATCTTACCAGCAGCGATCTCCAGTTCGAGACAGGAAAATGGTACCATGTGGCTGTGACGTTCGCTTCTGGAAGAGTTACGGTTTATCTTAACGGTGTGGAAAAACTTGCGGGGAACAGTGGCATGTGGACAGTGAATTTTGGCGCCGCGCACAGTGACGAGTCTTCTGGCAAGCCCCGTTGCTTCTGGATAGGATATTCTTACAGTTCCGACCGCTATCTTGACGGTAAGATCTGCGAGGCCAGAATTTGGAACAGGGCTCTATCCGCCGAGGAAATCAACTCGGCTAATCACTTTTATTCGGTTGATCCTTCGTCCGAGGGGCTTGTCGCCTATTGGAAATTCGATGATGGTGCTGGCAACAAGATCAAGGACTACTCGGTCAACGGGAATGATCTCACGGTGGACTCAAATCCGGATTGGACAAAAGTATCCCTCCCATAACAACAGATCTAAAAGAAATCAAAATGAAACAATATTTGAATATTCTGGCGCTTGCCGCCCTGTGTTCCGGCTCTGTTCTGACATCCTGTGCCGATGACATTCAGATAGGCACTCTGGATGAATCCTTGTACGAGAATGTGGACAACCTCAAAGGGACTGTCCGTGACGGCTCGAACGGAAAGTCGGGCACGATTGTGGAACTTCGCAAGAAGGACTATTCGACCACTGTGGAGTTCAGTCTCCCGAGGACTCCGAAAAAGGGTGTCGATGTGACAATTTCCTTCGACGCGGACTATCTTGATGAATATAACGAGGCGCACGGCACTTCGTTCAAACTCTACCCGGCCGACAGGATTAAACTTCAGAACGAAGGAAAGATTGTGGTGGCTCCGGATGAGAAGACTTCATATTCATTGAACCTTGTGATTCCGGCGCTTGACACTGTGAATTTCGAGGCTGACCAGACATACCTTCTGCCTTTAAAGGCCGAGACAACGACTGACGGCGTGTCGATCTCCGAGAGCGAGTCGCATTGCGTCTATCTTGTGAAGAACCTTGCCGGTGACGGTCTCGCCGAGAGAAAGCCTGGTGAGAAGGAGACGTTCTTCTATTTCGAGGTGAATGACACCAACCCACTGAACGCCCTTCAGTGGAGAATGGAAGACGGTCGCTATCTGGTGAACTATCTGGTTCTCTTCGCCGCCAACATCAACTACGACAGGGAGAAAGGTGAGGTCTACATCTATACTAACCCGCAGGTTTCGTACATCCTCGCTCACAATGAGGAGGTTCTCCAGCCTCTCCGTAAGCATGGCATCAAGGTCCTCCTCGGTCTTCTCGGCAACCACGATGAGTCTGGACTTGCCCAGCTCTCCGAAATCGGAGCGAGAGACTTCGCCCGGAAGATCGCGGCGATGTGCTACGCCTACAAACTGGACGGCGTGAACTTCGATGATGAGTACTCCGACCCGCCGTATTTGTCTAATCCATTGTTTGCAAGGCATTCCACAGAGGCAGGGTCGCGTTTGATGTTTGAGACTAAAAAGGCGATGCCAGACAAATATGTGACCACATTCCAGTATGGCTCTATGGGCGGTTCTGACTATGTGGACGGCATTCCTGCCGGCTCATGGCTTGATATTGCTGTGGCGAATTATGGCGGTAGCGGAAGCCCGAGAGAGGGGATGACTCTTGCCAACTGCTCAGGTGAGTCAACAGAAATGGCTCGTGGAGGAGGCATTTCTGTGAGTGAAGCTAAATCTATCGCTGACAGCGAATATGGTTACTACATGGTGTTTGCCCCATGGGCAGCCAACAATCAAGGCAGCAAAAGCCATTTTTATTACCTAAGCAATCTTGCTGAAGGTCTGTACGGCAGCCGACTTGTCACGCCGGAGGTCTATTATCCCGCAACGCAGTCTCTTGAGACAAGACCATTTTAACTGATAATAGGATAAATGATGAAAAAATACATATTGATTCTCGTTTCGGCTGCTCTTATTCTGTTCAGCTGTACGGATAAAAATGATAATATTGTCTTCGACAGCATCGCCACGTCATCCGACACACTTAAGTTCGGTTCTGACGGCGGAACAATGGGCTTGAAAATCACCAGTTCCGGCGATTGGAGGCTTTCAGGTCTCTGTGATTGGGTGACTCCTTCCGCGACGGAAGGCAAGGATGGTGCGACAATCACTTTCACGGCTAAGCCAAGCAACAGCAAATCTGCTCAGGAGTCATTATTCAAGGTGTTTGTCGGTTCGGCGGTGAAGAAGATTGTTGTCATTTCCACACCTGCATACGTGATGGATCTCAAGTCCGAGGAAGAAGAGACTGTTGTCTGCAATGGCGGTTCTGCCAATGTCAAGCTTGTCACCAATGTCCCTGATCTTGAATTTGAATATTCAGGAGACGGTGCTGATTGGATTTCATTTTCGCAGAGATCCGATGCTTTCGGGATGACAAAACTTCAGTTCAATGTGAAAAAGTCCGATCTTTTCAAAAGCAGGGAGTCTGTCGTCACGATCAAAGGTGAAGGTAAGTCGGTAAATGTCAAGTTTGTACAGTGTCAGCGTGACACTATCATCGTTGAAGGAAACAGGGCTGTGTATGACCTTGCTTCAAGGGATGTTGAGCTTAGGATGAGGACAAATATTGACTATGATGTTGATCTTGCAGCCTGGATGACCTATGTAGGAGAGACAGTCGGTGCTATAGGGGCTGACGGCCTTACTGAGAAGACGCTGAGGGTTCATCTGGATGAAGCAGCGGCAAGCCGCTTATTCGCTGTGAAGATTTCAAAAGGAAACACAGAATATGTCAGATATATAATCAAGCAGCAGACACCGAATCCGGTTCTTGTGAATATTCCTGATGCGGTGCTACGTATGAAACTTGCAGAACTCGGCTGGGTTCTTGGTGATGAGAGTAGTGATGAGTGTGAACTTATAGAGCAAGGACTTGTAGGAACATCTCTCAATATCTCAAGTTCAGGCAGTTTTGATACTATCAATATTCAGGATCTGACTGGCTTGGAGGCATTCCCTAGACTTGAGGAACTTACATTGGCCGGTTTGACGGCAACATCACTTGACCTCTCTTTGGTCAGAACTCTCAAAACATTGAAGGCTAATAGAGTCCATCATCTTGCCTGGCTTAAGGTTGGAGAAAATCTTAAGGATGTTGACTTTACGGGGGAGTATTATGATTATTTTGAGGTCACTCAACTTTCAATCGCTGGTCCTGGTGTTGAGACTATTAAAGCCAACAGTTCTTCGTACTATATTTCCATCGGTGATGAGAAATTGGCAACCATCAATGTTACAGGATGTCCTGCGCTGAAGACTCTTCAAGCCAAGAGAGAATGCGATATGTTTGGGATGATCGACTGCTGTCTGAACACAATCTACGTCACCGCCACCCAAAAGGCCGCCATCGATGCCGAAACCCTCACCGTCGAGAAGTCCGACAAGACATCGATTGCGGTGAAGTGACGGACTATGCGTGGCGGCTTCCCAAGGCCGCCGTGCATCTCGCATCCCGGAGTTTGCCGTGGAGTCTAAACTCCGGACAATCAGTCGATAACATGCACGTCCTCCTGCCCGTTTCGGGTGGGAGGATGTTCTTTTAATATATTCATTAATAGCTCCTTGCCCTCCACGGCTTTGGAAACGCTGCTTTTTTTGGGGGCGGTCGTCCCAGCGGCTTAAGTGCGTGCTAAGTGCAACGCCTAAAGTGATTCGACCTCCTCTAGGGCAAGCCCGGTGCATGAGGCTATTGTTTCGGTGTCGATTCCTTTGGTTTTCATCGCCAGAGCGATCTTCCGTTTACTTTCCTGTAGTCCCTCTTCTCTTCCTTTCCGCAGCCCTTCCTGAACCCCTTCCCACCTTGCGTAGTTGATGGAGTTGATCCTGTCGCGTTCCGTCATCATATCCTTTTCGTATTGAATGGTTTCCTCTGGCGTGAAGTTGGCTCTTGCCGATGCCTCGAAATAGGTCTCATAGGCTCTGTTGCCCCTGGCCCAGTCTGGCATCGCATCCATCTCCTTTGACCCCGTCAGCAAAGATAACCAATAATCCGTCTCGTTGGTTATTTCTCTGGATGATTTTTTGAAAGCTGTCAGGTCGAAGAAGTGGAACTCGGGACTTGCCGGCAGCCGGTGACCGCTGGCCTCGTCAACAGTGTAGTAGTGAAGGTCGTACCTGTCGCTGATGCCCGTGACTGCCTCCGAGGCGAAGTTCAGGAAGGCGATCGCGTACGTCGAGTGTAGGTTGTACTCGTTCGAGCCGACTACGCCCTCCAGCTGGGCGATGACCTTGGCCGTGTAATAGACCATTCTCTCCAGGAATGTGACCTGTTTGGCGTTCTGCATCTCCACAATGAAGTTGTTGTCCATGTCATCGGTGGCGAGCACGTCTATAACGCACTTCTTGTCGTCCTTGTTCTCCGGGATGATCTCCGTGTTGAGGAATGAGACATCCACAATGTTGACATCCTTGATGATGCTGTTGAGCAGCCCGATGGTCGCGTCCTTGAACCTCTCGGTCCCGAAGATCCTCTTGAACGCGAAGTCGATTGTCGGATCCGCATAGATGTTCTTTGTCTTCATAGCAAATCTGGTTTTTAACTCCGACAAAGCTACGGAGAACTATCTGTGGAACAAATTATTCAACGGATAATGTGCGGAATCGCCAACTGAAGCCATTCTGTGGCAATATTCAAGGTGGTATTAGTATGGCAATTTCAGGAAAAACTCCGTCCATCCTGTCTGGCCTTTATACTATGCCATTGAACTCTATGTTATTATATCTTACCATAGAAACATTATTACATCGTGATGCCTAACGGATTGTCTGTTAGTATATTCGCAAATCCTGCCAGTCAATTTTAGAGGGCGGAAATCCGCAATCGCTTGAAAACTAAGCTGTGACGTTCCACTTGTTGATATTAAGTTTGTTACAGATTGTCGCCAGCCAGATTTGGAGGTCGGGAATCCACAATTGGTTGAAAATCAGATGGTGACGTTTCATTTATTGACATTCAACTGGTTGCGTGGCGTTGCCGGTCACTTCGACAGGCTCAGTGAACATTGGTTTCATAACCGTAACTCTGGCCTCCACAACTCTATAGGCCAAAAAGGTTTGGGATTCTAATTATTATGCGTAATTTTACGAAAAATTTGAACCACATAATTGAGTATGCGTATAAATATGACGCTTATCGCGGCGATTATATTGCTTTTTGTTATTCTGCCCGCTTCGGCGCAGGACGGTAATTTGGTGAATATCGGGCTGCAGGCCAGAGTGGATTATCAGCGGGAGTATCTGGACGGCGATGCCGTCAAGGACAACTGCGGATTCAAGGGCAAGAATGTCAGCATCCTGATAAACGGAGAGTTCAACGAACATTTCTCCTACAACTACCGCCAGCGGCTCTACCGAGGCCACGGCAGCGAGAGTTTTTTCAATGCCACAGACTTCCTGTACCTTACCTACAGGCCGGACGAGCACTGGAGTTTCTCCGGAGGCAAGCAGATAGTCGAGATAGGAGGCTATGAATATGACCTTGCTCCGATCGACATCTATTTCCTCTCTGAATATTGCAGCAACATCACCTGCTACCAGATGGGAGTGAATGCGGGATATTCATTCGACGGGGGGAAGGATATGCTTCGGATTCAATTCTGCCAGAGTCCGTTCCGGCAGGAGAACAGCGATATGTATGCCTACAACCTGATGTGGAACGGCTCGCACGGCTGCTTCGACTCAATCTGGTCGCTTAATATGATTGAATACATTCCGGGCAAGTTCATCAATTATCTCGCTCTTGGCAACCATTTCACTTTCGGTAAACTCACGGTTTTCGCTGATTTTATGAACCGGTCGCTCGTGGACAATATGTCCTTTCTGAGGGATTTCACGGTCATCGGAAAGGTGGCATATTCATTTAATGAGAGACTGAATTTGTTCGGCAAGGCCAGTTATGACCGGAATGACCTAGATGAGGGAGGGGATTGGTGTGTGATGCCTGGGACTTCGATGGGAAGAATAGGCTGCGGCGTGGAATATTTCCCGCTTGCAGACAGGCGGATCCGCCTGCATGCCACATTGTGCCATACATTCGGTGACAACGGCAATCGAGCCGGAGCCTTGCTTGCAGACCAGCAGATCGCCAGCGTCGGCCTCACATGGAGGATGAGTCTGCTCAAACGCTAATCAATGAATATTCCGCTTCAACAGCGTTAACAAACCAGTTATGAATAAGACCAAAAGAAAGTCTTTCAGCCCTGCTTTGAACGGGGTGATCTGCCTTGTCATCGTCATTGGTTTCTTCGCCTATCTGGGCGTTTCGATGGGCATGGCCAACATGCTCAACACAGTGATGAAGACCGCTCATGACCTGCTGATCAACACTGTGTTCTACTTGATGTCCATCTGTGTTCTGATGGGTGCCCTTAGCCGTCTTTTCGCGGAGTTCGGGGTTGTCTCCCTGCTGGAGAAACTGCTGCGCCCCCTGATGAAACCGCTGTTCAACCTTCCTGGTGTTGCCTCGCTTGGGGCAGTGATGACATTCCTGTCGGACAATCCGGCAATCATCTCGCTGTCCAAGGACAAGCGGTTCAGCAAGTATTTCAAGAAGTACCAGCTGATTTCCCTGACCAATTTCGGAACGGCTTTCGGAATGGGGCTCATCGTTATAGTCTTCATGATGGGGCAAGGCTTCTTCAAAGAGTCTTTAGTAGGCCTTTTCGGAGCTTTCTGCGGTTGCATTGTCTCCACTAGGCTGATGCAGAGGTTCACGCTGAAGGCTTATCCTCAGTACCTTACGGAAGAAGCCTGCGATGGCCTTGAAGAAGAGGAGGCCGAGGAAAAGGAAGAAGAGAAGAAATCTCTGTTCACCAGGATTCTGGACTGTCTTCTGGATGGTGGCCGTTCGGGAGTCGAGGTGGGCATGTCCATCATCCCGGGAGTGCTGATCATATCAACTTTCGTGATGATCCTGACATTCGGCCCTTCGGCCTCAGGCGCTTACACTGGTGCCGCCTACGAGGGAGTGGAGATCCTTCCATGGCTTGCCGACAAGATTGATTTCGTCTTCAAGGCACTGTTCGGATTCAATGATCCGCACCTTGTGGCGTTCCCGATCACCTCACTTGGTGCGGTCGGCGCGGCTCTCAGCCTTGTACCTAACTTTGTGGCGAATGGTTGGGCCGACGGCAACGCCATCGCGGTCTTCACTGCCATCGGAATGTGCTGGAGCGGATTTCTCAGCACTCATACAGCTATGCTTGACTCATTGGGGTACAGGGAGTTGACTCCAAAAGCCATCTTAGCCCACACTATCGGAGGTCTGGCTGCGGCTTTCGTCGCCCACTGGGTGTACGTTCTGGTCTCCTTGCTTTAATTTTCGGTCTGTCTCTGACACTTAGGCGCTTCGACAAACTCAGCAACCTACTATCTCATTTTCCCGAGATTGAACGATATTCCGAAGTTGACGTTGGTGTTCAGCTTGCCGTAAGGATAGAGAATCCCCTCGTCAGCCTTTGCGAAATCGAACGTCAGATGGTCGGATCCGATGAATATGTTGAATCCGGGAACATGGATCCCCATCACGGCTCCGACCGTCGAACCGAACTTGGACACCGCATAGTTGACACCGCAGCTGAACCATTTCGCCGGCTTGAGGTTCGCGAACAGTCTGGCTTCTGTCCATGTGAAAACCCCATTGATGTTGGTGGAACTGAGAAGTCCGGCTGAAAGTCCCTTGTAGAATGGCATGGTGTATTCCACGCCCGCGTTGACTGTGGCGGCTATCATTCCGCCGTCGGTTCCGTCCTTTTCGGTTCTTCTGAAATCGAACATGTCCGCCACATCATCGGTCAGGTCATCGAACTGGTTCTTGAGTGAATTTTCCTTGTCGCCGTCAAAAGAGACGTTGTCGAACCCGTCGAACGACCAGCCTTCGCCGCTTGTCTGAGCCACTGTGGTATTCCTCCAGGACATATAGCCTAAATCGTTCACAGCCAAAGAAACCTTGAGGCCGTCGATGATTTCCAGTTCAGCGCCCAGATCGATGGCCGCTCCGAAACCGCTGATGTAAGATCCGTCACGGACATCTATGTTGTCGAAATCAAGCATGTCCCTGTCTTTGTCAGTTACTGTTCCGCTTTCACCCTTCGTCGGAATATTCATGAAAGATGACGACTTCAGAATTCCATGTGATTGGATAGACCATTTGTCCTCGGTCATCTGGATGTTCATTCTGTCGATGTTCGCCTCCACATTGGCCGCTCCCGCGAGAAACTTGACTCTCGCTCCCACGTTCAGGCGTTCTGTGACGCTGCGGCTGTAGCCTAAAGCGAATTCCACCCTGCTGTTTATCTTGGCCGAAAGATCGGATATGTCGTAATGCTGGAACTGCCCTGCGTTCTTCATGAAGTCAAAGAGGCTGTATGGCAGATTGACAGCCACGCTTGTCCTCATGTTGACATCGAACGAGAAGAATGATTCATTCCGGCGTATGCCGAATGACATCAGGGAAATCCTGTTGTCCAAATTGAGCTGGTTGTCTGCGCTCAACTTGCCGAGAAACTCGTTTGCAGGAACGGCAGAGTTCATGAAAGTGGTGAGCTTACCGTCAACAGGGTAAAGGAAAGTGCTGACCCCCATGTTGCTCTGGGTCTCCAGATTGAAGGAACTCAGAATAGGAACCGCAAAGTAACTGGTTGCCGACGAGAACGCAGGGTTGAACTGATGCCTGTGGTTGTAGCCTTCGAGGAAATATGTCGATCGGAAGGTCTGCTGCGCGAAGACGTTGCCGGCGGCAAGCGCCATCATGATGAATATGATTGTCTTTTTCATTTGTCTCGGAATATGTTACGATTATTTCTGTGATGAATCCTGGCTGTCGCCGATCCGCTTTGTCAGAGTTCCGTGGTGACTGATCCCTGGATCTGTATCTTCATGTTTTCCAGCCTGACGCCCTGATTCTCGTTCAGGCAGACACCTTGATGTTCGCTGTCTGTCCCTGAGGCGCTCAAGTTCAGCCTGACTCCGTCCAGTCTCCTCATGTCATCAGCTGTGGCCTTGAGGTTCAGGCTCATCGGATTCCGGCTTGGATTCTCGATACTGCCGGCCGAGATGTTCCCGTCAATCTCTATCGCGATCCCAGGGATGACTTTGGCGTTTTTGTCAATGGCTGTGGCCGTCAATCTTATGCCTAAAGGAATCATGTTCACGAAATCGAAAGCCACATCGGCGCTATTGATATCGAAGTCCTTGCCGCCGCCGTCCTCGGGGTTGAAAGTATCGTTCCAACCGGTGAAGTCCGTGCTGTAGTCGAATCTCAACCCGCTTCCGAACGCCAGAGGCGCGATGATGTCGTAACTGCAATAGAACGAATAGTCCTTGCCTGTCTGCACGGTGACGAACTCGTCCTTTACCTTGACATCGACATTCGCTATGCCGATCCGTTCAGGGACGTTCTTCACGATGTCCGACAGGTTGGGCACCTTGATGTTGGAGTAACCGTCAGGGGCGTTCTTTCCGGTGCGCGAGAGGAAAATCCTGCTTGTCTTTCCGGCCTCTATGCCGATTTCCTCCGTGGCCGCACCCTTGCTTCCGATGTGTACGGTGTTCTTCAAGTCTCCCTTGTAGGACTCAAGGTCGGCGTCAAGCGTCAGCGCAAGCGGGCTTCCGTTGCCGACAAACAGCATTGCCTGAGGGTCGTACAGATCCAGTACGGTTCCGTCACCATTCACGAAATCAGGAAGTGTCCCGACATTGACCGTCAGAGGTTTGATGTTTATCTTAGGGTCGGCCTTGATTGTCGCGCCGCTCACGTCAACGGAACCGATGGCTATGCTGACATCCACCTGGATCTTTTCCGGAATGGAGGAGAACGTGCGGCCAAGATCGTCGGAGAGCATCTTCACATCGAATCCTGAGATTTCGATGCCATCGTTGACGGTGATCCTGTGCTTGTCCCCGAGAAAACCCTGACCGGCCGGCATCCTGTCAAAATCGATACCGGTGATTTCAAGGCTGACGGATCTTGGCGATTTCCCGACAGCCACCGGATCAAAATTCAGGATATTCCTTTCCTTGTCGAATGAGAACTTGACATCGCTGTTCCCCGTCGTGACCTTTCCGATCCTGAGATAGTCCGGGAAGTCTAAGGAAAGCCCGGAGACCGTGGCCTTGCCTACATTTGTCCGGAAGGAGATTGTGCCGGACGCCTTCCCTGTCACGTCCTTCACATCGATGATCTCCTCCGGAACCGCCTCGTCGATGACGACCGGAGTCGATGATTGGTTGAAGCGTCGTGTGATTGCCAGACCTGACGGCAACGGCATTTCAGGATATACGATGCCCAACTCGCCCATGATCTGCGAACGGTTGATGTCGGCCACGAAACCGCCCTCGTTCACAAGGTCCTTGGTGAAGGAGACTGAAGGCACAGAGAATGTCGTCTCTGTACGGTTGCCGGACAGAAACAGGGAATAGTCTCCGTTCATGCCTACGGCCAGCACTCCCATGCTGTTCTCGTCAATGTCCAGAAGATCCGAGATCAGAATGGTTTCAGAGTTCCCTATCGGAGCGCAGATATTTCCTTCGATGCTTATTGTCTTGTCGATATCCTTGGTCAGGTCGTAATCTTCATTGACACAAGAAATGAGTGCGGCCGTAATCGCTAACGCTGATGCCGCTGACAGCGCTGATTGGGTTAGGAATGACATAAATAGATGGTTTTCAGCAACCGACATTAAATTTCGGAGACAAATTTAAGAAAAAAACAGAAGATAGTCAATGAAAAGCTGTGTGAAAATGCCTATTTTTGCATTATATGGACATGATTCAGGCAATCGAGATCTTCGCGCTTGTGACGGGCGTTCCCTACATAGTTCTGGAGGTTCTCCAGAAGAATGCCATGTGGTACTTCGGAATCGCCACCGGGCTTGCGTGTGCATATTCATTCGCGGCGCAGAATCTTTGGTCGAACATGGCCCTGAACCTATATTACGCAGTGATGTCGGTCTGGGGGCTTTGTCAGTGGAGAAAGGACAGCAGGGCGCTTGCCGAGACCGGATGCGGTCCGGACACTATGGTACATCTGGGGCGGATGGACGGAAAGACGGCGTTGTGGAGCGCTGCCATTTTCGTGGCAGGGACAGCCTTGCTGGTCTGGATTCTCCGCGCTTTTGGCGGTTCCAGCACCTGGCTGGACGCTGCTTCGGCTATGATGTCAGTGGTGGCGACCTACTGGCTCGGCCGCTCGATTCCGTACCATTGGATCATTTGGATCATCGCGGACGTCATTCTTGTGGCTATGTGTTTCATGGAGGGACAGTATTGGCTGACGCTTTTGTATCTGGGCTATGTGGCGGCTGCGGTGTACGGTTTGTTCCACTGGCTTCGCAAAGGGAAATATGTTAACTGATAATCAATGAATATGGCTGATTTTTGCAAGAAATTTCTTTGTGCGGCGCTGGCCGCTTTTGTGGCGGCAGTGTCATCCGCGCAGGATAAGAAAATCGTCTACAGTGACGCGTCTGCCTTTCCGCTGTACGGAAAGTGCATAGAGGAAACATCCGCTCGTTACGAGCGTCTGCCGATGGAATTCAAGGACACCATAAGGAAATCAATGTGGGATCTCGGCCGTAACTCGGCAGGTCTTTACATCCGTTTCCGGTCCAATTCATCAAAGGTCTGCGCCCGGTGGAAATCTACCAGCCCTCGTCAGTATATGCCTCACATGGCGGACGCCGGCGACAGCGGCTTGGATCTTTACATCCTTACCGAAAAGGACGGATGGCGTTTCGCCGGAAGCGGCTTTGAGTGGGGAGGGCGCGACAAGAACGTCAAGAACAAGACTCTTGTCGCGAATATGGATCCTCTGATGAGGGAATATATGCTCTATCTTTCCCTGTACAACGGAATAGATGAACTCGAAATCGGTGTCGATGAAGGCTCTGTGATAGAATCTCCGGCTGTGGAAAGCCCTAAGGTTGAGCGTCCTGTTGTTATGTACGGGACGAGCATTCTTCAGGGAGGTTGCGCGTCCCGTCCCGGAATGGCATTCACGGCGATTCTTGGACGAAAACTCGACAGGGAAGTCATAAACCTTGGCTTCAGCGGCAATGCCAAACTGGATTACGAGATCGCCGAATATATCACCCGGGTTTCCAATCCCGGGCTGATCGTGCTGGATTATGTCCCGAATTCCACCGCCGATCTGATCGATGAGAGAGGGGAGAGGTTCTTCAGGATCATAAGGGACGCCTTCCCGGATGTGCCGGTGATATTTGTGGAGGATCCGACATTCCCGCACACCAGGTTTGACCGGGAGGCGTTGGAAGATGTCACTTCCAGGAACGAGGCTCAGTCCGCCCTTTATAAAAAATTAAAGAAATCTGGAGAAAAGAGGCTGTACTATGTTTCGACAGAGGGCCTGATCGGAGAGGATGGAGAGGCCACCGTGGATGGTATTCATTTCACCGACCTTGGAATGATGCGCTACGTTGAGAAGGTTCTGCCTGTGATGAGGAAGGCATTGGGAAAATAGAAATATTCAGAGGAAAGAAGTATCTTTGCAGAATGAGGATGACCACGTTTGACCGTGGATCCGGAAATGTTTTGGTTATGATCATTATAATTGAAAGCGGTGCGACAAAGACTGACTGGTGCGCCGCGGCGCCGGGCAGAGAGCCGATCAAAGTTAGGACTGCCGGGATGAATCTGGCCACAATGCCGCTGGATGTCATCGAAGGAATCGTCAGGGAGGCGGTAGCCGCCTTCAGGGAAAAAGGACTTTCCGAGGATGTGGCTGAAGTCCATTTTTATGCCGCGGGACTGATTGTGGCCGAGGGCGAGAGGATTCCGCGGCAGGCTCAAGAACTGGACAGGGTTCTTAAATCATTGTTTCCGGTGGCCGAGATGGAATATGCCTCCGACCTTCTTGCCGCCGCCCGTTCGGTCTGCGGCCACAGGCCTGGAATCGCAGCCATTATGGGAACCGGGTCGAACAGTTGTCTGTTTGACGGGACAAAGGTGGTGAAAAATGTCCGCTCCGCCGGCTACATTCTCGGTGACGAGGGGGGAGGCGCAAGGCTTGGAAGACTGTTCATGTCTGACTTCCTGAAAGGACTCGTGCCAGAGCCGGTCTCCGGCGAGTTCGCCGGTGATTTCAAGGTGGACTACATGACGGTTGTGCAGAATGTCTATCGAGGCGAGGCTCCGTCAAAGTATCTCGGATCGTTCGCCCCGTGGATTCTGGAAAGGTATGAGACGAGCGAATATGTCCGCGGCCTGGTCGATCAGAATTTCAAGGACTTCATCGAGAGGGCGCTTACCCAGTATGGTCTGGACCGGTATCCGGTCGGTGTCGTGGGCGGTTTCGGCTATGCGAACAGGGCGATACTTGAAAAAGTGGCTGAACCCTATGGAATAAGATTCTCGACGATAATTTCCACCCCTGTGGAAGGCTTGGTGAGATATCATCTTGACAGAAAGTGATTTAACAAAATCCGGGCAAAATCCCGGACACGGATTTTCTTTATGGAAGACAATAGGACGACTGAACAGGCTTCACGGTACGACCATCTTGAGAAGATGTCTACAAAAGAGTTGCTGGATGCGATCAACACTGAGGACAGGACCGTGCCGGTCGCTGTGGCGGGTGCGATTCCTCAGATTAAGAAGTTGGTTGACGGAATCGTGGAGAGAGTGCCTCTCGGGGGGCGTGTTTTCTATCTGGGAGCCGGCACCAGCGGCCGTCTGGGCATCGTCGACGCATCGGAGATTCCTCCGACCTACGGAGTGCGTGACGTGTTCATCGGCTTCATGGCCGGGGGCGACAAAGCCATCAGAGACGCTGTGGAAGGCGCGGAGGACGAGATGGACGGAGGTTGGAGAGACCTTCAGGCATATTCCCCGACAAAAAATGATGTGGTGGTGGGTATTGCCGCGTCCGGAACCACGCCTTATGTCATCGGGGCTCTGAAAACGGCGCGTGAGCATGGCCTTCTGACAGGTTGCATCACTTGTAACGAGAACTCTCCTGTGGCTTCGGCAGCCGAGATTCCTATCGTTGTGGTCGTTGGCCCTGAGTTCGTGACAGGAAGCACCAGAATGAAGGCCGGTACAGCCCAGAAGCTTGTCTTGAATATGATCTCGACGGTCTCTATGATCCGTCTGGGGCATGTGAGAGGCAGCAAGATGGTGGATATGCAGCTGACGAACCACAAACTAGTGGACCGTGGAGTCAGGATGATCATGGATGAGACCGGCATCGAGGACTATGACCTTGCCCGCAAGCTGTTGCTTGAGTATGGTCAGGTCCGCGCCGCCGTGAACGCTTACCGGAAGGAAAAGAAATGACAGCCCCGGAGACATTCCCGTCAAAACTTCTGGAGGATGCTGTGCAGGCCATCGGCTCCCTCCCGGGAGTCGGCAAGCGCAGCGCTTTGCGTCTTGCCCTGCATCTGTTGCGGCAGCCAACGGAGAACGTGCACCATTTCGCTGACTCCATCGTCAAGATGAGGGACGAGGCGAAGTACTGCCGGCGGTGTTGGATGATTTCCGATGAAGACATCTGTCCGATCTGTGCGGACAAGTCCCGTGATCACAGGACAATCTGTGTCGTGGAGAATGTCCGTGACGTGATGAGCATCGAGAACACCGGGCAGTACCGGGGAATCTATCATGTTCTGGGCGGCATCATCTCACCGATCGCCGGTATCGGACCGTCAGACATCACTGTCTCGCAACTTACAGACCGGGTGCGTTCCTTGGCCACTTCCGGAGAATTAAGACCGGAGGAAATCGAAGTCATACTTGCCTTGAGCGGGGATGTTGAAGGGGAGACGACATCTTTTTATATTTACCGGCAGATATCTTCCTATGGCGTGAGGGTCTCTTCCCTTGCCAGAGGCCTTGGATTCGGTGATGACCTTGAATATGCCGACGAGCTCACGCTCGGACGCTCGATTGTCAACCGTCAGACATTCAAGCCTTGATTATCCTTGAAGAATATAATCTGTAACCTTTATAAAACGCTTGCTTGACAATGCTGCTACCAATACTTGAATCACTGCTTCTGGCGGTGTCCCTTTGCGCTGACTGCTTCGCCGTCTCAACTTGCTCAAGTGTCACCCTCAAAGGAATATCCTGGAGAAAGATTCTTCCGATCGCTTTCGTGTTCGGAGTCGTCCAGACCGCTCTCATGGCGCTGGGCTGGCTGTTCGGCGACATATTCGTGGGACATATTCATAAAATAGCCGGTTTCATCGGTTTTCTGCTGCTGCTTTACGTGGGAGGTTCCATGATTTGGGAAGCCGTGAAGAACGAGGATGAGGCCCGTGACCTTAACGGCCTGAAGAATGTCATCATCGGAGCTGTCGCGACCAGCATCGACGCTTTCGCCGTCGGAATCAGCCTTTCGATGGGCTTTGTTCCGCTCGGCAAGATGATGATGAATCTCGCCGCGGTGTTCGCGGTGACGATGCTCTCTGTGATAGGCGGAATGTTCGGCGGACAGAAGATCGGCCAGAAGTTCGGCCGCCCGGCCGAAATCATCGGCGGGTCGGTTCTGATTCTTATAGGCCTTAACATTCTGTTGGGATTTATTTAGGAATATTTTTGCCTTTTTTAACGAAAATATTCCTACTTTTGTAAGTTGACTTCTCCGTAATGTCAGCGAATTGAAGTGGAACCTTTCCCACGCTCGGGCCGGGAATAATACAGGAAGAGTATGATCGCGATTTTCTACAGACTGAACGGCAATCTGTTGGTTTCCCAGTCTGAAACGGAGCTTTCCAAGATGAAACGGGACGATGTCCTTTGGATTGACATCCTTTCTCCGTCGGGAGAGGAGAAACACACTGTGGATGAGTTCCTTGGAGAAGAGATCCAAAGCCGCGCCCAGGCCGAGGAGATCGAGAGTTCATCCCGTTTTTCCGAGACCGAGAACGCGATCTTCGCCAACACCAACTTCCTGATGCCTGGACCGGAGGACTACTCGATGGAGGCGGTTTCCTTTACTTTCGTGGGAAATTGCCTGACGACATTGAGGGATGTTCCGCTTCGAAGTTTCACGGAACTTCAGCGCAGGATCGTCGCGATGCCTCAGTCCTACCCGAACGGCTACACGGTTTTCGCCAGCATCATGGACCAGCGTGTCGATCTGGACGCCGACATGATCGAGCTAATGAGCAAGGAAATCTCCCAGTATAGTAAGCGAATCAACCAGCAGGAAGACATAGACGAGGATTTCCTTCTGGATATCAATCAGTTGCAGGAAAACACAATGCTTGTGCGCGAGAACATAGTCGACAAGCAGCGCCTGATCTCCAACATGCTTCGCAGTGACAAGTATCCGAAAGATCTTCACCGGCGTTTCTCCGTCTTGCTTCAGGACATCAATTCCCTGATCAACCACACGAATTTCGGCTTCGAGAGGCTGGAGTATCTTCAGGACACTGTTGTCGGTCTCATCAACCTGGACCAGAACAAGATAATGAAGATATTCACGCTTGTCTCCGTCCTCCTTATGCCTCCTACTTTGGTGGCGAGTTTCTACGGGATGAACGTGCCGATGCCGCTGATGGACAAGGGATGGACTTGGGTGCTGCTGCTCGGTGTCATGCTGCTGACGGTCGCTCTGGTGATGTTCCTGTTCAAAAAGAACAAACTGCTGTAAAATATTCCTTTTTTCTTATTGTGAATCAGATAATTTTGCCTATTTTTGCACGCCTTTTGACCGGCCGTGCCTTTTAGGTGTGTCCGGTAGGGCGTAAAAATATTGTTAAACAACTAGTTATCTTTAATTACCATTATGGCAGAAGAAACACAGAAAGTAGCCGAGGAAGCTAAGGTAGAGGCTCCTGTTCAGGAAGCCCCTAAGGCTGAGGCTCCGGCAAAGAAGACCTCTCTCAACGCATCCGTCGCTCCGGACAAGTTCGATTGGGACGCGTTTGAAGGCAGCGCCGAGATCTACGGCGGCGAGGACAAGAAATCCATCGAGGACGCTTACGACCAGACCCTCTCCAAGGTTGTGGAGAACGAGGTTGTCGAGGGCACAGTCACCGCCATCTCCAAGAGAGAGGTCATCGTCAACATAGGTTACAAGAGCGAGGGTGTCATCCAGGCTCCTGAGTTCCGTTACAATCCAGACCTCAAGGTTGGTGACAAGGTTGAGGTTTACGTTGAGTCCGCTGAGGACAAGAAAGGCCAGCTCATCCTTTCCCACAAGAAGGCACGCGCCCTCAAGTCTTGGGACAGGGTCAACGAGGCGTTCAACAACGACGAGATTGTCAAGGGCTTCGTGAAGACCCGCACAAAGGGCGGCATGATCGTCGATGTCTTCGGAATCGAGGCGTTCCTTCCTGGCTCTCAGATCGACATCAAGCCTATCCGCGACTACGATGCTTATGTCAACCAGACAATGGACTTCAAGATCGTCAAGATCAATCAGGAGTTCCGCAATGTTGTCGTTTCCCACAAGGCTCTTCTCGAGGCCGAGCAGGAGCAGCGCAGGGCTGAACTCATCAGCAAGCTTGAGAAAGGTCAGATTCTTGAGGGTACTGTCAAGAACATCACCAACTACGGAGTCTTCGTTGACCTCGGCGGTGTTGACGGTCTCATCCACATCACTGACCTGTCTTGGGGCAGGATCGACAACCCTGAGGAGGTCGTTTCCCTCGACCAGAAGATCAAGGTTGTCGTCAAGGAGTTCGATCCTCAGCAGAAGAGAATCGCCCTTGGTTACAAGCAGCTTACTCCTCATCCTTGGGACAACCTCGACGCCAACATCAAGGAGGGCGACGTTGTCAAGGGTAAGGTTGTGCTCATCGCTGACTACGGTGCTTTCGTAGAGATTGAGCCTGGCGTGGAAGGACTTATCCACGTGTCTGAGATGTCTTGGTCTCCAAGACTCCACAGCGCTCAGGAGTTCCTCAAGGT
>ERZ808277.121-NODE-121-length-38506-cov-5.774934_pt1 | contig 38506 bp, 35 predicted proteins | sample MGYA00521240_ERZ808277 | MGnify/ENA primary metagenome ERZ808277 (study PRJEB31516, sample SAMN03275599) | gut metagenome | biome: mammalia-associated habitat; material: feces | host: Papio cynocephalus | place: Kenya | collected 2012-07-17 ... | reverse complement strand
GCCACGGCTCCCGACTACGACTTCAATCAAGGTATCACCCTCACCAAGGCGGCTCCTTCGAAGACCATCTATGCAGTCTGGGAGCAGGAAACCAATAATTTTGCCATTGTATTCGACGGCAACGGAGAAGGTGTTATCGGTGTCCCTGTCAACCTGAGCGCTTCCAGCACTGAGGACTCATTCGAGTTCACTATTCCGGATGCCGTCGCCCAAGGCATGAAGTACGGCGAGCGTGTGTTCAAGGGATGGGCGGAAACAAAGAAGACTGACTATAGCATGGATGACATCAAGTTCCAGGCCGGAGACAAAGTGACCGTGACAAAGGACTCTCCTTACAAAACCATCTATGCCGTGTGGGGAACACCTAGCGGTGCCATCGTCGCACCGGGAGCCGGCGGTGAAGATTGGTAGCGGAAAAATCTGGACATTTTGACAATGAGACGATTCTCATCAATAGTTCTAGGCGTGCTGTCCATTGCTGCGATCTCCTGCTCGGGGAATCTCAGCGATGGCGGCTCGCCTGCTTTGGAAAACGCTCACGTCACGGTCTATGCCGCCAAAGGCGACACCGAGACACGCTCCCTCCTCAGCGAGGAGAATGGCAACCTCAAATGTGAGTGGACGGACGGCGACCAGCTGCTCGTCACAGACGCGAACGGAAGTGTAAAGGGAACACTGAACCTCACCGACAAGGAGGCCGGAAAGTTCGAGGGAGACCTTCTTCTGTCAGGGGACGGCAAGGTGACCCTCAAGTACTTCCACTTCGGGACGGGCGCCGACCTTGCCAAGGTAAGCCAGAACTACGGCTTTGACATCTCCTCACAGGACGGATCAATCGGGTCTCTGGGCAAGTACGACGCCCTCTCGACCCAGGCCGAAATATCCGTCATCGACGGCAGGGCATACCCGGAAGGCACACTCCAGCTGGAGCGTCACTTCTCCTTCGCCCACTTCACCCTCAAACTCCCTGAGGGAGTGACCGTGAACGGCGAGCCTGTCACCATCTCCGGTGACAACGTCATCACCAAGGCCACCCTCGGTCTTGCGAACCGCGCCGTCACCGACCAGACAGCCAGCGCCATCACGGTGAACCCGGGCGGCAACAGCTTCTACGTCAATCTCATCCCTGCCAATGAGGTGGCTCCAGTATTCACGGTGACCATCGACGGTAAGGAATATGTGGGCACGCTCAACGCCCGCAGCATCGCAGCCGGCAAGTTCCTTCGCAACAAAGACAAGGAGTCAGGCGTGATTGTTGACATGACAGTCTCTGGCGGCGATGATCCCGCCAAGGATGACATGGTCGGCCCAGAGTTCGAGATCGATGGCAAGAAGTACCGCTTCACTTCCGGCAACCTGTACTATAACACGAAGACCGGAGTGTGGGGCATCCATGAGCGCCAGACATCCTTCACCAACGCCGGAGGCCTTGATCTGAAGGACGGCACGGTGGAGAAGACCCCGGAACTTATCGGTCTCTTCGCATGGGGGGCGACAGGTCTTGAGGATGCGCAGAAGCCGACCACTTTGAGAGAAGCGGCTTGGCAGCAAACGTATGACGGACATTATTTCCCGTCAACGGCCGGTCAAAGCAAAAACGGCACAATCAAGACCCTATGGTCTAATGAATATGTTTACGACTGGGGACGCGCGTACATGGAGAGCGGCAGAGCCGCCGATGATGACCGCCAGTACCTGACACCTTCCACGGAGATATTCACTGCCCTCATGAGCGGCGGATTTGTTCAGGGCGCGACCATCAAGGGAGCCGCCTCGGATGGTTCAGATGTCGTTGGCCTCATCGTCATTCCGGACGTGAACACACTCGATGACGCAAAGACCTTCATCCGCTCGGTTGAAGGAGCGTCATGTCTTTTAAGCATGACATCGGTCATCCATAACAACACAGGGAACACGTTCAACTACAAGAACATCACACTTGACAACTATGACGTTCTCAAGAAGTTAAACGATGCGGTGTTCTTTCCTGCGGCTGACAAGCGCAACCTCACCGGCGGCAAAGTCTATAGTTCAAAAGACAACGGTTGGTACTGGTCGTCCACCAGCAACACCACGACAAACGGCTACAATCTGTTCTTCAACGGGGAATCCGGAGGTTTCACTTATAATGGATCAGCAAGCAGCTCAAGCATGGGCCGCTTCAACCAGATGGCAGTCCGTCTGCTTGTGGAAGTGAGATAACGACAACTACATGAATATTACTAAAAATTAGAATCAAAATGAAAAAAAATATTTTCGTATATGCGGCTTCGCTGCTGTTCCTCGGCCTCGGGGCTTGCTCAGAGGAGCAGGAATATGCTCCGCAGAATGACGGGATCGTCAAACTAACGGTCTATGCCGCCAAAGGCGACACCGAGACACGCTCCCTCCTCAGCGAGGAGAATGGCAACCTCAAATGTGAGTGGACGGACGGCGACCAGCTGCTCGTCACAGACGCGAACGGAAGTGTAAAGGGAACACTGAACCTCACCGACAAGGAGGCCGGAAAGTTCGAGGGAGACCTTCTTCTGTCAGGGGACGGCAAGGTGACCCTCAAGTACTTCCACTTCGGGACGGGCGCCGACCTTGCCAAGGTAAGCCAGAACTACGGCTTTGACATCTCCTCACAGGACGGATCAATCGGGTCTCTGGGCAAGTACGACGCCCTCTCGACCCAGGCCGAAATATCCGTCATCGACGGCAGGGCATACCCGGAAGGCACACTCCAGCTGGAGCGTCACTTCTCCTTCGCCCACTTCACCCTCAAACTCCCTGAGGGAGTGACCGTGAACGGCGAGCCTGTCACCATCTCCGGTGACAACGTAATCACCAAGGCCACCCTCGGTCTTGCGAACCGCGCCGTCACCGACCAGGCAGCCGGCGCCATCACGGTGAACCCGGGCGGCAACAGCTTCTATGTCAACGTCATCCCGGCTGCATCCGTAACCCCTGTATTCAAGGTTACCATCAACGGCAAGGAGTACGAGGGATCCCTGAAAACCCGCGACATCGCCGCTGGCAAGTTCATCCGCAAGAATGACAGCAACGACTCCGGCGTGATCGTGGACATGACCGAGCCACAGCCGGATGAGGATCCAAGCAACCCAGGCAACACCGACCACTGGGGCGGTGATGACATTGATCCAACATGGAAAGATTCTGGTAATGGTTATACAAGAGTATCTTGGGCCGATGGTTGGACCAACAATGTAGCTAGTATAGAAGAAAAAGGTGGATTCTGCGCCCCGATTACCTACACATCTAATGGAATAAAGAATGGTCTTTTAACATCTGGTACATACGCATATTTTTTCCAGTGGGGACGATGGTTAGGCTTCCCATCAAACTGTGCGGCGGTAATAACTGAAGATGGAGGTTCAGCAGAGATTACTACTTCTAATGGACAAATTCCAAAGAGTATATTTATTAATGGTGTTAATTATTATGACACTAAGATAGGGTATGTGTGGCGTTACAATAATCCAGGAGGTACTACATACGGAGCATGCTACAGCAATTGGACTCCTGAAAGGGCAAACAACTGTTCCATAATGTTTGGCATGGTGACAGGAGTCTTTGTTAATCCTCTTGATTATGTAGGAGATAATGAGAACAGTAAGTGGGAAGATCGCAGCGGCAACCCTTGTCCAGATGGTTATCGTCTACCTACTGCATCAGAACTTGAGGCATTGATCCCTACTACGGGAACTGTTAATGGTAGTTATGCTGAGGTTAAGACAGTTAATGGTGTCAAATATGCCATGCAGTGGAAAGTCAACACTACTGGCAGTGTACCATGTGTTGAAATCAGATCCTCTAAAACCAATGCAACCAACGTATCCGTTGACGATGCGATATTCAATAATACAAAAGTTGTCAGGCTGCCTGCATACGGATATTTGGATAATGAAGCCAACTTAAAAGGTCGTGGAAAGACTGGAGTTTATTGGTCCAATGAATCAGGCACAAATGAAGTCAATGGAACAAACGGTCTAGGAGGCAAGTCATTGCTGATTAAATTCAGTGGAAGCAAAGCCGAGATGGCCATCTATGTCGCTCCTCGTAGTTTCGGTGGCAATGTCCTTCCTATCAAGGATCCAAACGCCAAGACAGCCACCCTCACTCCTTGGCTCCCATTGTCAGGAATTTAATCCCGACATAACCTGAGTGATAATATTCACTCACACCCCACAAAGAGGCAGCGTCCCCACCGGGCCGCCGCCTCTTTTTTCGTATAATAGCAAGCAACGAACACCGACTCTTATTGGCAATTTGTGCAATATTTTGAAAAAAAGTCCAAATTAACAATGCGAAATTTCATGTTTTTCATCTAAATTTGCATCATTAAAGTCAAAATATTGAATTCGCCATGCTAGTCCAGTTTTCGTTCAGCAATTTTAAGTGCTTAAAGGTTCCGGGATTTCAAAGTGTGTGGACTTCGTGAAGGAAGCGCAGAGGAAATACGACAAATTATCTGAAACCCAAAGAAAGAAATATACTCAACGATGGCTTGTGTTCGATTATGACGGACACAATGATTTTGAAGAGGGAGTCAAGCTCGGAAGATCATACGGATTTAAAGTCGCGTTCTCAAGTATGTGCATTGAGTACTGGTTTGTACTTCACTTTCAAAATCACGATGGGCAGCCGATTCCGGTGAAAGGAGAAAGCCATTCCAAGGCTCAGATTGAAATAATCAATAAGCATATAACAGCCTATAACAAAAAGTTCAAGGCTTCGATTCCCTTGTATGATGACACAAGCAAAGTTATAGAGGAAGAATTCTTTGAGTTAATGTTAGCCATTGACCCTGTAACTCACAACAGACGTATAGAAGATGCTTGTTTAAGAGCCGAGTCAATTCATTCTTTGAAAAGAAAAAGCGGGCAGGAATTTTCTGAATCCGTAACAAATTTGTATCAACTGTTAATTGAATTGGGTGTTTTTGTCAAAGTGAAAGAGATGACGAAAGGTAAATCTGAAGTCGAGAGATGGAGGTTGTCGATATGAATCGAATTCATGTGGCAGTGTACAAAAAAAGTTTCTATCTTTGCAGGGAATGAACTAAAGGATAGGCAGTATGCTTTACCCGATTGGAATACAGAATTTTGAGAAAATCCGTCAAGGCGGGTTCGTCTATGTTGACAAGACCGACCTTATCTACAAGATTGCCCAGACCGGTCAATACTATTTTCTGAGCCGTCCTAGGCGGTTCGGCAAGAGTCTGCTGATTTCGACGATTGAGGCATATTTCCAAGGAAAGAAAGAACTTTTCGACGGATTGGCGATCGCATCGCTGGAAAAAGAGTGGACAGAGTACCCGGTGCTGCACTTCGATCTCAGTGGGGAGTCGTACAATGACGAGACCGCATTGAATGTCACCCTTTCACAGCATTTGGCCAACATGGAGGCCAAATTTGGTGTCACCCGACGTTTTGACTCGCATTCCGCCAGATTTAAGGACATCATTGACGCCGCGTACAGGGTGACTGGCCGCCAGGTTGTCATTCTGGTCGATGAATATGATAAGCCTGTCATCGACAACCTTGACAATCCGGATCTGCAGGACAAGATGCGAGAGACGCTCCGCGGCTTCTATGGCGTGATGAAGTCCAAGGATGCGTTAATCCGTTTCGGTTTCCTCACCGGGGTCACTAAGATCGGGAAGATGAGCGTGTTCAGCGACCTAAATAATCTGCAGGACATCTCATTGGACAAGGAATATTCCGACATCTGCGGAATCTCTGAGTCCGACCTCAAAGTTTATTTCGATGGTAGTGTCAAGGAACTGGCCAAGGCCAATAACCTCTCCGAAGAGGAATGTTACCGCAAGCTTGCCCTTATGTATGACGGCTACCACTTCCACCCAAAGGCTGCCGGTGTCTATAACCCTTTCAGTCTACTCAACACATTTAAGGTCAAGGAGTTTCTTGAATATTGGTTTGAGACGGGCACGCCCTCATTCCTCGTCAAGGTGATGAGGAAGACTTCCTATGACGTGACCCGCCTGTCAAGCGACCTTGTGGGATCCTCTCTGCTGACCGACGTGAACACGGCTTTCCTCAACCCGGTTCCTCTCCTTTACCAGAGTGGCTACCTAACCATCAAGGGCTTTGACCCACGTTTCAACCTCTATGCGCTGGGCTTCCCGAACATGGAAGTTAAAGACGGCTTCCTCAATTTCCTGCTGGGTTACTACGCCCCGGTCCAGAGCGACTCCACCAACACCTTGATTTCCCTCATGTCGATGGATGTCGAGGCCGGCAACCCGGAAAGCTTCATGACTCGCCTCGACGCCCTCTTCTCCAGAACAAACTACCAGATCCAGGCAGACTGCGAGAAGGACTTTCAATACGCGATGTACATCATCATCGAGCTGATGGGGGAATATGTCGAAACGGAGCGCACGACGTCCAACGGCCGCATAGACATCCTCATCAAGACCGAGGACTACGTCTACATCATCGAAATCAAGACTGACTCCACTCCTGATGAGGCCCTCGCCCAGATCGAGGAGAGGGGCTACGCCCGTCCGTTCGCCGACGACCGCAGGAAGATATTCAAGATAGGCGTCAATTTCTCCACCTTCGCCCGCCGCATCGACGGATGGAAGATTGTCTGACGGTGCCGCCGCGGCTTTCTCGTTTTATCCGCCTGACCTGCCGAAACCGTCAACCGGCACACGGCGTAAACCGTAAAACGCAGCAAATGAGGACAAACGTTTCCCGAGAGTGCAGGATGCACTCTTGAGGAGCAAACGAGGCCGAAAGTGTTCCTAAGGCTGCAGGAGTAAGCCTAAAGCGCATGATTCCGTTATCTGATGCCTTAACGATGACACAAAAGAGGCAGCAGTTAGTGGTTGCCGCCTCGGGTATTATGATTTGTATTTTGCCGGAGTTCTTAAGTTATTCTGCTTTCACGCAACGGATTGCACAGCAATCCTGTGCATTTATCGGAAGAATTTCGAGTACGGATTGGCGATTTTTGAAAGGATATGAGTTATCAGCGTCTGGAGCGACCTTTACACGCGTGTTGTCTTGGAAAGTAAAGGCTGTCTTTTCATCGGACATCCAGTAGTAGCCTTTGTTGTTTACGCTGTAATCGGTGATATAGTCCCATGTTACTATCCAAGAGTTTGTTTTTGACATATTCATTTCTGTTGATACAACAACAGGAAAATTTATCGCTTTCAGTGAATGTGTATGAGAAACCTAATGCCGGCTTACGGAGTCATTTTTATGCCACCCTGATGGAACAACGCAACGAAAAACAATAAGGGACCGGCATCGAAGCCGATCCCTCGTTTTATTAAAGGTCACAGTATTACGTTATAATACTATTACTTCTTCCTGATAGGTCTGATTGGTGTTTTAAACCAAAAAGACTGATCTTTTAAATTATTATAAATATTAGAAGGATCCATTCCAAGACAAGCCGCTACGGATTCTTCTCCATAATAACGTGCTTTAAATTCTGAACTCCAATAGCGACATCCTGTACCAATAAGTTTCTTATCACCATTGGCCATTTTATAACCAGCCGCAGGGAAGAAAATAGATTTTCCATTCTCAAAAAAGAACTCCACACCTTCAACCGAATTTTTAGTTGTCCACTTGGATTTTTCCGTGTCGCAATTATTAACAAGTTCTGTCCAATCATCTTGATCAGGTGTACATGTTCCTGGCAATAATTGTGTTGCTGTATCATAGGATGTACCTTGATAACTCACATATTTCTTTAGATTAGTATATATATAATAAGCCTTGTAATCTGTGACTGTTGTTGAGTTGAATTCCTTCGACTCACCCCAAGCGTAGTATCCACCGAAATCAGTCTCCTTGTCCGCACCTATATTCCTGTTTCTCCAGAGATTACCTGAAGGAAGTCCAAGATCCAGCCACTCTTCGTCTGTCACAGGCGTATTCTCTTCCCAAACGGCGTAGATGGTCTTCTTCGGGTATGCCTTGTAGAGTGTGATGTCCTGGTTGAAGTCGTAGTCGGGAGCCGTGGCGTCCTTGTCGTCGGCCCATCCCTTGAGGGTGTAGCCCGGGCGGATAGGATGGTTCTTGACATCGGTGAATGTCCGGAAGACGTACTCCGCCTCCTTTGACCTGACGGTGACGGTGGTGTCGCCATTGTGCGTGCCGATCCAATAGTCCTGCTTTGTCCAGCCGCCGTTAGGGTCGTAGGTGAGCGAGTAGGTGGTCTCGTCCACGTCCGGTGTGTCGCCGCCGTCCTTTCCGGTGTCCATCTTGACGTCCTCCTCGACAGGGATGAAGTCGTCGACGGTCACGTCGTACTTGATGCTTGTGAGAACCGGCTTAGGGTCGTCAGGGTCTGGGGTCCAGCCGCCGTCGCCGCCCTCGTCGAACACGAAGGTGTAGATGTAGCGGTAGCCCTGCTTCCAGTCGACGGTGACAGGGATGGCCGCCTGGCGCTCGTAGACGACGGTCTTGACGTCCTCGCCCTCGTCGTTCTTCACGACGTTGCGGAGCACCACGTCAACGAGGAAGTATGCGCCGTTGAAGTCGGCCGCCTTCACTGTAGGGTCCCACGCCTTCACCTGCTGAGGGAGGAGGGTGAGCACCTGCGCGAAGCCGTTCCTGTGGTTGTCCTCAGGGCAGGTGAGGTTCATCGTGACGCCAGCTCCGGCAGGCACGGCAGGGAGGACGACGCTGCCGTCGGTCGGGGTCACCGTGTACTCCTTGCTGAATGTCTCCTCGACGCTCCACACGCCGCCGTTGAGCTCAGGCGCGGCCGGATCAACCTCGTCGCCGTGTGAAGGGTGCGTGTAGTTCTGGCTTGTGCTCTCGGCCGGGAATGTGAACGTTCCGGTGTTGCTGAGGTGTCCGACGCTCACGCCCTTGACCTCGACCTCCATGGTCTTCATGTTGTTCCTCGCCCTGAAGCACACCTGCGAGAGGGCGTGGCGGAAGTTGAGGATGACCTTCTTGTCGGCGGTCTCAGGCTTGGTCTGTCCCTTCTCCACGGAGTAGATCAGGTCGAGCTGCTCGGTGACGTCGTCCTTCACCGCGAAGCCGTTGAATGTCGGAGCCCCGTCGTTGAAGCTGAACACGCCGTCGCCGTTCACGTGGGCGTAGAAGTCCAGCGTCTTGTCCTCCGGCCAGTAGCGGGTTCCGCTCTGGTCCGTCCAGACGTTGTCCACGTTCTTGATCACGTCCCCGTTGATGTAGAGGTTGCCGTCGGTGGTCTTCGCCCACACCTTGAAGCTTTCAGGGAGCCTGTTGTTGCAGTAGGAGTCGGCGGCGCGGGTCTGGGTCGACGCAGTCACGCCGTAAGCGATCCCGTCCTGCTTCACGCTCACAAGCTCGTCTTGGGAGCACGCGGCCATCATCAGCGCAGCGGCAGCTCCGAACAAATACTTGGTTTTCATTTCTTTTAGGTTTTTTGTTAAACTGTGAGATTAATAAAAAATATACTATTGTTATTCTTAATAAGATAATTACATGTGAATATCCTCGTTGATTTCGTTCCAGTCATCAATTGTCGCGTCCATGTTGCCTCCGCCGATCGGCTTGGGCAGGTCAAGGCCGTCGATGATGATGTGCACGTGGCGCTTGTCCGGCGCGGTGTTGACTTGTGTGGTCACGTTGAACCGTTCTCCTTCGGTTCCGTAGCAGTATTTCTCGCCGTTGTCCATCCAGACATAGAGCAGCATGCGGTGAGCCTCGCTGTTCTCCTCGTTGTGGCCGAACGTGAGGAACTTGCCGACGATAGTCGTGGCGTCTCCGGCGTGGGCCTCGAAAGGTACCGTCACGCACTCTTTGCCGAGTGACTCGTCATGGAAGAGCAGTGACGGAGCCATGCCCGTGATCGAGCCGCACATCTGGGAGACGCGGCTGAGCCCTTTGACATTGCGGATTTCGTAGGTGTAGGTGCAGATCAGTTCATGAGGATATAGTGTGATGACGCGCTCGGTCTGCACGGCGGGCTTGCCGACCCACTCATCCTTCTCTGATTCCGGAATGCAGATGTAGCTGACACCATTGTCGGTGATCTCCACGTCAAAGGCGGTGCATCCCCACATCATGTCCGGACTGAGAACCACCCGCTCGTCCTCAGCTCCGGCCGCTCTCGGGGCGCTGCTTCTCGCGGAACTTCCGTAGATGGTCTCGAAGATGTCGCAGTTGCGGGTATAGGCCTCGTGCGTGTCGAAATTATCAGTACCGCGCATCAGCACAATCTCAGTGTCGTTGTTATAGCAAAGGACACGGTATTTGCCGACCTGGATGTCGATCTTGCCGCCTTCCTTGTTCTGGAAGTCGAAACGACGCATCGGGGCGACCTCGCCCTCTATAGGGTAGAAGAATGCGCACATTCCGACGGGATCGGCCTCAGGTGCGTCTTTCCAGTTGAATTCAACCTTTATCGAGGCTATGTGAGGATGGTGATAGCACAATTCCTTGTGGTTGCAGGAGCACAGGGCGGCGGCCAACACACACACCAGCATATTCAGTAATAAATTTTTCATCGTCTGCCTCCTTTGTTGCTGTTGTAGTTGCCGCGGCCGATGAGCCACACCAGAGAAACCTCGGCCTTGGTAGGTCCGAACCAGTGTCTCTGCTTGGTGGCCTGCCAAACGTAGCAGTCATCGACAGGTTCATATTCGTGATATGTGCCCTCGCTGTAGCCAAGGTCAATCGAGAAATCAAGGTTAAGTCTGCGGGCGATAGGGACTGAATATCCATATTCAAGGCCCACCGCATAGTTCATCTTTTCCCAGAGGGTGGCTCCAGGCTTGCCGCCTAGGTAGCCCTTGCCACCTGTCTCGAAGTCATAGGTGAATATCTGGCCGTTAACTCCGATGTGGTGTCCGGTGAGCGGTTTCTTCTTGGATGCCTTTCCGAACCACTTTCGCAGGGTCAGGTCTCCTCCATATGTGCGCCAGTACCAATGCTCCCTGTCGGTCTTCCACCAGGCGTACATCCAGTCGGCGACAACCGACCAGCGTCTGCCTAGGTAGAACTCCACGCCGATGTTAGGCACGAGCAATGCATCGTAGAGCAGATTGGTCCGGATGTCCATGTAGAATGGTTTGGCTGGAGGCGTAGGGGTATAAGTGTTCGGAACCAGCTCGCCAGCCGGAGGAACAAGACGCAACCCTTGCAGAGTGAGAGCCCCTACCGGATTCCATACCTTTTCGTAGGAGAGGTATAGCCTGGATGCGCGGAGTTCCGGAAACAGTTTTCTGTACATATATCTGTAGGACTCGCCGCCACAGAACTGTTGCAGGCGTAAGATGTGGTCGCCTTTGACATCACCGTTTTCTTGTGATTCTCTGGCGATCTTTCGCAGCAGGTAAAGGGTGGCTTCCTTATGCGGAACATCAGGATCATCCTCGACCAACTGGATCAGCCCGTTCCAGTCGCGTCCGAGGAACCGGTTTGTCTTGAGCGAGTCGGGCAATTCGCCATAGCGTGAAAGGTAGTTGAAAAGAACGGCGGCGCGCTCTTCTGAAAGGTATTTGTTGAGTTTGACACTTCCTTCCGGAGACGCTCCACCGACAACAAGGATCTTTCTCAGCCGATAGACAGAGTCGGCGTAACTTGTACGCAGACTGTCAGCAATCCTGTTCAAAGCTGTCCGGTTACTTTTCAAAGAAGGCACAAGCTCGGTTTCCCCTTGTTGAAAATAGATTTTCACGGAATCCCGAACTTCCTGTCTGGTCTGTGCGGAAAGGCAACTCCCGTATAGTACCAGAGCGATGAGTACTAGTTTCTTAAACATACCAGTATAATAGGTTATACCTTTGGCAACCACTAAATGAAAGCAACCACTCTTGCAGTTTCGTTATTTTAACTGCATGAAACTTTACAAAAGTACGAACATTTTTATTAAAATCAAATTATTTTGTAAAATAATAGCTGAAACAATGAATCTCTCAGTTTTAGGCGTATGGTTGAAAACACCTTCTGAATATGTTGATTCCGGACTTTTCACGTGGAAAAGTCCGGAATCTTTTGGCTGTCGAGTGTCTTATTTTATCCGGTACGGCTGGTCTTCGTAGAGACTGTAGCGTTTGGCCTTGCGGATCCATTTCTGCTCCTCGAGCTTGACATGCTCGCGGAGGTCTTGGAACGGGATTTCGCCCTTGAGGTAGCTGATCATGTCAGGATCGGCGATTTTCGATTCGAATCCATCAAGAAGTTCGAACTGGGAATATCTGTCCAGGAAGTAACGCATCAACTGAAGCGTGTGAAGCAGGGAATGATATTCAGTGCCTGGTTGGAGCATTATCTGGTAGCCGTTGCATCGCTGGCCTTCGTAGCGTCCTGTGGACGGGGTGAAAGTGCATGGGCGCATTAGGACTCCGGCAGGGGCGGGGAGAATCTCCAGACGGTTGTGACGGATGAATGGAGAACCGAGATATTCATAAGGCCTTGCCGTTCCGATGGCAGGGGTGATGGTGGTGTTGTTCCAGAGGCCTCCGCCGCTGTACATCTCGCAGGTGAACATCCCAGGGATGTCGGAGGCAGGGGCTATAGTCCACGGGAGCAACTGCCTTGTCGTGTCGCTGGCGAGTGCCGAGATGACATGAAGAGGATATGCCGCTCCTATCTCGTTGTACCACAGATTACAGAGTTCTCCCAGTGTGAGACCGTGGCGGTGAGCCACTTTCGGAGTGTGCGGATCCACGTCTCCAGTAGGCATTGACCCTTCCACGATTCTGCCTGCCGGGTTGATGTGGTCCACGATGTAGAGAGAGGGCGAGTTTTCAATTCCGGCAATCACTTCCATCAGGTGGAACATGTCCTTCGTGTAGTTGAAGTACCTTGCCCCGGCATCCTGGATCTCCACGACAATGGCGTCCAACTCATTCAGCACCTCAGCATCGAAGGATATATGGTTTGTTCCCGGAGTCAGTTCCGCCCCCAAAGGGCTGAACACAGCCTTGAGGTTTCCACGTTCCGTGAACAGGTCGTACATGTACCTTCCTCGAGCCGTGTCCCAGCAATTCTGTGTGCAGAAACATCCGACCCGCCCGTCCATCAACGCCTTGTCCAGCTGATCCTCCAGCGCCGTTGTCCTAAACGAAAACATATTCTTTATTTGTTATCAATTACCTTCTTAGCAATAGCTATGACCTCGTTGGCGAGAGCTTCGGCGGCGGCGAGGGTCGGGGCCTCGGAGTAGATGCGGATGATCGGCTCGGTGTTCGAGCGGCGCAGGTGAACCCACTGACGCTTGGATTCGAAGCTGATCTTCACGCCGTCGATGTCGTTGATGTCCTCGGAGGCATATTCCTTTTTCATCTCATCAAGAATCTTGTCGATGAGCGCCTTGTCGCTGAGTTCGATCTTGTTCTTCGCGATGTGGTACTCAGGGTAGGTTTTCTTGAGCTCGCTCACCTTCATATTCTTGTGGGCGAGGTTGGAAAGGAACAGCGCCACTCCGACCATCGCATCACGACCGTAGTGAATTGCAGGGTATATGACTCCGCCGTTGCCTTCTCCGCCGATAAGGGCTCCGGTCTCTCGCATCTTCGTGGTGACGTTGACCTCACCTACGGCCGCGGCGTGATATTCACCGCCATATCCCTCAGTCACATCCCGCAGGGCGCGGCTGGAGGAGAGGTTCGAGCAGGAAGCCGGTTTGTACGGAGCTGTTACTTCCGCAAGGGTCTTGCCTTCCTTCTTGGCGATGGCGGCGGCTCTCTCGAAGAGGTAGCTTGCCACGCTGACGAGGGTATATTCCTCGACAAACGGTTCGCCGTTCTCGCAGATGAACGCAAGACGGTCTACGTCAGGATCGACGGAGATTCCAAGATCAGCATGTTCTTTTACCACAGTCTCGCTGAGGTCCGTGAGGTTTTTCGGAAGCGGCTCAGGGTTGTGGGCGAAGTCACCGGTCGGATCGCAGTTGAGCTTGACACACTCCACTCCGAGTCTTTCCAGAAGGCGTGACATGATGATTCCGCCGACCGAGTTGATCGCGTCCAGAACGACCTTGAAATGTGCGTCTTTGATAGCCTTTGCGTCCACGGCCTCAAGAGCGAGGACAGCGTCCAGATGCTCGTCAGTGTAGTCGTGCTCGGTGACGTGGCCGAGATTGTCCACATCGGCGAAATTGAAGTCCTCCGTCTCGGCAAGGTCAAGGATTGCCTGTCCTTCTGCTGCGGTAAGGAACTCTCCACGCTCGTTGAGAAGCTTCAGGGCGTTCCACTGGCGTGGGTTGTGGGAGGCTGTAAGGATGATTCCTCCGTCGGCCTTGGCGAAGGTCACTGCCATCTCGGTGGTTGGAGTTGAGGCTAATCCGATCTTCACGACATCCACTCCGCAGGCCATCAGAGAGCCGATGACGAGGTTTTCGACCATGGCTCCGGACAGTCTAGCGTCCTTGCCGACAACGATTTTGTACTTGCTTCCGTTCGGCTGCGGCTTCCTTGAAGGCAGGGTGGCGCAGTAGGCGTAGGTGAACTTTACGATATCAATAGGAGAAAGCCCGTCTCCGGGCTTTCCTCCAATAGTTCCGCGTATGCCGGAAATTGATTTTATCAGCGACATGTTGTGCTGTTTTTTGTTATGTGGGCGCTTCGACAGGCTCAGCGACCAATCAAGGCGGTCGCTGAGCCTGTCGAAGCGACTGTGTTATGCCATGATGGCTCCGACGAGTCCAAGGATAGCGTAGAACTCAGGAAGGGCGGCGTAGATCAGCGTGTTGGTGAACACATCGTGTCCCTGGCTGATGCCGACGATACCATTGGCGCTGACCATACCCTGACGGATGGCGGAGATCATGCAGACAAGACCTACAGAGATTCCGACACCGAACATGAGCGGACCCTGAGCAGCGAAATCCTTGCCGAGCCACATGAAGAAGGCCACGAATCCGTAGATACCCTGGGTGGCCGGAAGGGCTGAGAGTACCATGTAGTTTCCTGACTTCTCAGGATTGACCTTGAGGGCCCCTTCAGCAGCGTTGCCAGCGATGGTCGTTCCGATGGAAGAGCCGATTCCAGAAAGGGCCAGCATGAGACCCAGACCGAGATAACCTAAAATTTCGTTCATAATGATTTGATGTTTATTTTGTTATTATTTATTATCGTTTGTTGTCAGTGGGCTGTAGACCTTTCCGGTTCCTTCATAGCCGCTGTTCTTGAAGAACTCAAGGAAGTTGAGTCGTAGAGGGTGCACGAAGGCTCCGAGGCAACACATCGCAAGGTTCAGGATGTGGCCGAAGCCGACGATGAGGGCGAAGCAAAGGATGTTCACTCCAGGAACGTCTATTCCATAGACTGACAGTCCAAGCTGGTTGAATGCGTTGCCGAGCATTCCGCCAGCGAGTCCAAGAGCGTAGAGACGCAGGTAACTGAGCACATCACCAAGAAGTCCGGTGACTGTGTTGTAGGTCTCGTAGAGGCCTGAACCGATGTTCACAAGCGGATTCCTGTGGATGTCGTTGAAAAGGAATATTCCCAAAGCGGAAACAACTCCAAGCACGATGACTATCCATTTGGTGACGGTCGAGTCGATGACACCAGCGAGGGCGAAGCCTCCGATGATGACGCCTCCCACGATAAGGAGTGTCCAGCCGATGGTGCCTAGCGAATTGACGAATCCGTTGCGCTTGATGGCGTAGGCAGTTTTCAAGAGCATGGCCACGCTGATGTGCACTATACCGATCAGGATTGAGAACAGCATTTGCGCATCGTATCCGGCCACTGTACCCTTGATCATGCAGGACTTAAGCCAATCAGGAACCCATGTTGCTGTAGAGATGTCCATTCCGAAGAAGGTGTGCAGCACTGTTCCCATGACGATGGTCGCTACACCGAGAGTGGTGACGAGCGGGGCCATCGAGCCGATGAAGCCCTTGGCCTTCCTCATCGCAAGTCCGATGAGTGCGAGAGCTATACCATAGCCTGCATCACCCATACACATGGCGAAAAAGAGGGTGAAGAATATGGAAATGCACGGGGTCGGGTCGAACTCATCGTAGGCCGGGCGGCCGTACATGTCGGTCAGAACCGTGAACATCTTCACGAACTTGTTCTCCTTGAACTTGATAGGCGGATTGTCATCTTTGACGGCCTCTTCCTTGAGATAGACAATGTCCATCTTGTCGAACTCAGCGCAGAGTGTCGCGTCATTCTCCACCGGAGCGAAGCCGATGAAGGTGGTGATCATGTCATCAGCGGCCTTTCCCGCACCCGCGTCAGCGAGGTACAACTGGAGGTCAGCGACATCCTCGTCACATTTGCTGAGAATTTCAGGAATATATTCCTTCAGCTCCAGAAGCCTTGCCTTGCATGAGATGACGCTTTCCGTCAGGGTCGCGACCTTCCTTTCAGCGAACCGGAGGTCCCCTTCTGGTGCGGTGCATTCCTCGACAGGCAATGAATATTCCGGGTCATCGGATATGGTTACAAACCAGACATTCTTCCCGTCATCGAACACTTCCTGAAGAGGATAGATGTTCGCCCATGAAGGGTCATAGGTCTTCTTGGAGACATTGTACCAGCGAACCTTGTAGCCTTTTTCTTTGAGCGCATCTAAGGCGGACTTGTCGTAGCAACCCCATGGCCTTCTGCTTTCGACATCCTTTCTGGCCTGTGCAAGTTCGTTTCTGAGGGTGTCAAGTCTGGTGGAATATTCCTTGAAACCATCAAGTGGATTGTCGTACTTGACATCAGGATCCACCTCGGCTTCAATCTTCTCGAAGTCAGGATCATGCGTGTAGTCTATGGATTCCAGCTTGGAGGCGGCCTTCTTCAGCTCGTTTGTCATCGAGAGGAGAGCAGCGGAGTGCTCGTCAACCGGTTTTGAAGATCTGGTGATGTCCACAAGCCCCAGCTCTTGAAGATTCTTAAGGAATTCCTCACTCTTCCCGCTTAGAAGAATGAAGGAGTATTTAGTCATTTTCTCAATCATTGCCGCTTTCCTCCATAACTTCTTCTGATTCTTCTTCAGCGTGACGCTGTTTTACAATCTTGGACGAGGCCTTGCTTAGGTTCTCCTCGTCTTCCATGTAGCGCTTGATCTTGCGTATGGCCTCTTGATAGCCAGGAATTTGGACTTTTTCGTACAAGTTCACCTTTTGCGTGGTCTTCTTCCTTTGGAAGTCGAGAATGCGTCGCTTCTCCTCGTAGACCTCTGACTCGATTCCGAGTTTTGAAAGATCCTTGAGGATTGCAACTCCGTCAATGTACCACGCTGGCTTGATGAACGTGTTGAACGGGCTGATCTCGTACTGAATGCTTTTTAGCTCAGGACACTTGACTCCAGCGACTTTCACGGTCACTAGGTCAATGTCCTTGATTGAGACCAGACCGGGCTCGAACTCGTTCCACAGTGGGGCAAGATAGTCATACTTCCTCTGAGCCTCTTCGAGGTCCTTTAGAAGACGCTCACTCTTGTCCTTGGCCTTGCGCACCTCAAGCCTCAAGGCACTCTCCTTGTTTTGCAAGGTCGGGAGAGCCTTCTGACGCATCTTGAGCTGCTTCTGCAGGGTGTTAAGCGCTGTCTTGTTGTATTGAAACTTGATAGGCATTACTTACCTTTCCAGTATTTGTCGATCAATGATTGCTTAATTCCGGTCTCGGCCTTGGTGAAGTACTTGCCGAAGAGCTCCCAAGCAGTGTCGAGCATCTCGGTGATGGAGATGTTGACATCAATGGAGAGAAGTCTGGTGGCATATTCCTTCGCATAGTCGAGGCAGCGGTGGTCGTAGTCGGAGAGGTCGAAACCGTTCTCCAATTTGGTCTTTGCGTTCTGGGCGTCAGCGTAGAGTCGCACTCCGGCGTTCATCACCTGGCTGTGGTCCTCGCGCGTCTTCACGTTCTGAACCCTCTGCTTGAGTCGTGAAAGGGAACGGAACGGATCGATGATGATCTTTCCCGAGTCGGCGTCGGCGCGGAGGAAGAGCTGTCCCTCGGTGATGTAACCGGTGTTGTCCGGGATGGCGTGGGTGATGTCTCCATCGTTCAGCGTGGTCACGGCGATGATGGTGATGGAACCGTCTGTCGGAAGCTGCACGGCCTTCTCGTAGATCTTAGCGAGATCGGAATAGAGGGAGCCCGGCATGGAGTCCTTGGAAGGAATCTGGTCCATACGGTTGGACACAATCGAGAGCGCGTCAGCGTAGAGGGTCATGTCCGTGAGGAGCACAAGCACCTTTTCGTTCTTGTCAACCGCGAAGTACTCGGCGGCGGCAAGAGCCATGTCAGGAACCAGAAGACGCTCTACAGGCGGGTCTTCGGTTGTGTTGACGAAGCAGATGATCCTGTCAAGGGCTCCAGCGCTTTCGAATGCCTGACGGAAGAACAGGTAGTCATCGTTTGACAGACCCATACCGCCGAGGATGATTTTGTCCACATCGGCTCTTAGGGCCACATCGGCCATAACCTGGTTGTAAGGCTGGTCGGAGTCGGCGAAGAACGGAATCTTCTGTCCGGACACGATGGTGTTGTTGAGGTCGATGCCGGCGATACCGGTCGGGATAAGCTCGGACGGCTGGCGTCTCTTGTAAGGATTCACAGATGGTCCACCGATTTCTCTTTCCTCTCCTTCTACCTCTGGGCCACCATCGATAGGCTTTCCGTAGGCGTTGAAGAAACGTCCGGAGAGCTGCTCGCTTACCTTTAGGGTAGGAGGCTCACCGAGGAATGTGACCTCAGCGTTGGTCGGAATGCCCTCGGTGCCGGAGAACACCTGAAGGGTGACGAGATCACCCTTGGTCTTCACGACCTGGGCAAGCTTGCCGCCGACTACGGCAAGCTCGTCGTTGGAAACTCCCTTGGCCTTGAGCGAAACGGTGGCCTTGGTGATGGCTTCCAGTTTTGTGTATATTCTTTGATAAGCCTTATTTGCCATAGTCTTCGATGAGTTTGTTGATCTTCTTAGCGTAGTTCTCGAATTCCTCGCTGTGGAACTTGGTGTAGTTCATCTGACGGAGGTCGTTGATGAGTTCCTTGAAGAACTCGCGGCATTTCTCGAAGTCCTCGAAGTCGAAATCGATGTCGCACAGGGCGAGGACAAGATCCAGCATGTATTTCTGACGATCCATCGGACAGAGGGCATCGGTCTCGTCGAACGCGTCCTGTTGGAGGAATACGAAGTCGATAAGCTCTGACTTCCAGAAGCTTACGTGGTATGCCACAGGAACACCGTCATCACCGAGAATGTTGATCTGCTCGTTAGCCTCACGTCCTTTGCGCAGAAGGTTCTTAGCCTTGATCACATTTGCTACCCATCCGTGCTCCACCTGCTCGTCGAGCCATGAGATGATCTCAGGATATTCAAGGTACTTTGAATATGACTCGATCGGGTTGACGGCAGGATACCTCTTCTGGTCGGCGCGGTTCTGCTCCAGTCCGTAGAAGCACCTTGCGGCCTTCTTGGTGGATTCGGTCACAGGCTCCTTGAGGTTACCTCCGGCAGGGGACACCGTTCCGATGAAGGTGACGGCTCCGGTCTTGCCGTTGTTCAGGACAACCATTCCAGCGCGGGCGTAGAAGTTCGAGATGATGGCCGAGAGGTCAACCGGGAACGCGTCGGCTCCAGGGAGCTCCTCCATACGGTTGGACATCTCCCTCAGGGCCTGTGCCCAACGGGAAGTTGAGTCCGCGAGAAGAAGGCACTTCAGACCCATCGCTCTGTAGTATTCACAAATCGTCATCGCTGTGTAAACGGATGCCTCACGGGCAGCTACAGGCATGTTCGAGGTGTTGCAGATGATGGTGGTACGCTCCATCAGGTGGCGTCCAGTGTGTGGGTCGATGAGCTCAGGGAACTCAGTGAATATCTCCACGACCTCGTTGGCGCGCTCTCCGCAGGCAGCCATCACGATCACATCGGCCTCGCCTTGTTTGGCGATAGCATGCTGGAGTACGGTCTTGCCGCAGCCGAAAGGTCCAGGAATGAATCCGGTGCCGCCTTCAGCGATAGGATTGAACGTGTCAATGCAGCGGACTCCAGTCTCCATGATCTTCTGTGGCCTTGGTTTTTCCTTATAGGCCTTGACAGCGACCTTAACCGGCCATTTCTGAGTCATCGTGACGAAATGGTCCTCACCATCTGCACCAGCCAACACAGCGACCACCATGTCGATGTTGTACTTTCCGGCCTCTGCGATTTTCTTCACGGTATATTCCCCTTTGAATGAGAATGGCACCATGATTTTGTGAGGCAACCAACCTTCCTTCACCTCTCCGAGCCAGTCAGCAGCAATGACTTTGTCACCTTCTTTGGCGATAGGGGTGAAGTCCCAGAGTTTAGTGTGATCCAGTGGGTCGGTATATTCACCTCTCTTGAGGAATACAGACTCCATCGTGGTCAGATTGTTCTGGAGACCGTCATAGACACTGGAGAGAAGACCTGGGCCGAGTGTTACCTCAAGCATTTTGCCTTCAAACTCCACAGGGTCTCCGTTTTTCAGTCCACGGGTGCTTTCGAACACCTGGACCGAGGCCTTGTCTCCATTCACCTTGATGACCTCGGCCAGGAGGGGAGTACCCGCAAGGGTGATGTAGCAGAGCTCATTCTCCGCCACAGGTCCGTCCACCTGAACCGTCACAAGGTTGGAAACAATTCCTGTTACCTTTCCTTTTGTCTTCATATTCAGTTATTTCAATTTTCTATTTTGAGGGTTCGTAGTTCACGCCTTTGAAGGTGCCTCTGACCTCGTCCACGAGGCGGATGAACATCTCGCGGCCGGTCTTCTCGTCGAGGGCGAACCATCTGCCGATGATGCGCAGCCTTGCGATGAAGCCGAGGATGGCGTCAAGGTCGAAGTAGTTGAACGTGGTGATCTCGTTGATCTTGTCCCACATCAGGGAGTCCAGTCCGCGTTCGCGGGACAGCAGGTCGGGGGCGTTCAAAGCCTCCTCAAGCCTCTGGCCCTCCGCGAACTCGCCGGTTTCCAGCTTGATGGTGTCCTGATCCAGCGGCCTCTCGAAAGCCTTGTTCAGGAAGCGGGCCTTGCCGTTGCGCACGTTCAGGTCGAAGGTGAAATATTCCTTCAGGAATCTGTCGCTGTCCTTCAGGGCGGCCTCGTAGAACTCCTTGGTAAGGTTCTCGTCCTTGAATCCGTCCAGCAGACGGTCCACGACCTTGATGTCGGAGCCGCACAGCTGGGACTTGATCCATCCGACGTAAGTGTCGAAGGACGTGCCCTCCCCGAACTTCCAGTCAAGCGAGATGGCCGGAAGGCTGGAGATTATGTACTCGTAGTTGTTCATCACTCGCCGAAGAGTATCTTGCGTGTGGCAGGTCTGAGATAGTCGCCGATCAGGGACTTGAACGTCTCGTCGGTGAGGCTGATGAAATAAGAGCCGTCCTTAGGGCCGATGGTGAAACCGCCGGCGACCTTCTTGGAAAACTCGGCTGTGACCCCGCCCTTGAGAGTGCTTGCCAACTCTCCGCTGACAAATGGCTCAAGCTCTTTCTTCAGGCTTTCCGGGAGCACCACGTTGAGATCAACGGCTTCCTCGGCGTTGAACTTCCCGGCCACCGCCTTGATCACTTCCTTGACAAAGTCGGCTGATGAGAGGGCAGAGGCGACCTGCTTGTCGGTCATCTTTCCGACCATAAGGTTCTCGATGTCCTTTCTGGTGGCCTGAAGGCTCTGGACGGCGGCCATCTTCACGTCGCCCTCGACCTTGGTCTTGTAGTCCTCGGCGTCCTTCTGAGCCTTCCTGAGAATGGATTCGGCCTGCTTTTTGGCGTCCTCAATGATTTCGGCGGCCTTTTCGTTGGCCTTGGCGAGGATGGCCTCACCTTCTTCCTTACCTTTTGACAGTCCCTCCTTGTAGAGCTTGTCGGTCAGTTCCTGTAGCTTGTTTTCCATCTATATTATGTGTTGATTTTCCAGATTCTACAAAGATAATCAAAAGAATGCTCTTGCCAAAACAATTTAATTTCTATCTTTGTCTTTGCGATAACATTATGTAATAAAGCAAACCTTTTCGCTTATGAAAGTATCATTGTTGTCTTTGATTCTTCTGGCCATTCTGGTTCCTGGTCATGTCATCGGGAGTCCGCGAGAGTCAGAAGGTGGCACCGTTGTTCTGGAGGATCCTTCTAAGGACGACAAGAAGCCGGAGCGTCCGTACAGTGAGGGACTCAAGGCCGTGGAGCAAGACGGGATGTGGGGTTTCGTCAATCTGGACGGTGAACTGGTCATACCGTACAAGTACCACTACGTCAGATCATTCCATAATGGGCTTGCCATGGTGAAACTACGTGGAAAATGGGGCTACATAGACTGGTTCGGCAACGAGTTGATTCCACTTGAGTTCGATGAGGTGGCATCATTCCGTGACAGCCATGCTTTCGTAAAGAAGGATGGCAGGGTCGGCTTGCTGGATGTCGCCGGTAATGTGTCCTACGACTACGATAGAATAAAGGAGTTCACCTTCCCGTACATTTGGTTGGACTCCAAGCCGATGTTTAACGGAGGCGATGCCAACAAGTTCTCAGCGTGGGTCAACACCCAGCTGAAATACCCCGAACTCTCCAGAATGTACGAAGCCGAAGGTACAGTGTCACTGACTTTCTGTGTGGATGCTGAGGGAAATGTCTCTGATGTCAAGGTCACGAAAGGAGTTAGCCATGAACTGAACCACGAGGCTGTAAGGGTTGTCTCGGAGTCCCCGAAATGGACTCCTGCGACCTATGATGGCAAACCTGTGAAAGCCTCTTTCTCGTATTCGGTGATTTTCCGTCTGAAACCTAAAAGCATTAAAAGATGAGCAGAATCTTGACTTTCTTCGGACTCTTTGTTTTCCTTTCCTTGAATATGTCCGCGGCCGGACCATTGACGCCTGTTTCAAAAAACGGTAAATGGGGCTTTGCCGATAAAGACATGAATGTCGTGATCCCTTGCGCCTATGATGCGGTGTCCCCGTTCGACAACGGTCTTGCCATTGTCTGCTCGGAAGGCAGGTTCGGCTATATCGACCAATTCGGAACAATCCTTTATCCTATTGAATATGAAGTCGCTTCTCCTTTTCATCAGGCTCATGCCTTCGTCGTCAAGGACGGCTTGCTCGGACTGCTGAACATTGCGGGCGATGTCACCTTTGACTATAATATAATGAAGCGTTTCACCCTGCCTGTGGAATGGGCTGACACCCCTGCCAGATTCATCGGTGACAAGTCCGGCGATTTTCAACTTTGGGTGGACAAGAACAAAAAGTATCCATCTGCCGCGCGCAAGATGGGAATCAGCGGCTTTGTCGAGGTGGAGTTCACGGTTGGTCTGGACGGGAAGGTGACCGACGTCAAGGCTTTGACAAGTGCCAATCCGGACCTTGACAAGGAGGCGGTAAGAGTGGTGTCCAGCTCTCCGGTCTGGGAACCCGCTAAAATGGGCGGCCTGCCTTTCATGACAAGGTTCTCCATCATGGTCTCCTTCAGTTTCCCGTCGAGGCGTTAGCGGTTGATGTTTTATGAATATTTAGTAAGCGGCAACTTATTTTTTGCCGCTTACTAAAAAAAACGCATCGGTTCCGACGCGCTTTTTCCATATTCGTAGGAGTAAACTTATTATCCGAGGAAGCCGAGCAGGATTCCAGCAGCGACCGCAGAGCCGATGACTCCTGCCACATTCGGACCCATCGCATGCATCAGAAGGTGGTTGTTCGGGTCGAACTCCCTGCCGACAATCTCGGAGACGCGGGCGCTGTCTGGCACGGCGGAAACTCCGGCGTTGCCGATGAGCGGGTTGATCTTCCGGTCACCCTTGAGGAACAGGTTCCAGATCTTCACGAACAGCACACCGCAGGTCGTGGCGATCACGAATGACAGCAGGCCAAGGATGAATATCTTGACCGAGTTCCCGCTGAGGAATTTGTCCGCCTGGGTGGAGGCTCCGACGGTGAGACCGATGAGTGTCGTGACGACATCGATCAGCGGGCCGCGCGCAGTCTCTGCCAGACGCCTTGTCACTCCGCTTTCTTTCAGAAGGTTACCGAAAAACAGCATTCCCAAAAGCGGCAGTCCGGACGGTACGATGAATGCCGTGAGGAGGAATCCGACGATAGGGAAGATTATCTTCTCCTTCTGGCTGACCTGTCTTGCCGCCGGCATTCTGATCAGTCGCTCCTTCTTGGTCGTCAGCGCCAGCATGATAGGCCTCTGGATGACCGGCACAAGAGCCATGTAGGAATATGCGCTCACAGCAATCGCTCCCATCAGATCCGGGGCGAGCTGTGAGGACAGGAATATGGCCGTAGGGCCGTCCGCTCCTCCGATGATGCCGATGGCACCGGCCTGGTTCGGGTCGAATCCGAGAGCAAGAGCGAGAAGGTAGGCCCCGAATATTCCCATCTGGGCGGCGGCTCCGATCAGCAGCAGCCTCGGCTGGGAGATCAGAGCGGAGAAATCTGTCATCGCTCCGATTCCGAGGAATATTAGAGGCGGGTACCATCCCTGCTTGACTCCTTGGTACAGAATGTTCAGCACGGAGCCGTCTTCATATACTCCGATGTTCAGTCCCGGAAACATCGGGATGTTGCCGATGATCATTCCGAATCCAATCGGAACGAGCAGGAGCGGCTCCCATTCCTTCTTGATTGCAAGTGTGATAAACACGATGCCGATCAGGATCATCACAAGGTTCTGCCAAGTTGCGTTGGCGAATCCGGTGAAGTACCAGAACTGTTTCAGACTTTCGAATATGATGTCCATCCTTCTATGCTATCTTGACGATTTCAGCGCCTTCAAGGACGGAGTCGCCCTTGTTCACGAGTATGGCAGTGACGGTTCCGTCAGCCGGGGCCTGGATCTCGTTCTCCATCTTCATCGCCTCAAGGACGGCCACTTTCTGACCGGCTTTCACGGCCTGGCCTTCCTTGACTGAAACCTCGATGATCACGCCTGGGAGAGGGGAAGTCACCGGCTTGCCCGCTCCTGCAGGGGCGGATTGTTTTGCAGCGGGCGCTTCGGTGGTCGCTGAGCTTGTCGAAGCGACCACCTGGGCCGCATTCCTGTCCGTTGTCCCGGTCGCTGAGCTTGTCGAAGCGCTGGTACCAGGAGTGTTCTCCATCTCCACCTGATATGCCGCTCCGTTAACCGTCACATCTGCGATGTTCCCTTCCACTGAATTGATCTCAACGTTATACTCGTTGCCGTTGATCTTGAATTTGTACGTTTTCATGTTATTATATTCTTTTATTATCTTGGTAATTGTCTGAAATTCTGTGTCTTGTCGTTCCAATTGCTGGCCTGTGACGGGCGTATGGTGATGACGAAACTCTCCTCGTCGTGGATTCCTCCTCCGAGATAGTCGTCAAGCGCCATTGCGATGGCCGCATAGACCTCTCCTCCGAATTCCTGCGAGAGAGCCATCGAGATTGCTGCGGCAACCTCCGGAGTCATATTCCCGCTTTTCGCTGGCTTCGCAACCTTTGCCGGTTTCGGTGCCGCCGCTTTTTTGTTGGCGTTGCCGATCCAGCCGAAGATGAACGCAAGGATGGTGAGCGCGATGAACACTACCGAGACTGAAATCAGCGTCAGAACCCATCCGTGCGGGTCTTTCTCCTTCATTATCTGGCTGTTGGTCTTTGCGTCCACATCTCCGTTGTAGGATCCGGGAGTCGGCTTGTCAGTGACCTTTGTCTCGAAATCCATCATCTTCACTCCGGTCGGAACCTTTACAACCGAACAGTCAGCCGGAAGGCCAGTTGGGATGTCGATCGTGTCGATGATGGTGCGCCCGTCATTGCTGACGAGATAGATTGTGGAACCGTTGCGTAGGGTGAAATTCGTGTAATATGTTCCCTGTGAGGCGTTTCCGCTTGCGTAGAAGACAACGCTCTGTCGTGGCTTCAAAGTTGTCGAAACGTCTGAAGCAGGAATATGATACTTCCGCAGGTTGTCCTTGTCATCGGACAGGTAGCAGCCGGCGAACTTCACGCTTCCGTAGGAATTGTTGAAGATCTCGATCCAGCCGGTCCGCTGTCCGTAGCCGTCCGTAAGCCCGTTCGTGTTCTCCACGAGGACCTCTCCGATTCTCAGATCCGCCAGGTTCTGGGCGCTGAGCTCCAGTCCGGAGAGCAGAAGGACGACAGATAATAGTAATTGCCCTAATCTCTTCATAATCACTACAGAGGAAGATTGTCGTGTTTCTTGGCAGGCATCTGCTGCTTCTTTCCGGCCAGTTGCTCAAGGGCTCTGATGATGCGGAAACGGGTGTTGCGAGGCTCGATCACATCGTCGATGTAGCCTTTTTCCGCGGCCTGATAAGGATTGTTGAAGAGTTCTTCGTACTCCTCTTTCTTTGCGGCTCGGATTTTCTGCTGTTCAGCGGGATCCTCGACAGCCTTGATGTCTTTAGCGTAGAGCACATTGACAGCTCCGTCGGCTCCCATTACAGCGATCTGGGCTGAAGGCCAGGCATAGACAAGATCGGCACGCAGGTGCTTGCTGCTCATCACAATGTACGACCCACCGTAGCTCTTGCGGAGCTCCACCGTGACCTTAGGGACTGTGGCTTCACCGTAGGCATAGAGCAGTTTGGCTCCGTTGGTGATGACAGCGCCGTACTCCTGCTGGGTTCCAGGAAGGAAGCCCGGCACGTCCACAAGCGAGACGATCGGGATGTTGAACGCATCGCAGAAGCGCACGAAACGGGCACCCTTGCGTGAGGCGTTGATGTCCAGCACCCCGGCGAGCATCTTAGGCTGGTTCGCCACGATGCCGACACTGCGGCCGTTCATGTGTGCGAATCCCACTATGATGTTCTTGGCGAACTCCTTGTGGATTTCGAAGAACTTCCCGTCATCCACGATGCTCGTGATGACTTTGTACATGTCGTAGGCCTGATTAGGGTTGTCCGGGATGATCTCGTTCAGAGAGTCATCAACCCTGCTGACCGGATCATTGGTCGGAACCCTTGGAGCCTCTTCCATGTTGTTCTGAGGAATGTAGCTGAGGAGTTCCTTAATCGTGTTGATTCCTTCCTGTTCGTTATCGGCTGCGAAGTGAGCGACACCGCTCTTTGAAGCGTGCACACTGGCTCCTCCGAGTTCCTCCTGCGAGACAACCTCTCCGAGGACGCTCTTCACGACAGCCGGACCGGTGAGGAACATGTAGGATGTGTTCTTGACCATAACGGTGAAGTCAGTCAGGGCAGGGGAGTAAACAGCGCCACCGGCGCAAGGACCGAATATTCCTGAAATCTGCGGGATGACTCCCGATGCAAGGATATTCCTTTCGAATATTTCTCCATAGCCCGCAAGCGCATCGACTCCTTCTTGGATTCTCGCTCCGCCGGAGTCGTTGAGGCAGATGAATGGCGCACCGTTGCGGGTCGCCAGATCCATCGCCTTGCAGATCTTCTCCGCCATTGTTTTTGACAGAGAACCTCCTGAGACAGTGAAGTCTTGGGCCGCCACATAAACCAAACGACCGTCAATTGTGCCTTGACCGGTGACTACTCCGTCTCCGTCAAAGTGCTGCTTTTCCATTCCGAAGTTCGTGCAGCGGTGACGGACAAACATATCGAATTCCTCGAAACTTCCTTCGTCAAGCAGCAGTGCGAGGCGTTCCCTCGCTGTCAACTTGCCTTTCTCGTGCTGGGCATCGATCCTTTTCTGGCCTCCGCCCATCCTGGCCGCGGCTCTGCGCTCGACCAGTTTCTTGATGTTATCCTGCTGGATGCTCATATTTTGTTACTTTAGTCAAATTTTCAGAATCACAAATTTATCAAGAATCCCCATTCATTCAAAATTCCTGCCCGCAAAATCGTAAAATTCCGTCACTAGTGGTAAAATGCTGATTTCTGAATATAAAAAAAGAAGCCCCTCAATCCGAGGAGCTTCTTTTATAGGGTGAAAACATTACTCAGCCGGTTTTAGCGTGCTGTAAACATTTGTGACATCGTCATCGTCCTCAAGGAGTCCGGTGAGCTTGTCAAGAGTCTCACGCTGCTCAGGTGTGACATCCTTGAGATCCACGTTAGGGATTCTCTCGAATCCTCCGGAGATGAGTTCGTACCCGTTATCCTCGATGTATTTCTGGATAGCGCCGTAAGACTCGTATGCACCGTAGATCACAACATCCTTTGTGATCTCCCCGTCCTTGTCCTCCTGCTCTTCGATGAACACTTCAGGGTCATCATCGCAGTCGCACAAGGCGAGCTGGAGCTCATCGATGTCCATCCCTTCCTTATACTTGATGCGGAAAACGCATTTATGGTCGAACATGAAACTTACGCTGCCGCTTGTGCCGAGAGAACCGCCGCACTTGGTGAAGTAGCTTCTCACATTGGCCACGGTACGGGTGTTGTTGTCGGTCGCCGTTTCGACGAGGTACGCGATTCCGTGAGGACCATAACCCTCGAACACAACCTCCTTGAAGTCGCCCTGATTCTTTTCCAACGCTCTCTTGATGGCCTTCTCGACATTGTCCTTAGGCATATTCTCGCTCCTGGCCTCGGCCATGAGGGCTCTGAGTCTGGAGTTGCCGACAACGTCAGGTCCGCCTTGCTTTACCGCGATGGTGATTTCCTTGCCGATCTTGGTGAAGGTCTTCGCCATGTGACCCCACCTCTTGAGTTTCCTTTCCTTTCTGAATTCAAACGCTCTTCCCATATTCCTTATTTGGTCTGGTTTTCGATGCGGGTGATGTACTTGTCGATGTCGTAGCCTTCGATTGACTGAGGATACTGATCCTTGATCTTCTTATAGAATGTGAGAGCCTTGGCGTTGTCACCGAGTTCCTCGCAGGTAACTCCCGCTTTCAGAAGGTAACCGGCGGCAAACGCATTGTCGGCTGTGGCGGCGGCCTTCTCGAAATATCCGAGAGCCTCGCTGTACTTCTCAAGACCGACATAGGCGTCTCCGATGCATCCGGTGGCGCGGGCTGAAAGGATCGCATCCTTACCGTTGTACTTCTTAAGGTAGTTTATTGCCTCCTGATAGTTCCCGAGCTGGAGCTCGCAGACACCGGCATAGAAATAAACATCCTTGCCACCCTTGGCTCCGAAATCATCGATGATCTGAGAGAAACCAAGCACGTTGCCGTCACCGTTGAGGGCAAGTTCGAACTCTCCGTTGCGGAAGTTGGCCTCAGCCTGGATCATCTGGGCGGCAGCCTCGTCGCTCTTAGGCTGCACGTAAAATTTCTGGTAGGCGACCAGAACAGCAGCGATCACCACGAGGGCGATCAGAATGCCATAGATTGTCTTTTTGTTCTCACGGAAGAACTGGTCGGTCTTGGACACGGTCTCGATGACCTTTTCCTCACGCTCTTGCTCTTGCTCCTTTAAAATTGCATCTTGCTTTGCCATTTTCTATAAATTTTTTGTTATTATCGAATAATAGTCCGCAAAAATAGGAAAAAATGTTTAATCCTGCAATTATTGGAAGCCCTATCTCGTTTTCCATGAAAATGACTATCTTTGTCTTCAGTAAACGGCAAAACCACAAGTCGCTTGGGATTTAGATTCCTTAGGATGACGCAGGTTGTGTTTTGACGGTCACATTGTTCAGAATGAAGACAGGATGCCGGCGCTGAAGAAAATAGTCGTCCAGAATTTCAGGAACATAGCGTTTCAGGAATTGTATTTCTCTCCCAACATCAATTGCATATCAGGCAATAACGGGGAGGGGAAGACAAATCTTATGGATGCGGTCTGGTATCTTTCGATGACAAAGAGCGCGTTCGCCTCGTCGGACAGATTCAACTTCCGGCACGGCACGGACACATTCGCTGTCTCAGGGACATATTCAATGAATATGGGACCGGACGCGCGGTTCTCGGTGCAGGTGGACGGGAAGGGCGAGAAGAAGGTGAGGAGGGACGACAAGGCATATTCAAAAATCTCTGAGCACATCGGGGTGCTGCCGATAGTTATGGTCTCTCCGTCAGACACTTCCCTCGTGAGCGAGAGCGGCGACGACAGGCGCAGGTTCGTCAATTCGGTGCTGTCGCAGATGGACAGGGAATATCTCGCCGCGATGCAGCAGTACAACCGCCTCCTTTTCCAACGCAACAGGATGCTGAAGGACGGCACATTCGATGAGTCGCTCCTGGACGTGTTCGACGAAAGGATGAATGAATATGCCGGTGTGATCCACGGCAAGAGAGACGCTTTTGTCAAGAATCTCCTGCCGTTGGTGGCCGAACATTACGCCACGCTTTCCGGGGGCCGTGAGACAGTGTCCATTGACTATAAATCAGATTTGAAGAAGGGCTCGTTGATGGAGCTGCTGAAGGCATCCCGGGAGAAGGACAGGATATTCAAGTACACTACAGCAGGGATTCAAAGGGATGATTTCCTCTTCGAGATGAACGGGTTCCCGATCCGGCGCTGCGGCTCGCAGGGGCAGCAGAAGTCGTTCTTGGTCTCGCTGAAGTTCGCCCAATACGAGCTGATGAAGCGCAGGTACGGATTTCCTCCGATGCTGCTTCTTGACGATGTGTTCGACAAGCTGGACATGAGCAGGATCTCCAATCTGCTGGGAATGGTCGCAGGAAGTGACTTCGGTCAGATATTCATAACTGACAGCAACAAGGTCAGGATGTCGGGAATCGTGGATGGTCTGACCGCCGACAGGGCTTATTTCGAGGCTGTGGGAGGGGAGTTCCGGGAGATTTGACGATGGCTGAGTTCAAAAAGATCAAGGGTACGCCCCGCAAGGAGGCTTTGGGGATGGATCAACTTATCCCGTTGTACATCAGGGCTTTGAAATTGAGTGCCGGACTCAACACGCAGCGGGTTTTCGCGGCTTGGGACGCTGTCTCTGGTGTGTCGGCCCAGACGCTTCGGAAGTTCTACCGGGACGGGAAACTTTATGTCACGATGTCGTCCTCGATGCTTCGCAGCCATCTGGAGTTCCAGAAGCCGGCGTTGATCCAGGCGATGAACAGTTTTTTGGAGAAGGATGAGTTGTTTGTCAAGGACTACGACAAGGTAGGGTTTGTCAAGGATTTGATTCTTAAATGATTATCTTTCTTTAATATATCAGGAGTCTATTCTGTTTCTTAATCGGAAGAGGTTATGGGCAACAAAATCAGAATCATAATCGATCAAGCGGTTCCGTTTATTCAGGGAGTTTTGGAGCCGTATGCTGATGTCAAGTATATGGAGGGTCGGGCGATCTCCCATGAAGATGCCATGAACGCTGAAGCTCTGATCATCAGGACGAGGACGAAGTGTGACGCAGCGTTGTTGGAGGGTACTCCTGTGAAGTTCATAGCCACGGCTACCATCGGCATGGATCACATCGACCTTCCGTATTGTAACGAGAAAGGCATCATAGCCCGTAACTCCGCCGGATGCAATGCCGGAGGGGTGATGAACTATGTTTTCTCGGCTCTGTACGGTGTGGCCGCCCGTAAGGCATTGCGCTTGGAAGGGGACAAACTGGGCATTGTCGGTGTAGGCAATGTCGGCAGGAGGGTGGATTCCGTTGCAGGTTCCCTTGGTTTCAAGGTGTTGAAGAACGATCCTCCCCGCATGTCGGAGGAGGGAATGGAGGGCTTCTGTTCTCTTGACTACCTTTTGGCCAACGCCGACATTGTGACCATTCATGTGCCTCTGAACGAGACGACGAGAGGAATGGTGGACGATGAATTTTTCGGTATGATGAAGCCCGGGACGATATTCATCAACGCTTCCAGGGGGGAGGTTGTGGATGAGGCGGCCTTGAAGCGGGCTATCCCGAAACTGGGTCCGGTGATCATCGACACTTGGAACAATGAGCCGAACATCGACCGTGAGCTTCTGAATATGGTGGACATCGCCACTCCGCACATCGCGGGTTATTCATATCAAGGCAAGCAGAACGGCACCATGATGGCTGTCCGGGCCATCGCCCGCTTCTTCGGGATCGAACCCTTGTATGATTTCTTTCCTAAGACCGAAATAATTGATCTTGAATCAATACGCCTTGACTTGAAAGGCAAGTCCCAAGGTGAAGTCGCCTCCGTCCTCCAGTACAACTACCCGATATTCACTGATGACTTCATGTTCCGCATGGCTCCCGAAAACTTCGAGTCCCTCCGCTCCAACTATCAGTACCGCAGAGAGTTTTACATCTTCTGATCGCTTACCTGTGTCCAGCAGGCACTTCTTGCGTGAGGATGTGGCTATTTTGACGAATAGAGTTTTCCATAAGGAGTTCTCTCACCTACCAAGCCGAGAATCCTGAGGAAGGCTCTAGGCAGTTTCTCCAGTACCTTTGAACTGATTTCTTCAGGTACACCGCCGTAGAAGGCTTCGGCTATTCCGCCGGTGATGCATGCCAGAGTGTCGCTGTCTCCGCCCATCGACACGGCTTTACGTATCGCATCCTCAAAATCATTGGATTCCAAGAAGGCTATGACAGCCTCCGGAACAGTCCCTTGGCAACTTGATGACCAATCGTAGGTTTTGTTCAGATATTCATAGGTACGGTTGAGGTCGTAGCCGTACTTGGCGGAGATATATTCTTTGATTTCTTTTTTGCTCTTCCCGTTGCGGGCCATCCAGATTGCGGCTGCTGTGGCCTGGGCTCCTTTGATGCCCTCCGGGTGATCGTGTGTGATCACCGCGGACAACGCCGCCACACGTTCCGTTTCCTCAAGCGTGTCGAAGAACCAGCCGCAGGCGCTTGCCCGCATTGCTGCCCCATTACCCCAGGAACCATATGGATGCCGTCCTGTTGTGGAGTGGTAAGGAAGTGGGCCGCCCACGTTGTCAACAAGAATAGACTCTGGATGGAACAGCCATGTGCAGAACCCTGCGCCATACCCTCCCATCGGACACTGAAATTGCTGCCCGTAGTAAACCATCTTGTCCTCCAGTACTTGGAGTGAATGTTCGGGGTCGTCAACCAGCCACTTCGCGACCGCCATTGTCATGATAGTGTCATCTGTGTAGTTGCTGTTATGTCTGAACAGCTCGAAATTGTAGTCTTTGGTGTTTCGGAACTCATATGAGCTTCCGATTGTGTCTCCTGCTATCGCTCCTAACATATTCTTTTAAGTTTTGTGTTTTTCATCATTGCAGTGAAAGTTGACAGGCTTGTCCATCGTCGATTAAAATTCAAGTCTGAATCCTTTCGCTTTCATCTCCTCGTACCGGCTTCGATTGAAGCGGTAGCGTACGGGGACACTTCTGGCTGCGTCTTTGGGACGTTCTCCTGTCTCTTCCAGTATGCCTAGCTTCTGCATCTTGGAGGCGAAGTTGCGCCTGTCGAACCGCACCTCAAGGATGGCCTCATAAAGATTCTGGAGCTGTGGCATCGTGAATATCTCCGGCAGAAGCTCGAAGCCTATCGGCTCGAAATGAATCCGCTCGCGAAGTCTGCTTGTGGCCATCCTGAGGATTCTGTCGTGGTCAAACGCAAGCGGCGGCACATCCGATAGATTGAACCATTCCGCTCGAGCCGCATCGTCCCCACCTTTTACCTCGCTTATCTTGACCAAAGCATAGTAGGCTATGGTGATCACCCTGCCTCTCGGGTCTCTGCCGACATCGCTGAAAGTATGGAATTGTTCCATAAAAGCCTGCTCCAACCCGGTCTCCTCCTTCAACTCTCTCCGAGCTCCCGCCAAAGCATCTTCATTCATGTCCAGAAAACCTCCCGGAAACGCCCAGCAGCCCTTGAACGGCTCGATACCCCGCTCGACCAGAAGTACTTTCAAACTTTTTCCATCATATCCGAATATGACGCAGTCTGTCGTCACCGCCGGCCTTGGGTATTCGTATGTATATGTTCCTTTCTGAGCCATGCATTATCTTGTTTGCGTAAATTTAACGCAAAGATAGTCGTTATTTCTGATTCCGCAAATAATTTTGTGTAATTTTTACGCAATGGTGATAATTTGTCGTCCGCGATAGCCATAAATCAAGAAGGTTTGCGCTCAATAATAGCCGGACTTGTGCTTGAACATCAGCGTTTTACAAATCGCTTTCAGCCGATATTGGAACAGAACGCCGTAGAATAGGGAATATGCTGAAAAACCAGCAGTCTAAGCCTTGAGTTTTTCAGCATATTCATTGATTGGCGTCGCTCTGTGGCCGATTGGCCTGAAGGCGTTTCGTAATGCGTGGAGGTGGTAGTGGTAGATTATGGCGTTTTGTAAGATATGGTCACTTCGACAATTGGGAGGACTAGTACCGGATGGAGCCGATGCCGGCGCGGTCAGAGCGGACGTTGTCGGCTTTCAGGGACTCGGCGTCGATCACGCCGACTCCATTCAGTTTGTAGGTGGCGTTGCCGGTCTTGCCGCCGAGGGTGATCTTGCCTGCGCCGCGGATGATGGCGGTGGTGGTCTGGGACTCGATTCCTTGAACCTCAACCTTGCCGGCTCCGTTCATCTCGACGCTGAGATCCTTGGACTTGGCACCGTCCAGATTGACCTTGCCGGCCCCTGATGTCATTATCTCTATCGAACTCTTGGCGGACAATTCCTTGATTTCCACGCTTCCGGCTCCGGATGACCTGATCTTCAAGGATTCGGTCTTGATGCCGTTCTCGCAGGTGAAACTGCCTGAACCTGACAACTCCACATAGGTCAAATGCTTGGTGCGAACCTTGACTTCGATTGGAGAAAGGGAGTAACTCTTGCCTTCCTTCAGGTTCAGCTTGAGGACAAGCATTCCGTCATCGTTCTTTACCTCAAGATATTCGAACACCTTGTCCTTGGTCTTGACCGAAACCTCTGTGTCGCCAGAGGTCTGCTCGTAGATGACGCGGAACAATCCGTTGGCGTCAACAGATGTTACGGTGCCTACATCGAAGGTCTTGGTCTTGTACTCGTCGTCATCATTGCTGGTTCTTGCATTCAGTGCGACTGCTGATGTCAAGCCGAGAATAGCCACGGCCACAATGTGGAAAAATGTCTTTCGCATATTCATTGAGATTATTACTTTACTGATTCCCTGCTGATTGTAAGGTCTCCGCTTCCGCTTTCCTGGGTCTCTACATGCTTGGCTTTCAGTTCGCTGGCATCAACGTCACCGGAACCTGCCTTGCTGAATATGACAGAGTCGGCCTTGCCGGAAAGTGTAGCGTCTCCCGAACCTTTTGACGCTACAGATAGCGTGCCAACATTCAGGGCGCTGTAATCTCCGTCTCCGGAGCCAGTCTTGTCGATGACCATTTCGTCTGCGGTGATATGCTTGAGTTCATGGTCCCCGCTTCCGGTTCCTTGGATTGTCAGTTTCCCTGAAATCTCAAGATTGAACGCTGTGAGGTCTCCTGATCCGATAGTCTCTATGCAAAGAGAGTCTCCCTTGTATTCGGAGATTCGTATGTCTCCACAACCCCTGTTGGTGATGCTTCTGACTGACGGAGCATAAACACGTACTTGTGTCATCCCTTGGATTTCAGAACTATACTCGCCGTTGTAGATTCTAAGCACTCCATTGTCATTTGTGGTGTGAATGGAGTCGATGAGATAGTCGTAGGCGATGACCTCGACTTTGAACTCATCCTTTGTCTGGACAAATATCACATCATTGAGAATGATGTCGATGTCTATCGAATCGAACTCCCCGACATTGCGGGTGACGGTGTCGATTTTTCCTCCGGCATCGGAGATCCGATACCTGAAATCGTATTTGAACTGTTTCTTCGCGTCATCACTGAATCTGAAGTAGCAGGATGAGAGGCCTGCCGCCATAAGGACCAGCGCTGCGGCTGTCAGGATATTCTTAAATATTCTCATGATATTCATAAATTTAAGTAATTCATATATTCACTTAGCGCTTGATCAGCAATTCCTTCGGGTCGAGCCCCAGAAGTTCCATCTTCTTGAGGAAGGCAGGCAGCTCGACTTCGAGGAATTCCTTCCTGTCGTTCGCCAGAACTATGTTCTTGGCATCCTCGCTGATGAAGTAGCCGATGCCGCGCTTGTTGTAGATGACACCCTCGTTGGTGAGTTTCTCGTACGTGCGCATCACCGTGTTGGGATTCACGCCGATTGAGGCTCCGTATTCCCGCACGGACGGGATTCTGTCATCGGTCTTCAGCTCGCCGGAGAGAATCTTCTCGCAGATCATGTCGCAGATCTGTAGATAGATTGCCTTGTTTGAATTGAATTCCATAGTCAAATTATATTAGTGTTGAAACCTTTTGAGTCTGAACCAAGACCAAGTGCAGCAGATGGCAACTATCAGCAGAATCCAGAAGTTGATGAAGGCGTTCATCCAGAGGTCGATGCTGTCCGCGTGCCTTATTGTCCAGTCATTAAACCAATTGCCCCACCATTCAAGGTCCGCGTTGGTGATGAATGCGCTGAACAGGCCGGAAAACACCATACCGAGAACGAAGAGCGCAAGCGCGGTGCCCACAACCTTCCATTTCTTGAATATCAAGCCTCCAAGCAGGAATATGCTCGCGTATTCCACGATGTTGGCGGCCAGAATCCAGAAACCGTTGGCAGGGATGGTAAAGTCTGACGTTCCAATCTCCTTGTTGATTCTGAACGACATCAGAGAGTCGCCGCAGGATTTGTCGAGCAGACAGACGAACGCGTCGCTCAGGAAATAGATGAGGATATAGACAATCGGTATGACAACCAGAGTGATAAGAATCATGGAGACGAATTTCTCCAGCCTTGAGGCCGGCAGCATCAGCCATTCGGATCCTTTCGCCTTGTCGGTGATCTCGCCGTATGCCCTTGAAGGGAACAGCATCACAAAAATGCATGTCATGGCAGCGAACACTCCGAACCTTGTCCACATTGCCGGTCCATCAATCTCTATTCCGGAGAATATCTTCAACAGCCCTCCATCGCACAAGGCGGCGAAGAACATATATATCATATAGAAAATGATCGGGAACAGGGCGAAGATCAGCATCAGCATCCCGATGTTCTTCCACTGTCTCTTGAGGTCGTAAGCAAAATATTTTCCGAACCTGCTTATATTAAAAGTGTTGTTCATATTCATTCCTCCTTATTTGTTGCTGAACATTCCTTTGACCAGTTCCTTGTTCTTGTGCACGGCGTTGAAAAGAGCTTCCACGTTGATCTTGCTGTCCTCGCCGGTTGTGTTAGGGTAAACCTGGATGAACCCTCCGGGAAGCTGCTCGCTGTAAAGGGACTCGGGGTGAAGCTGTGTTCCGTAGTCGAAGTAGAGTCTGCCGGTGATCTCTTCCACAGAGGCGTTCAGCAGAACATCCTGACGGTCAAGGATTATGATCGGGTCGATGATGTTCTCCAGATCCCTCACCTGATGTGTGGAGATGACGATTGTGGAATCATCAGAAGTGTACTTCATGATCGCACTGCGGAACTGCGTCTTGGAAGGAATGTCAAGACCGTTCGTCGGCTCGTCCATGAATATGTACTTGCAGCCGCAGGCGATGGCCAGCGAGATGTAGGTCTTCTTCAGCTGTCCGGCGGACATCTGGTTCATCTTCTTGGAGGGATCGTTCTCGAACTCTTTCATGATCTCAAGGAACTTGGAGTGGTCGTAGTCCGGCCAGAACGCTCCTCTTTCCTTGGCGAAGCATTCCGCCTTCATGGCTACAGGGAGAACCTCGTCCGGAAGGTAGAACTGTTTCTGGAGCAGGGCGGGGGTGCGGTCAAAAGGATTTTCTCCATCGGTTGAGATGCTGCCTGCACCAACTTTCTTCAGACCGCACAAAAGTGTAAGCAGAGTGGTTTTGCCGACTCCGTTCTCGCCCAGAAGACCGTAGATGCGGCCTTCCTCAAGAGTTGTCGTTATGCTTTTCAGAACGGGTGTCTTGCCGTAGCTGAAAGCCAGATCTTTGATTTCTATCATATCTTGTTAGTGTAATAGTTTATTAATACACTGCAAAGATAGCGATGATTTTTGAATATCAAAGATTTTTTTGAATATTTTTGAGTTCCCGCTCCCTCCATTCGGTGGGTGTGCAGCCCACAAGTTCCTTGAACTGCCGCCTGAAGTTGGATTTATCGCTGAAGCCTATGATGTAGCCGATATGACGCACCGGAATCTCCGGCTGTTCCATGAGAAGCCTTTTCGCATCCTTGATCCTCATCTCTTTCCTCCATGTCAGAAATTTTTTGTTGAGCACATGCGAGCAATAGAACGACAGTTCCCCGTTTGTGAGTCCGAGTTCATCCAATATTTCTTCCATTGAATTGTCGCACTCGTGATGTCGGCCTTCTTTCACCCAACGGGCAAGGCGTTTCTCTACTTTGTCAAGAGTTCTCTTTGTGTTGATTCTCCCTCGGATCGCAGAGAGTCTGCCGCTTCCGATACTTCGCAGCTTTTGGGATATAGCCGCAATAAAGGGATTTCCTTTGATGGAATTTCCTTTCATTACTGGTTGGTCATTTGGAAGGAACAATGTTGTCTTGTTCCTCTGGTTTGTGGTTACAAAATCAAAGCAATCCTTAAAGATCGCCAATAAAAAAAGGTGATGACCGTAAGCAGGCCATCACCTTCGATAAGTCAGCGATGGACTACCAGCCCAGCACGTAGGCGAAGATCAGCGGAGCGACAATAGTCGCGTCGCTCTCCACGATGAAGCGCGGAGTGGTAGGGGACAGTTTGCCCCATGTGATCTTCTCGTTAGGAACGGCTCCTGAATATGAACCGTAGGATGTGGTGCTGT
>ERZ808277.120-NODE-120-length-38594-cov-5.652196_pt1 | contig 38594 bp, 34 predicted proteins | sample MGYA00521240_ERZ808277 | MGnify/ENA primary metagenome ERZ808277 (study PRJEB31516, sample SAMN03275599) | gut metagenome | biome: mammalia-associated habitat; material: feces | host: Papio cynocephalus | place: Kenya | collected 2012-07-17 ... | reverse complement strand
GCTTTGGGGAAGAAAGTACAAGATCGGAAGCGTGAAAGAGGCGATAGGGCTGCTGTCAAGGACTGGCAGAAACCTTGAGATCGACGAACACAGGAAAGCGAGCGGAAGACAAACTGTAAGTCTCGAAGGACGGCAGGTTGAGGACGAGGGCGGCGACGCTATGGAAAAGGAACTGCTCTTCCGGAAAGTCGAAGCGTCAGTGGAAAGTGAACTGACCGATCTCCAGAGACTTATCGTCAGAAAGCACGAATATGAAGGCCAATCCTTCGAGCGTATAGCTAAAGACCTTGGAATGCAGCAGGAGGCTGTCTGGATGCACATCTCAAGGGCGAGAAAAATTTTAAGGGATAAATTCAGGAATGAAAATGAATAAGATAAGCGAATATATCGACAAGTACTTCGAGGGTACCCTTTCCGAAGCCGAGGAGTTGAAGCTCAAGGCTTTCCTTGCCTCTCCGGAAGGACAGGCCTCTGAATATGACGAAGCGCGCGCCGTGATGGGTTACTTCGCCGTCGGCAAGTCCCTTTTAATCTGCCCTTTTATCACAAGGTGGTGAACAGGACAAGCGTGCGTCGCGGCTATGTGGTCGAGCCAGGCAATTTCGGAATGGCTTTGCTGATTGTCAACTCTGGCAATGTGGATTTCAGAACCCAACGCTCGTATGAGGTGTTCTTCAACTTGTGTGACGATTATTTCAAACTGTCAAGTTTCATGACGTTCAACTACGGTCTTGGCTTTTCCTGGAAGAACTTCGCCATGACCAAGGGTGGTATGATGACTAAAGATGATGAAGGGAATATCCTGATTGGAGGATGGCCGGAGAAAGCCGAGCCTAAGGTGTCCAAGCTGAGAGTGTTCAGCGTCACATTCCCGTTTGCCTTCGGAGTCAACGTCTATCGTGGAGTCGGATTCTCTGTGGGACCTGTGGTAAATCTCAACGCCAGCAGTTCGGTCGTAAACAAGTACAGGCTGAACGATGAGAAGCAGAAGGACAAGTACAAGAGGGCACACTGCAACCTCGCCACGGTAGACTTGATGTTCCAGCTCAATTTCAGGGACGTGGGTGTCTACGCGAAATATTCTCCGATGAATATCATGGACACAGATTACTGGCCTGAATTCAAGCATTGGGCAATCGGTTTGACGCTCAGTCTATAGTGTTATTCAGAGTTTCTCTATCTGGTTCATCAGGCGGATGAGCGCCCGTCCCATGGCATAGGCCAGATTGACTGGAACCGCATTACCTATCTGCTTGTATTTGGATGACAAGTTCCCGGAGAAGTTCCATTCGTCCGGGAATGTCTGGATTCTGGCATATTCACGGACGGACAATGGGCGGGTCTCAGTTGGGTGGCAGCGTTCAGTCTGTTTTTGTGCAGGTGCGCACGTCAAGGTAAGGCTTGGTTCGTCCAAAGACAACCGCCGGGCCATTCCTGTCTTGCCGCCTCCGAGGTTGTAACTGCTTTTCATATATTCTTTGGCCACAGCCTCCGGCAAGTCCCGCCAGTCCCCGCCCATCGGCACCAAATCCATCACCTTCCTTTTCTTCTCCGGGTACTGCTGGCATTCGCTTTCCGGTACGTCCACTGGATAAAGATCTCCTGCGTAGAAGGCGTCACGCAAGGTCATGACGCGGCTGTACGGAGCCGGCCACACGAAAGAGACCCTGTCAGCCAAGTCATTCCTGACCGCGACCAGAAACAGTCTTTCCCTTTTTTGAGGAACCTTGTACATGACCGCTTTCAGGACGCGAGGCGGGATCAATGAGTACCCCAACTCCTTTATGATGTTGGTGATTGTCTCCAAAGTGCGTCCTCCGTCATGCTCACGTAGTCCCTTGACATTCTCGCACAGAAAAACTTTCGGCTGAATCTCTTTGACCGCTCTCGCAAGTTCAAAGAACAGGGTGCCTCTGGTTTCCTCAAATCCAAGACGTTTCCCTGCGTATGAGAACGCCTGGCAAGGAAATCCTCCCGACAAAAAGTCCACCTTGCCTTTCAGACCAGTGAAATCCATGGTGTGGATATCCTCCTCGACCACGTTCCAGTCGGGACGGTTCATTCTCAATGTCTCGCAGGCGTTATGGTCAAACTCGTTCAAAAGAACGTGTTTGAACCCTGCCAGCTCCATGCCCAAGGCCAATCCTCCCGCCCCGGCGAAAAGCTCAACGGAAGAGTATTGTCTGGATGGCTTGGTCTGCATCTCCTCGTCCCATTTGCCGGACAGCATCTGGGAAATTTCGGGGACATTTCTCAAATCATTCATCAAGAAACAAGGACCGTCACCATCATTCTCCAAGACATATTTCCCGGAATCCACCCAATAGCGTACGGTCGATCGGGACACCCCCATGACATCCGCAAAATTGTTCGGGGATATTCTTGTGTCAGAACAACTCATTTCTATCCGGGGTATTGGCAGAGAGAATCAAATCCCTCATAGGTAGAGAACGCAAGCAGGTACAGGCTCTTCAACACATCCGGGTTGAAACTCATCAGTTCCTCGTAGACAGAATTTTGCCAGAGTAATTCCTTATTGTCTGAAACAACATCCTCAATAATGTCGGGCAGGGCTTCGCAAAGCCGGAAGAACGCAGTCCTGTCACCGAACACCAGTTCGTAGAACTTGTCCATTGACATCCGTCGAATCCTGTTATGCTGGAACGGCCGGCCATCAATGGATACCTTCCAAGGTTCATCCTTTGACTTGGTGGAAATGACTTCGACAAGCCAGCAGGTGGCCTGATCATCCTCCAACAGTTTGTTCTGCATCTTCATGTAAGTTTTCTGAGAAGATGCGGAGTTCATTGTGTTGTGCTTGTTTTTCATTTCCACGAAGATGTGCCTTTCGTGGTTCTCCACATCAAAACCTGCCGACGGAACAATCCATCCGTTCCCCGCGTAGTTGAAAAACTGCTGGTGGAAATAGCCGATGCGGTTCGTGTTTGACTTGTCAATCTGACGGGAGCACTCCTCCGAGATGACCTGTTCCATAGACTTTCTGTAAACCTTTGCGTCAAAGGTCAATTTTATCGGATCGACGATGTTCTCGTTGAACTCGCTCAGGTTTATGCTGCGCCGATAAAGGCGGACTGTGTCCTGCACGTGGCCGTAGATGTCCTTGTCGGAGATGAATCCCAGATTATACGCTCTCATACATATAGATGCCTTGTGTGTAAGAAAAAGGAGTTTTCTTATCGTTCGATGGTCGCCTCGCGGTCAGGACCGAGGGAGATTATGCTGATCGGCACTCCGAGATAATCTTCCATGAACTTGATGTAGTTCTTGAATTCCTGCGGAAGCTCACTCTCCTGACGGATTCCGGTGAGGTCTTTCTTCCAACCTGGGAACTCGGTGTAAACAGGCTCGATCTCTGCGGCGATGTCGAACGGAACCTGATCGGTCTCCTTGCCGTCCACCTTGTAGGAGGTGCAGACCTTGATCGTCTCGAAATCATCCAGGCAGTCGGACTTCATCATGATGAGGTCGGTCACGCCGTCGATCATCACGGTGTACTTCAATGCCACGAGATCCAGCCAACCGCAGCGGCGAGGACGACCTGTGACGGCTCCGAACTCGTGTCCGACCTGACGGAGTCTCTCGCCTGTCTCATCGAACAATTCTGTCGGGAATGGGCCGCTGCCCACACGTGTGCAGTAGGCCTTGAATATTCCATAGACGTGTCCGATCTTTGACGGGGCGACACCAAGTCCGGTGCAGACCCCACCGACTGTGGTGGAGGATGATGTCACGAACGGATAGGAACCGTAGTCGATGTCCAGCATCGATCCCTGAGCACCTTCCGCAAGCATCGGCTTGTCTTCCAGCCACTTGTTTACGAAATACTCGCAGTCGATGAGCTTGAATCCCTTGAGGAACTCGATGGCGCTCATCCACTCTGCCTCGTCCTTGGCAGGATCGCACTCGAAGTGCAGGTCGGAGAGCAACTGAATATGTCTGGCCTTGAGTTTCTCGAATCTTTCCTTGAAATCAGGGGCGAGGATGTCGCCAACCCTCAAACCGTGTCTGCTGATCTTGTCGGTGTAGGTCGGTCCGATGCCCTTGAGAGTGGAACCGATCTTGCCCTTTCCGGCAGCCGCCTCGTAAGCCGCGTCCAGAAGTCTGTGGGTAGGAAAGATCAGGTTAGCCTTCTTGGAGATGAACAGTTTCTCTTTCGGGCTGATGTTCATCTTCTCCACATTGGCGCATTCTTCGCGGAGAGTGATCGGATCCAGAACGACACCGCTTCCGATGATGTTGGTGGATCCTTCACGGAATATACCCGAAGGGATGCTGCGCACCACGAAGTTCTTGCCGTCAAAATGCAGGGAGTGTCCGGCGTTCGGGCCACCCTGGAATCTCGCCACAGCCGGATAACGGCCTGCAAGCACATCCACAATCTTACCTTTTCCTTCGTCTCCCCACTGGAGGCCAAGGACTACGTCAAGTTTTGAACTCATATCTGAAAATATTCGTTTTGTATATTCCTGAATGTTAGAACGGAAGGTCATCCTGTGGCATATCCGCCGCGGCGACCTCGATAGGATTCACCGGAGCCTGCTGCTGGGGCTGCTGAACCTGCTGCTGGTAACCTGTCTGCTGCGTAGGCTGTTGTGATGGTTGGTAGCCGCCCTGCTGGTACTGAGGTTGAGCGTATGCCGGACCTTGAGCCGCATTCCTGATCGGTCCCTGAGCCTGTCGATGGTCCGGCTGCCCGTACCCCTGCTGTTGGTAGCCACCCTGCTGCCCCTGTCCTGCATTATATCCTCCCTGGGCCTGTCCACCGTCCTGTGCCCCTGGATTGTCCGATTTCCTGCCCAGAAGTTGCAGATTGTCCACAGTGACTTCCGTTGTGTACCTCTTGTTGCCAGTCTGGTCTGTCCACGACCGAGTCCTCAGCTTGCCCTCAATGTAAACCTGCGTGCCTTTGCGGATGTATTTCTCCGCCACATCAGCCGAATTCCTCCAGGCCACGATGTTGTGCCATTCCGTGTTCTCTCGAAGTTCTCCATTGCGGTCACGATAACGTTCAGTCGTCGCGAGGGTGAACGTCGCCACCTTCGTGCTTCCTGAATTAGGGTTGTTGTTTCCATCAAGGTAACGTACTTCCGGGTCTTTTCCAACGTTACCGATCAGCATTACTTTGTTCAGTGACATGATCTTAAGTAGTTTAGTTATTTTAAATACGCCTTGGTTGAACCGCCTCGTGGCAAACGTCCTGATTCCACGCATCATCTCGCGCGAAACCGTTGCCTCAATAGGCTGCCCAAAGCACTGCAAGTTAGTCAAAATATTCCGTATTCCCATAAAAAAGGATGGTGAATGGTAATGGAAAAACCGGGGGGATAGAGAAGAGTGCCTTGCGGCACAAAGTCAGTCACCTGACTATCTTCGGCACCCTTTATACCTTCCGATAGTGACTCCTGACTTTTTCAACCTTACCAAAGCGGATGCGTCTGTACGCCCTAACTTTGACAAGCCTGACCACCTCAACTCTGATGGAGGTCATAATGCGGAGTACCAGATAAGTTCTCTTTTTCATTTTGGATTTAATTCATTGGGTGTAAGAACTATCGGCTCCTCGATCATTAACGCCACCTCCCCTCGGTAGGATTCAAAAAAGGCAGGCATCCTAAAAAGGGATTAGATACCCGCCTTGTTTTACCCAATGGTCATAATCCAAATGACTATCGCAAATGTACTAAATATAATTCATTATCCCAATTTTTCTTTTCGGGCGATTATGATTTGCAAAATGCCGTGCGGTTTGCTAACTTCGCACCTGTCGAAAGTAATCGGAATTTTATTGCTTCTCAAACGAATTTAAGAATATGGCGGAATATGGTCTCATAGGTGATCCGATAAAAGGGTCCGGAAGCCCGGCGCTGTTCGAGGCGGCGTACAGGGGAGTGAAAGGTGGTGAATATTCATACGACCTTATCGAAGGTTCTGACTTTGAGGCATCCTTCCAACGGTTTATTGATGAATATGCCGCCGTCAATGTCACTGCTCCATTCAAGGAACTGGCATATTCAAAGGTTGTGGAGATGGCCCGCAAAGGCGAAGGAGCGGTTTCAGGGCCGGCCGCCCGCATAGGTGCGACAAACCTTTTGGTGAAAGGCTCCAATGGAATCGAAGCGTACAATTCTGACTTCACCGGAATCGTGACGGCAGTCGTGGAGGCATATTTCCCAGGCATCGTGGAGGAGTTTATCGGCAACTTTGGGGATAAGTTTTTCGTGAAGATGCACCAGTTCTTCTTGATGACTTTAAGCCGCACGTTCAACCGTCAGCCTCAGGCTCTTGTGGTCGGTTGCGGGGGAGCGGGAAGGGCCGCCGCCGTGGCCGCCGCGGAACTTGGATTCGCCACCATCCTGATGAACCGCACCCCGGAGAAGGCTCAGGCGATCGCCGACTCCATGCAGGAATATGGCTTCCTCCCGGATCCGATCTCCGATTTCAAGGAGGCCGTCAAGGAATGCGACCTTGTGATTTATACTCTGCCGATGGCTCTTCCGGAGATCGCAGAGTTTACAGCCGATGATTTCGCCGGTGAGGATTCCGGCCAGAGAAAGGTCATCCTTGAGGCGAACTACAAGACTCCGTCTTTCGATGACGAGGCCCGGATGAAACTCGCTTCCGCTGACTGCATCTACATCTCCGGCCGCCGCTGGCTTCTGTACCAAGCACTTACCGGCTACTCCATCATGACCGGCCTCCAGCCAGACCTCGAAGCCATGACCGAGGTGGTTTTCTAGACAGTCTGGTCGCTGAGCCTGCCGAAGCGGCTAGAAAAACCTCCTACAACGGAATCTTTCATTATTTGTGCTCCAGGTCGTTGAGGTGAATCTCCGGTGCCTTGGTGGGGATGACCAACTTATGGATCGAGTGCGCCCAAGGTGCATTTACACGCACCAGTATCCATTTATCGACCGGGCGTGCGTCCCAAGGGCATTTCCACTCACCGACAATTCCTCGACAGATTCACCGTGCGTCAGACTGATCTTTTCCACGCACTGGAGCGTTTTATTGCCTCTGGCGGAGGGCTTCGAAGAGGAGGATGGCGGCTGAGACGGAGACGTTTAGGGAGTCGAGGGCTCCGAGCATCGGGATGCGGATGTGGGCGTCGGCGGCCTTGCGCCAGATGTCGGTCAGGCCGGTGGACTCGGTGCCCATCACGATGGCGGTAGGCATCTTCATGTCAGTGTCGTAGTACAGGGAAGAGTCCTGAAGCTGAGCGGTGAGTATCTGAATATGTTTGTCTTTGAGCCATGCGATGGTCTCTTCGGAGGAAGCGACTGCCACTTGTCTGGAGAACACGGCACCAATGCTGGCCCTGATGAGGTTCGGGTTATAGAGGTCTGTCAAAGGGTCGCAGATGATGACGGCATCGGCTCCGGCAGCGTCAGCGCTTCTGAGGACGGCGCCGAGGTTGCCGGGCTTCTCCACGCTCTCTAGCACGATGACGAGTGGGTTCTTTCTGAGTATCAGGCTGTCCAGAGTCCTTTCACGAAACTCCACTTCGGCGATGATGCCCTCCGTGCCGCCTCTGTAGGCTATCTTGCCGTAAAGTTCATACGGAACCTGGACAACACCGACTTTCGGATTCAGACTTTCGGCCTTGCCAAGAAGGTCGTTCAGTTCCTCCTCGGTCAACAACTCCCCGCAGATGAACAGAGTTTTCGGTACGAATCCCGCATCCAGGCAATGACCGAGTTCCCTGCGCCCCTCGACCGCAAACAGCCTCTCGGCCCGCCTCAGTTTAGACTTCTCCTGAAGCGCCAGCAATTCCTTGATCTTCTTGTTCTGCGCCGATGTGATGTTCTCGATTCTCATAGTGCCCCTAAATAATAAAGGGTGAGCCGGACTTCACGGTCACGGCCACCCTTTCTGAATATTCAAAAATGATTATTCCTCTGTCGCATCCGCGCCCTTGTCGCTCTTCACTATCTTCTCCGGACGCATCTGAGGGAAGAAAAGCACATCCTGGATGGTCGTCTGTCCGGTCATGAACATGGTCAGACGGTCGATGCCCATTCCGAGGCCTGAGGTCGGCGGCATGCCATATTCAAGGGCGCGGACGAAGTCGTAGTCGATGAACATAGCCTCGTCGTCGCCGTGGCTCTTGAGGGCAGCCTGTTCCTCGAACCTCTCCAACTGGTCGATAGGGTCGTTGAGCTCTGAATATGCGTTCGCGAGCTCCTTGCCGCATACGAACAGCTCGAACCTCTCCGTAAGGGTCGGATCCTCACGATGCCTCTTAGTCAGCGGAGACATCTCGACAGGGTAGTCGATGATGAATGTAGGCTCGATGAGGTGCTCCTCGCAATATTCTCCGAATATGGCGTCGATCAGCTTGCCGACACCCATCGAAGGCTCGAACTCGACATTCAGCTTCTTGCAGGTCTCGCGCAGCTCGTCAACTCCCATGCCCTTCACATCCACACCGGCATATTCCTTTATCGCCTCAAGAATAGCCAGCCTGCGGTAGCCGGCCTTGAAATCGATCTCCTTGTCGCCGATTTTCACGACTGTGGTGCCGTGCAGCTTGAGGGCGATCTTTTCGAGCATCTTCTCCACGAAGTCCATCATCCAGATGTAGTCCTTGTAGGCCACGTAGATCTCCATGCAGGTGAACTCAGGGTTGTGGGTCTTGTCCATACCCTCATTGCGGAAGTCCTTTGCGAACTCATAGACACCGTTGTAGCCACCGACGATGAGTCTCTTGAGGTAAAGCTCGTTGGCGATTCTCATGTAGAGATCGATGTCGAGGGCGTTGTGGTGGGTGATGAACGGACGGGCTGTAGCGCCACCAGGGATGGCCTGAAGGATCGGTGTCTCGACCTCAAGGCAGCCGGCCGCGTTGAAATATTCCCTCATCGTGGCGATGATCTGGGCTCTCTTGACGAAAACGTCCTTCACCTGAGGGTTCACGATGAGATCCACGTACCTCTGGCGGTAGCGGAGCTCCGGATCGGTGAACGCGTCATAGACAACGCCGTCAACCTCCTTTACGATAGGGAGAACCCTCAGGGACTTGCTCAGGACTGTCAATTCCTTGGCGTGAACGCTGAGCTGGCCTGTCTGGGTGATGAAGGCGAATCCCTTGATGCCGATGATGTCACCGATGTCAAGCAGCTTCTTCCAGACTGCGTTGTACATCGTCTTGTCCTCGCCCGGGCAGATCTCGTCTCTCTTGACGTAGATCTGGATCCTACCCGTGGCATCCTGGATTTCGCCGAACGATGCCGCACCCATGATTCTGCGGGACATCAGACGGCCTGCTATGCAGACTTCCTGGAAGTTGCCCTTCTGAGGATCAAAACCTGCCTCGATCTCCTTGGCGGTCGCGTTGACCGGATAAAGAGGCGCCGGATAAGGGTTGATGCCCAATTCCCTTAACTTTGCGAGAGACTCTCGTCTGATTCTCTCCTGCTCGCTGAGTTCGATGTTTGCCATATTGTTAATTTTTAATATTCAAAACAATAAGATTGAGCCGTAGCCCTGAATATGCAAAATTACTACTTTTAATTCACATTCTGAAATTAAATCCGTACCTTTGTCTATTATGGGAAAAGAGCGCAAATGGATTTTGAAGGAACCGGCTGATCCGGAGAAGGTGGGAAGACTTTCCGCCGAACTGGGCATTGACCGGGTTCTCGCCGACTTGCTCGTCAAGAGGGGCGTCGAGACTTTCGAGCAGGCGCGCTCGTTCTTCCGTCCGAGCCTGAGCGACCTTCACGATCCGTTCCTGATGAAGGATATGGATGTGGCTGTGGAGAGGGTCCGCAAGGCTATAACATCCGAGGAGAAGATTCTGGTCTATGGTGACTACGACGTGGATGGCACGACCGCCGTCTCGTTGGTATATTCATTTCTCAGAAGGTATTCCTCGAAGGTCGATTTTTACATCCCGGACCGCTATGACGAGGGTTACGGTGTGTCCTACAAGGGCATTGACTGGGCCGGAGACAATGGTTTCGGGCTCATCATCACCCTGGACTGCGGCATCAAGGCTAACGAGAAGGTTGAATATGCCGCCACGAAGGGAATCGACGTCATCATCTGCGACCATCACCTTCCGGAGGACACTCTTCCGCCGGCAGTGGCAGTCCTGGATCCCAAACGTGAGGACGACACCTATCCGTTCGATGACTTGAGCGGCTGCGGAGTAGGCTTCAAGCTTGTGCAGGCATATTCTCAGAAATACGGCATTCCGTTCGAGACTTTGATTCCGCTGCTGGATCTTCTTGTGGTGAGCATCGCGGCGGATCTCGTGACGATGGTGGGGGAGAACAGGGTTCTGGCCCACTTCGGTCTCAAGCAGCTGAACGAGAACCCACGCAAGGGTCTTCACGCGATGGCGACGCTCTCGAAACTGGAACTCGGCCATCTTACGATTGACGACATCGTGTTCAAGATCGGTCCGAGGATCAACGCCGCCGGAAGAATGGAGACCGGCCGTCTGGCCGTGGAACTCCTTACCGCTTCTGATGACCACACCGCCACCATGATCGGCGAGAAGATCAACGACAACAACAACGACCGCAAGAGCATCGACCGAGAGATTACTCAGGAGGCCCTTGAGATGGTCCAGAACGGTTCCGCTCTGTCAACTGACGCGGCGACAATCGTTTACAATCCGACGTGGAACAAGGGTGTTGTAGGAATTGTGGCCTCACGGCTTGTCGAGGCGTTCTACAAGCCGACTATCGTGCTTACAAAGTCGAACGGATTCATCACCGGATCCGCCAGAAGTGTGGCCGGTTTCGACCTCTATGAGGCTATAGAGAGTTGCGCAGACCTGCTTGAGAACTTCGGCGGACACGTCTATGCCGCTGGCCTGACGCTGAAGGAGGTAAATTTGGAGGAGTTTGTGAGCAGGATAGACAAGTTCATTTCCGAAAAGATCACTGAGGAGATGCTCACCCCGATGACCGACATCGACGCCAAGTTGGAATTCAGCCAGATCACTCCGAAATTCTTCCGTCTCCTGAAGCAGTTCCAGCCTTTCGGCCCTGGCAACACCAACCCGGTCTTCCTGACCGAGAACGTTTCCGATGGTGGCAACGGCCGCAAAGTGGGAGCCGGCGGAGTCCATATGAAGCTGGACCTCATCGACGAGAAGCAGCCTTTCCACCAAATCCCCGCCATCGCCTTCAACATGGCCGAATTCTACGACTACATCAAGGCCGGCAACCCCTTTGACATCTGCTACTCCATCGTCGAGAACTACTACCGCGGCAACACCACCCTTCAGCTCCGCATCAAAGACATCAAGGAGCGCGACGAGTTCATTTAGGAATATTCCTGCTCGATTGTTGTCGGTTGTTTACAAATGATCCTTCTCTGAGGTCAGTTGCTTCATTTCAAGCAGTGTCCGTTCGTAAACTTCTTGTAACTGATAGCTTGCGACACCTAACGGAGCTGTGATGCCACGCAGTGACCATTCCACTACGGATGAATCCTTGTCCTTGCAGAGAAGAATGCCAATGCTTGGATTGTCACCTTCACCTTTAAGCAATTCATCGGCAGCGGAAACGTAGAAATTCAACTTGCCTACAAATTCAGGCATAAAGTCCACGGTTTTTAATTCGATAACCACATAGCATTTCAAGCGGGTGTGATAAAAGATCATATCTGGAAAATATGATTTGCCGCTTGGCGTATCGAGTTCCATCTGCCGTCCGACATACGCAAAGCCCTTGCCAAGTTCCAATAGGAATCGGGTCACATTTTCTGCCAGCTTGTTCTCCAAGTCCCTTTCGTCAAACTTGCTTGGCAGAGATAAGAAATCCAATTTATAGGGATCTTTTATTATCTCGTTGGCCAGAGCATTCTGTGGTTGCGGCAGGGTGGCTTCAAAATTATTCAGTGCTTTCCCCGTGTGCTCGTATAGTTGAGCCTTGACAGCATTCTCCAATTCTGTGCGGCTCATATTGCCGTCAATTACCTTGTTGAGGTAGAATATGGCCGCGGAGATATTGTCACATTTTGTTACGATAATAGTCTGATGTCTCCAAGGTACATTGAGGAGGATTTCAGGTATGGGTGTTGTGGCATTTTCCACACTTTGTAATTTTGTACCAGCTTGGTACAAAAATTCAATCTGAGATGAATAGAACAAGAACCATTTACGAATTTTGTATAAGTTCGACCACGAGAAACCATCTGTCTCAGGAAATTCTGTGCGCAGATCCAGACTGAGTCTCTTCATAAAGTTGGTGCCCCACTTATGCTCTTTCTGCTTCTCACAAATCTCCTCTCCCAAACTCCAATAGAATTTGAGCATTTCCTCATTCACCTTTACAGCCGCCTTAAGCTGCGTGATGCGGACGCGCTTTTTCAGTTCAGACAACCACTTCACATAGTCCTTGTCCGCCAGAAATGAATCGCTGTTCACAAACTGTGGAATATTGTTCTTTTCTGCCATTTCGCGTATTATTCGGTTCAAATCTATTCCTCTTTGATTTCCCAGCCCTCTATGGTGCGGGTTTCGGTTGTGATATTCACACCGAATCTTTGGTATTTATTGTCCCTTTTCATCTCCATAGCTGCAAGGTGTACGAGTTACAATCTCAAATATAATGAATATTTTCCGAACAACAGATATCCGGTTCGTTATCGTGTTAATGGTTCTCATTTCAGCGTAGGATATGCTTCATGGTTTTTAGCTGTGGTGGATAACGGATTGAATATTACTGAAATAATGGTTTGCCTTTGACTGATATTAACTAAAGATGAATGCTTTATTGCCTAACATTCAGAGTATTGTGTTCCACGGTCTCTTTGATGAGCGTGGCGATTTGGGCGAAGGTCTGGCCGTCAATGTCGATGATGTGATGGGCGGCTGCGAGGTACTGGTGAGAGCGTGTTTGCATCAGGGATTCGATGCGGTGGCGGAGGGCGTCTTTTTCGTTGAGTATTTCCGTGCATGGCGGTTGAGCGGAACTGAGCATCGGGCGGCCTTCGGAATGGCCTCCGAGGTTGCCCAGGAGGGTCTCGGTGGTGGCGCGGAGATAAAAACAATCGGTGTGCCGGCGAATCAGCTGACGGCAGGACTCGGAAGTCACGGTGCCACCACCGAGGGAAAGGATGGTGCGGGGGCGGGAGGGATCACTGAATATCTCCTCAAGAGCCTCCCGTTCCATCCGGCGGAAAGCCGCTTCACCATATTCATTGAATATTTCTGGAATATCCTTGCCCTGCTTTTCCTCAATGTAGGTGTCAAGGTCAATCAGGCGGCATTCGGGGAGCAGCGTCGCGAGAATTTTTCCGACACTGCTCTTGCCGCAGCCCATAAAGCCTATCAGGGAGATGTCTTTCATATTCACCTTGTTACGACCGTCTCTCGGAACAACTAGCTGATGATTTATGAATATGACAGTGCTTAGAACAGTGTAGGTTCATCGATGTCCCCGATGTCCGGGATGTCGCCGGAGCCGAGAAGGTCTGCGGCACTGGTCTGACCACCGTCATTTGTGGAGCCTGTAGTTTCTGTGGAATTTGTCTCTCCTTGTGTCTCGTCTGATTCCACATCATCAATGATGTCCAGCGGTTCGTCTTCGATGTCGTCCTCCGGCTTGTGCAGCGGCTCGATGAACTTCACCTCCTTGAGGTCGTACTGGTGACACTTCTTACCCTTGGCGGAGTAACCCTTCTTAGCGATGTATTCCTCAGCGTCAATGTTCTCCGGATCACGATGCTCGTACTTGCCACCGAAAATCACCTGGAACTGAGGATGCTTGTCCTCGGAAATGTCCACAAGGTAGGATTTTGCTCCCGGCGCGATGAACGACAGCGGGGTGTTGTCACTCAGAACGAAACTGAACCTCTTTACGTAGAACGCCTTGGCCGCCCCGTCGTAGTAGAGGGCGGTGTAGGTCTTGTTCGGATCGAACTTCTCGATCTTGATAACCTCGCCCTGGTAACGGTTGGACACATCGAACGAAGTCGTGTAGAATGTTCCGTCCTTGAATATCGCCAGAACCTTGTCCTCCGGGCCGAACTCGCCGAGGTACTGGCCGCGCTGCTCGTCGTTGAGCTTTTGGATGTCGGCGTCGTACCAGATGTCCTTGCCACCGATCGTGGACACACCCTTGGATTTCAGCTGGATCCTTGCGATAGGATTCTTGGACACTAAATTGCCTCTGGAGGCCTTGCCCTTGATCGCAAGGGTGGAGAAATCATATTCAAACTGCGTCTTCTTCAGCTTCGGCCGTGGACGCAGGTATATTCGTACAGATTCGGCCTCGCCGTTGTGGTTGACCGTGAACCAGAGGATCTTTGAGCCTTCCTCACCTGTGGTGATGTCGTAGTCCTTGTCCCTCGTGACGCTGGTGATCGCGAACCGCTTGGCGTAGGAGACGCTGCTCTTGCCCTCGCGGTAGATGACGTTGTAGATGGTTCTGCTGTCGCCTCGGTTGAACACTCCTACGTAGAGCAGATCCTTCCAGAAGAACGCCTTGTCCGTGACCTTGGTGATGCGGTATTTGCCGTCCTTGCCAATGACGATGATCTCGGAGAGATCGGAGCAGTCGCAGACAAACGTGCCGTTGTCGTCTCTTTTGAGTGACAGGCCGACGAAGCCCTCCTCGTAGTTGGCGTATAGCTTGGCGTTGTTGCTGACGACCTTGGTGACGGCGATGCTCTCGAAGGCCGTGATCTCGGTCTGGCGGACGAAAGGCTTGCCGTACTTGGTTTTAAGCATCTTGAACCAGTCGATTGTGTACTGGGTGATGTGCTCGATGTTGTCCTTGACGGTCTGCATCTCTGACTCGATGGCAGCAATCTTCTCGTCTATGGCCTTCGTGTCGAACTTCGAGATCTTGCGCACAGGCTTCTCCACGAGTTTTTCGATGTCTTCCATCAGAATCTCACGGCGGAGTATGTCCTGATAGGTCTTCATCTCGGAGAACACGTCCTGAAGCTGCTGCTCCCAACTGTTCTGGTTCTGTTCCAGGATCTTATAGACCTTGTTCTCAAAGAATATCCTTTCGAGGGAGGTGTAGTGCCACTGGTCCTCCAGCTCGGCGAGCCTGATCTCTAGCTGCCACTTGAGAAGGTCCCTCGTGTGGTTTGTGTCGTAGATAAGGATGTCCTTGACGGAGAGGAACTGAGGCTTGTTGTCCACGATTACGCAGGCGTTCGGGGCGATGTTGCACTCACAGTCCGTGAACGCGTAGAGAGCGTCGATCGTCTTGTCCGGGGACACGTCGTTCGGAAGGTGGATCAGGATCTCGACCTTCTCGGTTGTCATGTCCTCGATCTTCTTGATCTTGATCTTGCCTTTGTCCTTGGCCTTGAGGATCGAGTCTATGAGGACGTGAGAGGTCTTGCCGTATGGAATCTCGGTGATGGCCACCGTGTTCTTGTCGATCTTCTCGATCTTCGCGCGCACCTTCACGCTGCCGCCCCTCGCTCCGTCTTTGTAGTTGCTGCAATCAGCGGAGCCGCCGGTCGGGAAGTCCGGGTAGATCGTGAAGTCCTCGCCCTGAAGGATGCTGATCGAGGCGTCGATGAGTTCGTTGAAGTTGTGAGGAAGGATCTTTGAGGCCATTCCGACGGCGATTCCCTCTGTACCCTGCGCAAGCAAGAGCGGGAAACGGACCGGAAGCTCAGTCGGCTCCTGGTTGCGTCCGTCGTAGGATGTCATCCAGTTTGTGATCTTCGGATCGAAGACGACTTCCTTGGCGAATTTGCTCAGGCGGGCCTCAATGTAACGGGGAGCGGCGTTGCTGTCGCCGGTGAGGATGTTTCCCCAGTTTCCCTGACAGTCAATCAGAAGGCCTTTCTGTCCGAGCTGCACAAGGGCGCCCAGGATGGAAGCGTCACCGTGCGGGTGGTACTGCATCGCCTGTCCGACGATGTTCGCCACCTTGGTGTAGCTTCCGTCGTCCATCCTGTACATCGCATGGAGCACTCGTCTCTGCACTGGCTTGAGTCCGTCAACGATGTGTGGCACAGCCCTTTGCAGAATGACATACGAGGAATAGTCCAGAAACCAGTCTCTGAACATTCCCGAAAGTTTGTACTTCTTGCTGTCTGAACTGAGCAGCTTGTCGTATTTCCCTGAAGACTTGGCCGAAGTCTCGTCAATCGGGGCCTCGTTCAATTCCTCGTCCTCGTTGCCTCCTTCAGGAGTCTCAATGTCATCCCATTCGTCTTTAGCCATACCTGAATATTCCTCGTTTGTATTTTATCGTTTGCTGCCGGGTCCGATTTGCGCCCGGTGCTATTCCTCGTACCCGAACTTCCGGAGTTCCTTGCGGCTCTCCCTCCAGTCCGGATTGACCTTCACGAAAAGCTGAAGGAATACCTTCTTCTGGAAGAAATCCTCCATCTCCAGTCTTGCCTCAGTCCCGACTTTCTTCAACGCCGCGCCACCCTTGCCGATGATGATTCCTTTCTGAGAATCACGCATCACGTAGATGACAGCACTGATCTCGTACCTTTCGCGACCTTCCTTGAAAGCCTCCACAGCCACCTCGCAGCTGTAAGGCACCTCTTGACTGTAGTTCTCCAGAATCTTCTCCCTGATGATCTCAGACGCGAAGAAACGGAGGTTCCTGTCTGTGAACTGGTCCTTGTCGAACCAAGGCGGCGCTACAGGAAGCTTGCTCATCACGGCGTTCAGAACACTCTCAAGGTTGAACCTCTCCTTTGCTGACACCGGAATGATCACAGCCTCAGGGAGTTGTTCCTGCCAGTAGGCGATCAGGTCAGTCACCTTCTTCTGCTCGCTGATGTCGATCTTGTTGATCACTACCACCACCGGACATTCCAGTTTCTGGAGTTTTTGAATATATTCATTGTTCTTGTCGCTCTTTTCAACCACGTCCGTCACGTAGAGGATGATGTCCGCGTCACCGATGGCGGCGTCCACGAATTTCATCATATCCTCCTGCAGGCGGTAGTTCGGCTTGAGCATTCCCGGAGTGTCCGAATATACAATCTGGCAGTCGTCAGTGTTGACGATTCCCATTATTCTATGCCTTGTGGTCTGCGCCTTCGCTGTGACAATGGACAGCTTCTCGCCGACAAGGGCATTCATAAGCGTGGATTTGCCAACATTCGGATTACCGATGATGTTGACAAATCCAGCTCTGTGTTCTGTGTGCTTCTCTGGACTAGACATAGGCCCCCATCTTGAGGACATTGACCTCGCCCTCGCTGAGGTATCTCCACTCGCCCTTCTTTAGGCCCTTCTTGGTGAGGCCGGCGAAATAAACCCTGTCGAGCGCTTTCACATCGTAGCCGAGGGATTCGAATATCCTTCTGACGATCCTGTTCTTGCCCGAGTGGATCTCGATGCCGAGCCTTCTGTGGTCGTCCGCGTCGATATATTCAAGCTCATCCGCCTTGATGTTGCCGTCGTTGAGGTTAAGGCCTTCCGTGAGGATCTTCTCCTTGTCGGCTTCCTCAAGCGGTTTGTCGAGGATGACCTGATAGATCTTCTTCTTGTTGTAGGAAGGATGTGTGAGTTGCTCCGCGATCTCGCCGTCGTTCGTGAACATCAGCACTCCGGTCGTGTTCTTGTCAAGCCTTCCGACAGGGAACACGCGGAGTTTGCAGCCCTTGAGAAGATCCATGACGGTCTTCTCGGCGTGAGGGTCGCTGGCGCTGGTGACGAAGCCTTTCGGCTTGTTCATCACGATGTACACCTTCTCCTCGCCCTTAAGCCTTTCTCCGTTGAAACGGATGTCGTCCTTGAGGACATTGACCTTGGTTCCAAGCTCTGTCACAACCTCACCGTTCACGGTCACAACACCTGCCTGGATGAAGTTGTCAGCCTCGCGGCGTGAGCATACTCCGGAGTTGGCGATGTACTTGTTGAGACGTATCTCTTCCTTGATAGGTGTAGGAACGTTGTCGTTGTCGGAAAGAGCCGCGTCAACCTGTGGCCTCCTTGAAAGCATCTGGTTGATTCCCGCCTCGTCAGTCTCTGTGAAATGCGGCTCGTCCTTGCGGCCGAATTTCTTAGGTCCCGGACGACCCGCGCCTCTTCCGGCGGAGAAACCTCCCTGTTTAGGACCGAATCCATGTCCGGCCGGCTTCCTTGAATATGATGGTCTTCTCTCTCCGCCTTCCTGACCTGCGTCGTAACTTCTTCTTTGTCCGTATGATGGGCGTCCCTCACCGAATGAAGGACGGCTCTGTCCGTAAGATGATCTTCTTTCCTCTCCTCCTTCGGAGTTGTTGCCATAGCTTCTTCTCTGTCCGTAAGACGGTCTGTCGCCGTATGAAGGACGACCTTCACCGAATGACGGGCGGCCGTAAGACGATCTTCTCTCGCCTCCGTTGTAGCTGTTGTTGCTTCCGTAGCTTCTTCTCTGTCCGTAAGACGGTCTGTCCCCGTATGAAGGACGGCTCTGTCCATAAGATGAAGTTCTTCTCTCACCGCCTTCAGCGTTGTCGCCGTAGCTTCTGCGCTGGCCATAGCCGCCACGGTTGTCGTTGCGGTCTCCATAGCTTCTGCGGTCTGATGAATATCCTCCTCTTCCGTTGCCGCCACGGCTCTGATAACCGCCATGCTGGCCGTAACCGCCGCGATTGTCGCTGGAGTAACTCCTGTGGCTGTTGTCGTAAGACTTGTACTCTCCGTCAGCGGAGGATGATGCGGCAGGCACTACCTTCTTTCTCGGTCTGAGTTTCCTGCCTTCTGATGAATAACCTGTCTTTGGTCCTTCCGCAGCGTAATCCCTACGCTCCTCGTGGTTCTCACCACCATTGAAATTTTCTTCCATAATGTTTGTGGCTCACGCCATTAAAATAAATAAGTAATTGAATATAAGTTATTGAAGTTTAAACACGTATGTTATCGTTCCCTGCTGCAACGCCGGCGCGTCGGCGCTTTGGTTGAAGTGTGTCTGCAATGCCGCAGCTCTTGCCGCAGCCCATAGTTTGGAGTTGTTCACGGTCGTCCCTTGTCCTCCCGGAACAGCTTTCGTCACGTTTCCATAGTTGTCAACCCAGATGTCCACCACGACAGTGCCGTAGTCTTGCTCTGAATATGCCGGCCTTGGAATCGCTCCCAAGGTATTTCTTCCTTTCAGCCTCGCGTTAGGCGTGCCCTCGGACTTGCCGCTGGCCGTGTTCCCCTTAGGATGTCCGGCCTTGAACTCGTTTTTCGGATCAGTGGCGCTGTGAGGAGCGTTCGAGGAGTCCTTCTTGCTCATCCCCGGGAACAGGGCGTTCTTGTTGATCTCCTCTTTCTGGACCGGTGTCTCGACATCCCCGAAATCATCTGGCTTGGCCTCCGCCGTTTTGTTCGCCTTTTCTGATTTGTGCGGGGACTCGCTCCTCTGGATCAGTTCCACCGGCTTGGTCTTGTCGATCTCCTCGGCCTGAGGCTGGCGGCCTCTGTTCTGCCGCTTGACAGGCTGCGGCTCGTCCTCGCTGAAATCCACGAGGAAAGTCTGCTCCTGTGGCGGCGGGTAGATGTACTTCATCCCCGTGAACACGCAAAGCAGGCAGGCAAGCACGTGAACAGAGACCGTGAGAACGATCCCGGTCACCGTGGAGACCTTGGCCTCCTTCTGTCTGTCACGAAGGTACGGTTTCATCATTCAGGCTGTGTCGCTAGGATTACCTTGTAATGATTGCGTTTCGCGATGTTCATCAGCGACACGACCTCTTTGATCGGCACGCTCTCGTCCGAATAGATCGAGAATGTCGGATCCTCCTCTGTCTGAAGCAAGTCCACAAGGTCGTCCTCCAATTCGGAGTACTGTACCGGGGTCTCACTTCCGTTGAGGTGGTAGGTGTAGGTGTCATCGCCCCAATCCTTGATCGAGACAGTGACGGTAGGCTTGGCGGAAACCTGTCCCGTACTCTTCGGGAGCAGGAGCTTCAGCGCGTTCGGATTGACCAGTGTCGAGGTGATCAGAAAGAAGATCAGCAGCAGGAACACCAAGTCAGTCATCGAAGACATCGCTGTGTCCGACAAGACCTTTGTGGTTCTCTTGAATGCCATTGACTATTTCTCCTCCCCGTTGCCTGCAGGTTCGTGCAGAAGATCCATAAAGTCGATGGTGGCGTTCTCCATCATGAACATCAGGTTGGAGATCTGCGCGACCAGATAGTTGTAGCCGAAGTAGGCGAGGATTCCGACGATAAGACCGCCGACGGTGGTGATCATCGCTGTGTAGATACCGCTGGAAAGCAGCGTGATGTCGATGTTGTTGCCCGCGTTCGCCATGTTGAAGAACGCCTGCACCATACCGAGCACGGTTCCGAGGAATCCGATCATAGGCGCTCCACCAGCGATGGTCGCAAGCATCGGAAGCCCTTTCTCAAGCCTGGCGATCTCGACGTTGCCCATGTTCTCGACGGAAGTCTGAATGTCAGCCAATGGCCTGCCGATGCGCTCGATTCCCTTCTCGACGAGGCGCGCCACCGGAGAGTCATACTTCTGGCAGAGCGAAACCGCCGACTTCACCTTCCCTTCATGAATATAGTCGCGTATGTCACGCATAAAGTTCTTGTCAACCTGCCCCGCCTTGTGGATCATCCACCATTTCTTTCCGAATATGTAGATGGCGATCACCGACAGAAGCGCCAGCACGATCATCAGCCAGCCGCCCTTGGTCGCCATCTCGATAAGCGAGAACGACTGCTCAACCTGCTGTGGAGCAAGATCCGCCACAGGCGCGGCCCCCTGTGCCATATCCTCGGCCATCTCAGCCGCCGCAGAATCCAGGCCCACGGCCTGCAAAACTTGGAACAACATAATTATCACGTACGTTTTTATTATTTGCAAATATGTCCGGCGTGCCAACTGCACATTTCACGCCACTAAACCACAAAGGTACGCAAAATTTTCGAGACCTCGCTCATTAATATTCAACCTTGGTGAGGAAGAGGGCGTGGCCGGGGACGGATTCGCCGGCGCTGGAGCGGGAGCCGCCTTGGGTGAGGGTGGCGAGCCAGGACTCGTCGCGCTTGCCGCGGCCCACCTCAAGGAGGGAACCTACGACGGCACGGACCATATTCCTTAAAAAGCGGTCGGCGCGGATGGTGAAGACGAGGTAGTCGCCTTCTTCGGCGGGATAGCCCATGATTCTGACGTGGTCTGGGGAATATGCCTCCCAGCGTGCCATCGTGACGGTGCAGATTGAGGTCTTGTTGTCGCTGCCGACTTTTTCAAAGCAGCTGAAGTCGTGCCGGCCCAGAAGTGACAGCGCGGCGCGGTTCATCTTCTCAACATCCAACGGGAAGGTGTAGAGGTAGGAATATTCCCGCATGAAGGGATCTCTGCGGCGGTGGATAAAGTACTTGTACTCACGCTGCGTGGCGTCGAATCTGGCGTGGAATCCGGAATCGCAAAGCGCAATCGAATGTACCTTGATTCCGGCTGGTAAAATGGCATTTATTTTGTAGCCAATCGCGCTTGCGTCAATGTCCGGATTGGAGACTTCGAAGTGGGCGACGTAATTGATCGCGTTGACCTTTGAATCCGTCCTTCCGGCGCCCGTGACGGCAATGTCCTCCTTCAAGAGAGTCGAAAGAGCATTCTGAAGACACTCCTGAACGGTCGTTGCTTGGTTTTGAATCTGCCAGCCGCAGAATGACGAACCGTCATAGGAAAGGATGATCCTGTAGCGCATTTTAAGTAAGATTGTTTGGTTGCAAAAATAGTAAAAAACAAAGTAATATGGAAAGTGTAAACATCAAGGAACTCAATGACAGGATCCAGAAGGAAAGCGCCTTCGTGGATATGCTGTCCCTTGAGATGGGCAAGGTCATCATCGGACAGAAGCACCTTGTGGAGAACCTTCTGATCGGACTTCTCGCCAACGGACATATTCTTTTGGAAGGTGTTCCGGGACTGGCCAAGACTCTCGCCATCAGTACCCTGTCAAAGGCCATCGACGCTAAGTTCAGCCGTATCCAGTTCACTCCTGACCTTCTTCCTGCCGACCTCATCGGTACGATGATATATTCACAGAAAGATGAGTCGTTCGAGGTCCACAAGGGGCCGGTCTTCGCCAACTTCGTGCTTGCGGATGAGATCAACCGTAGCCCGGCGAAGGTGCAGTCAGCCCTTCTGGAGGCTATGCAGGAGCGCCAGGTGACGATCGGTGACCAGACGTTCAAACTTCCGGAACCGTTCCTCGTGATGGCTACCCAGAACCCTATCGAGCAGGAGGGAACGTATCCGCTTCCTGAGGCTCAGGTGGACCGTTTTATGCTGAAGGTCATCGTGAGCTACCCTAAGAAAGAGGAGGAAAGGCAGATCATAAGGATGAACAACACCGGTGAGTTCCCGACAGTCAATCCGGTGATCAAGCCGGAGGACATCGTGCGCGCCAGAGGCGTCGTGAGGGACGTGTATATGGACGAGAAGATCGAGAGGTACATCGTGGACATCGTCTATGCCACCCGTACTCCTGAGGACTACGGTCTCGGCAAGATCAAGGATCTCATCTCGTTCGGAGCCTCGCCTCGTGCCAGCATCTCGCTGTCAATGGCTTCCAAGGCCTACGCCTTCATCAAGAGAAGAGGCTACGTTATTCCGGAGGATGTCAGGGCAGTCTGCAACGAGGTTCTGCGTCACAGGATCGGTCTTACCTACGAAGCCGAGGCGGAAAACGTCACGACCGAGCAGATCATCGCCGAAGTGCTTAATGCTGTGCAGGTTCCGTAACGGTCGATGTGTGGTTTGGTTTTAATCAGACATGGCAATCATGGCGACTTCATCAGTTAACTCGGCCAACGAACTGCTCCGCAAGGTCCGCAAGATAGAGATCCGCACCAGGGCTCTGTCCCACCAGATCTTTGCCGGTGAGTATCATAGCGCCTTCAAAGGACGTGGTATGGCTTTCAGTGAGGTGCGTGAGTACCAGTACGGGGATGATGTGCGCTCGATGGACTGGAACGTGACCGCTCGTCTGCGCTCTCCTTACGTCAAGGTTTTCGAGGAGGAGAGGGAGATGACGGTGGTTCTTCTTATCGACATCAGCCGTTCCGGCCTTTTCGGAACGAGCGAGAGGACCAAGAGGGATCTGATCGCTGAGATCGCGGCCGTGCTTAGTTTCTCGGCTATCATCAACAACGACAAGGTCGGAGCCCTTTTCTTCAGCGACAGGGTGGAGGAGTTCATCCCGCCGAAGAAGGGACGCAGTCATCTTCTTCACATCATACGCGAGATCATCGAACTCAAGCCTAAGTCAAACGGCACGGATGTAGGTCAGGCCCTGCGTTACCTGACGAATGCCATCAAGAAGAAATGCACGGCTTTCGTGCTTTCGGACATGCTGGACACCAATCCGGACGGCACGCCCCGCTACGAGGATGCCTTGAAGGTGGCGCGCAACCGCCATGACATTTCTGTCATCAAGGTTCATGATCCCCGTGAGAGGACGATTCCGGATGTGGGATTGGTCCACGTGAAGGATTCCGAGACAGGGGAGTCGGCTTGGATCAATACTTCCAGCAGGAAGACGAGGGCTGAATATTCAAGATGGTTCGGTGCCGCCGAGACTGAGGAGAAGAAGCTGTTCAACCGCTATCATATTGATTCTGTCGACATTGCCACCAATCAGGATTACGTCAAGGGGCTGATGACATTTTTCGGGAGGAGATAGAAATGAAGAGATTTGTTTACGGTCTGTCGCTTTTCTGCGCCGCGATGATCACCATCGCCGCCACAGGACAGCAGGCTCCACAAGGTAAGGGAATGCTGATAAGGTCGGAGGATTCCTTCCTCGAACCGTTGCAGAAGCGTGATTCCGCTCTGATCGGCGACCAATTTCGCTATGGATTTCACTTGAAGGATGTCGCCGAGGGCACGAGGTTCGCGCTCCCGGATTTCTCGAGGGGGTTCATGGACAGCGTGGAGATTGTATTCCCGTTCATGGCGGACACAGTTAAGATCCACGGCAAAAAGAACGAGCCGAAATCGTACGACATTGATGTCTCGATGATCATAACTTCCTTTGACGAAGGTGAATACGAACTTCTTCCGCTGTCTTTGATAAGGGCTTCAGGCGTGGACAGGATCGACACGTTGGTCTTCGCTTCAAAGACACTTGACATCTTCACTATGCCTGTGGACACGACTACCTATCAGATCCACGACATCAAGGGGCAGATCCGTTATCCGTTGAAAGCCTCGGAAGTCATTCCTTATGTTTTAGGAATATGGGGAGTCGCCATCGTCGTTATTTTGATATGGGCCATGCTCGCTATGAGACGGAAGAATGATAAAGGTGCCATCACCCATAAGGATCCTCCTTATCTGGTTGCCTTGCGGAGACTTGACCGCTTCCGTGGCAGCAAATACTGGGCTCCGGAGAAGCAGAAGGCCTACTATTCAGGAATCACGGATGCGCTGAGGGAATATATTGACGCTCGCTACGGCATCGACGCCATGGAGATGACGACGGCGGAGATATTCAAGGACCTCAAGAGTTCCGGCGTTCCGGCTGACCTTTACGAGGAGATGAAGACTCTGTTTGAGACTGCAGATTTCGTTAAGTTCGCCAAGGCTTCCGCTTCGGATGAGGAGAACGCGGCGGCGCTTCCTGCGGCGGTGCGTTTTGTGACAGTGACTTACCAGTCGCAACTTGCTGAGGAGGAGGCTGCGAGAAAGGCGGCGGAGGCGAAATCTTCCGCTAAAAAAGAAGGAGGTGAGGCGTAATGTTCTTTGAATATCCTAAATTGCTTTGGCTGCTGGTGATTCCGGCTCTGTTGGTTCTGCGCTATCTGTATGTGGAACTGAAGGATAGGAGACCGCATCTCAGAGTGTCCACTCTCACGCCTTGGAAATCAGGAGGAAAGACAATTCTGGACGTGATCAGGCATATTCCTTTTGCGCTCAGGATCGCGGCGCTTTCGCTTATTGTTGTGGCGATCGCCCGCCCTCGTTCGTCCACAAAGGTGGAAAAGGTTGACACGGAGGGGATTGACATCGTGCTTGCGATGGATGTCTCGACCAGTATGTTGGCCAGGGATTTCACACCAGACCGAATCAGTGCCGCCAAGGATATCGCCATCGAGTTCATAGCTCAGAGACCTTCCGACAGGATGGGAATCGTGGTGTTCGCCGGCGAGAGTTACACGCAGTGCCCGCTGACAACCGACAGGGCCACCTTGATCAACTTGATGAAAGAGATTTCCACCGACCTCATCGAGGACGGAACGGCCATCGGCAACGGACTTGCCACGGCTGTGGCCAGAATCAAGGATTCCGATGCTAAGAGCCGGGTCGTGATTCTGCTGACCGATGGTGTGAACAATTGTGGAGAAATCTCCCCAGAAACCGCCGCCGAGATCGCCAAGACCTATGGGATAAGGGTTTACACAATCGGAGTCGGGGCGAATGGCGAGGCTCCATACCCGGTGATGACTCCGTGGGGCGTCCAGATGCAGAATCTCAAGGTTGAACTTGACGAGAAACTGCTCTCAAGCATAGCCTCGATGACCGGAGGCAAGTATTTCAGGGCCACCGACAACACGAAACTTGCGGAGATATATTCAGACATCAACAAGATGGAGAAGGCCCGCACGACGATTGACAGTTTCCCGGTCTACAAGGAACTGTTCGGCACCTACGCTCTCGCCGCTTTGATCTGCCTGCTGCTGGAGGCTCTTGTTAAACTGTTGATAAGGAGGTTGCCATGATAATTTTCGCCGCGCCACATTATCTTTTGCTGCTGCTCCTGATTCCGCTCTTTTTTCTCGGAATGGGGCTTTGGCTGTGGAACAGACGCCGCCGTCTGCGCAAATTTGGCGACGAGGCTCTTGTGAATGAACTTATGCCTTCGTGGTCCCGCAACAAATTGTGGGTCAGAACGGTCCTTTTCTCGTTGGCGTTTTTCTTCTTTGTCATCGGTCTGTCCCGACCTCAGATGGGAGCGAAACTGAAGGAACACAAGACCAGAGGTGCCGAGATCATGATAGCCTTGGACGTGTCAAACTCGATGCTTGCCAAGGACTATTCTCCAAACAGACTGGAAAGGGCCAAACTGGCAATTTCCAGAATTACGGACAAGCTTCAGGATGACAGGATCGGGCTGATCGTATTTGCCGGAACCTCGTTCGTCCAACTTCCGATCACTTCCGATTATGTCAGCGCAAAGATGTTTCTGAATTCAATTTCGACGGAGTCGATTCCGATTCAGGGAACCGCCATCGGGGATGCCATCAACACGGCTATCCGCGGGTTCAGCGCCCAGAGTGAGCACAGCCGGGCGATTATCGTGATCACCGATGGTGAGAACCACGAGGACGATGCCGTCGCTGCCGCGAAACAGGCTGCCGACGCCGGGATCAAGGTCTACACAATCGGTGTCGGATCCGCTGACGGACAGCCGATTCCGATGGACGGAGGCCTTTTGAAGGACAAGGACGGCAATATTGTCGTGACACGTCTGGACGAGGAGACATTGAAGGAAGTCGCTGCCGCTGGCGGCGGAGCCTATGTCCACGCCGGCAACGATGAATTCGGTTTGACTCCGATCATCAACGACATCCGCAAGATGGAGGATGAGGAATATAATTCCGTGGTCTTTGAGGAGTATGGCGAGCAGTTTATGTATTTTCTCGGAATAGCGTTGGCGTTCTTCGCCCTTGAGATGCTCATCGGGGAAAGACGCTCGCGCAGACATTTGTTTGAGGAAAAAAGATGAAGAATATATTGAAATATGTTTTGGCTGCGGCTTTGCTGACACTTTCGTGTGTGGCGGCTTTGGCGCAGACTGACCGCAAGGAAGTCCGGGCCGGCAACCGCCAGTTCAAGAAAGGGCATTGGCAGAACGCTGAGATAGAGTATCGTAAGGCTCAGGCTAAGGACACCTCGTCATTCGCCGCCAACTATAACCTTGCCGGTGCCCTTTATCGTGAAGGCAATTTTGATGAGGCCGGTAAGTCCATGGAAAGATTGAAGGATGTCGCTCCGATGTCGGCCAATTCCGCTGACTACTATTATAATCTTGGTAATATCGCTGTCCAAAAGAAAGATTGGAAGTCTGCTGTGGATGCTTACAGGCAGTCCTTGCTGCGCAATCCGGGCGATATGGACGCGAAGGAGAATTATGCTTACGCCAAGCAGATGCTGAAGAACGAAGGTGGTGGCGGAGGCAATGATGACCAGAAGAATCAGGATAAGAACAACGATCAGAACAACGACCAAAACCAGAACGGTCAGAACAACAACGATCCGAATCAGGACAATAATCAGAATAATAATCAGGACCAGAACCAGAATAATGATCAGAACAAAGATCAGAATCAGGGCGACCAACCTAAGCCTCAGCAAGGTGAAGGGCAGGGGGACGCCAAGATGTCTCCTCAGCAGGCTCAGCAGATGCTGAAGGCGGTTCAGGCCCGAGAAAAGGAGACTCAGGACAAGGTCAACAAGGAGAAGGCGGCTCTGCTGAAATCCCGCCAGAAAGAAAAGAATTGGTAAAATGGGGAATATGAAGAGATTGTTTTACATTGCGGCTTTTTTGCTCATGGCCATTTTTCAGGCCTCTGCCCAGAATGTCATCCGGGTTGAGGCTCCGGATGTCGTCGCTGTGAACGAGCAGTTCAATGTTACATTCATAATAGAAGGTGAGAAGAGCCCGTCGGATTTTCAATGGTCGGAGGGTGATGATTTCCAATTGGTCTGGGGACCGCAGAAAGGTTCCAGTTCAAGCATTCAGATCATCAATGGCAAGAAGTCATCATCCCATCAGACAACTTTCACCTACATCCTTATTCCTAAATCCACCGGAACATTCCAGATTCCGGCTGCCACAGCCACGCTTTCAGGAAACAGAATCTCATCTAATCAGGCCACCATCCAGGTTGTCAGCGATGGCGCGTCCTCTTCACAGTCATCTGGGCAGAACAGCGGCGGTAAATCCTCAGGCGGACAGGCTTCCACCTCCGGCTCGGGCGATATCTCTTCGGACAATCTCTTCATGAGGTTGTCACTAAGCCGCTCGGAAGTGGTTGTCGGAGAGCCGATCACAGCGACACTGAAGATTTATCAAAGAGCCAACATCGTTGGATTTGAGAATGCCAAACTTCCGACTTTCAACGGTTTCTGGAGTCAAGAAACCTATGTTCCGGACAACATAGAGTTCAAACGCGAGAGTTTGGATGACAAAATCTACAACACTGCGGTTCTCCGTACGTATGTCTTGATTCCGCAAAAGTCTGGAGTCATCACCATCGATCCATCGGAACTTGTCTGTGTCATAAATGTAAAGGTCAACAATTCGACATCGGGCAGTCTCTTTGACCAGTTCTTTCAGGATGACTACCGTCAAATCAGGAAGAGGGTGACAACTCCTGCCGTCAAGGTAAAGGTGAATCCGCTTCCTGCCGGCCAACCTGCCTCTTTCGGAGGTGGCGTCGGTAATTTCGGAATATCCGCTCGGCTCACCACGGACAATCTTAAGACCCACGATGCGGCATCATTGATCATCACGGTCTCCGGACGTGGAAACGTTGCCCTGCTTGAGGAGCCGAAAGTCAATTTCCCTCCTGATTTCGAGGTATATGACACCAAAACGACCGAGAACACGGACAAAAGCACCGGCGGAACATCCGGCAGCAAGTCTTTTGAATATCCATTCATCCCGAGGAGCCACGGTGACTTCACGATTGATCCCGTTGAATATTCCTATTATGATGTCAATGCGGGTAAATATGTGACCCTCAGGACCGAACCGTTGCACATCAAGGTAGCCAAGGGGAAAGGCGGGGATTCCGCCCCTGTCACGTCCGTGACATCCGGAGTCGAGAGAAAGGACGTGAAGAGCCTTGCTGATGACATCAGGTTCATATTCACAGGCAAGCCGAATCTTTCCGGCTCTGGATCGTTCTTTGTCGGTTCGGCATTTTTCTGGATCTTGCTGGCTTTGATGATTGTAGGGGCTGTTGTGGTTTACCTTGCGTTCAGGAAGGTGGCCGCGATGCGGGCTGATGTCGCCGGCACAAAGAACAGGCGTGCCACAAAGATGGCGCAGAAGCGTCTCAAACTGGCAGGTGAATATCTTGACAAGGATCTCTATACGGCTTTCTATGAGGAACTTCACAAGGCTCTCATCGGATTTGTTTCCGACAAATTGAATATGGATATGTCTGAGATAAGCAAGGATAACATCGCTTCCGCTCTTACTGACGGCGGGGTCGGCGAGGAGCAGACCAAGGCTTTCACGGATCTTCTGGATGCATGCGAGTTCGCCCGCTATTCTCCTGATGGAGGCAATGAGGCGATGAGATCCCACTATGACGCTGCTTTGAATGTGATTTCGTCAATTGACTCCGGTCTCAGGAACGGCGGAAAATCTTTGAGAAAAGCCGCCACAATCGTGACGTTGCTCCTGTCTCTTGGATTTTCCATGAATATTCAGGCGAAGGATCTGGACTCTCTTTGGACGGCGGGTGTGCAGGCCTACTCGGACGGTAAGTTCGCCGACGCTTCTGAGGCTTGGACTTCAATTGAAAAGTCCGGACAAAAATCTGCCACGCTTTACTACAACCTTGGCAACGCTTGGTTCAAGCAGGGCAACTATCCTAAAGCGATTCTGTACTATGAGAGGGCGTTGAGGCTTGATCCGTCATATTCAGACGCACGGTACAATTTGGAATTCACCAATAATTTCGTGCAGGACAAGATTGAGCCTGTGCCGGAATTCATTTTGAAGAGCGTGGCAAGGAAAATCTGCTATTTGATGGGCTCCAACGCTTGGGCTGTCATATTCCTAGTCTTGCTTGCAGCCGCTTTGATGATGGGAATGTTGTTCCTTTTGGGCTCGACTGTCGGCAGGAGAAGAGCAGGCTTCTATTGCGGAATAGCGCTTCTGCTGCTTTCCGCCGGGGCCTTGAGTTTCTCAATCTGGCAGAAATCCGACAGCGAGAAAGCAGACACTGCGATCGTGATGTCTCCTGTCTCTTCAGTGAAGAGCTCACCGTCCTCTGGCTCGTCCAAGGATCTGTTCGTGATCCACGAAGGCACCAAGGTCACGATTCTTGACGAGGTCGGCACGTGGAAGAACATTTCCCTTGCTGACGGACGACAAGGCTGGATTGAAACCGCTGATATAGAAATAATCTAATTGGATTAATATGAATAAGAACGGCTGACCAAAAATGATATTGGCCAGCCGTTCTCTTTTGCTTAAACCGTAAGTCCCTATGAGAGCCTATTTTTAATCTCTTGTCAGCGTCTGTCCGCCGATAAATTCACGCATGATTGATGTCGGAGGAATCGCAGAAATCTCACTTGGCTGAAGAGCCACAATGTAGTCCAGGAACTTGAGCAGGCGCACAGCCTCGGTGTAGGCCGGAGAATTCGGAGAAATCCTGAGCAGAAGCGGCTCCGCATAGTATTTCAGCATCGGCAGCTCAAAGATCAGAGCGGAGTTGAACAACACGTCGGCATTTTCCTGGAACGGGAATATATTCCTGCTTTCCCCTCTGCGCACGCTGTTCCACCTCATTATCGTCTCTTCCGGGGTTATGCCTCTGACCCTGTTGTCACGCACCATCCTGCGGAGCAGACGGTTGTCTGATGTGGACATGTTGTTGTTCTCATCGATGTTCAATGAGGTCAGGGCGGAGACATAGACTCTGAATATCCTTGAGTTGTCAACCGCCGAGGTCATTTCTGGGTTCAGGGCGTGGATGCCTTCCATGATCAGAATGTCCTTGTCCTCAAGACGCAGCTTGTTGCCTTCGAAGACTCTGCTTCCTGTCTTGAAATCGAAACGTGGGATCTCAACCTCTTTGCCCTCAAGCAGTTCGTTGAGCTGTTTGTTGAGGAAATCGAGATCCATCGCATGGAGTGACTCGAAATCGTAGTTGCCGTCCTCGTCCTTCGGAGTATGCTCCCTGTCCACGAAATAGTTGTCCAGTTCGATGACTTTCGGCTTGAGCCCCAACACTTTGCATTGGAGGGCAATCCGCAGGGATGACGATGTCTTTCCGCTGGAAGACGGGCCGGCTATCATAACGATCCTCTTCGTACCCCTCTCGGCATAGATTCTGTCCGCTATCCTTGCGTAGTTCCTTTCGTGGAGGGATTCAGCCAAGTTGATGATGCTGACGGATTTGCCGTCCTTCACGGCCTTGTTCAGCGTTCCGACGCTCTCGATGTTGATGATGGAGCACCAGTCGGAATATTCCTTCAGGGCCGCTGAGATTTTGCCCTGCCGCTTCATCGGCATAACTTTGTTGAAGTCTGTCATCATCGGGGACTGTAGACAGAATCCATCGCCCATCCCGCTGATGTCGAACACTTTGAGGTAGCCAGTAGATGGAATCAGCGGTCCATGGAACGTGTCGGCCTTTCCGTCAAGGTAGTAAACGCTGCAACTGAATGTCCCAAGACTCTTCTGAAGTTCGGCTTTCTGAGGCTGGTTGTTGGCGATGAAGAGTTTCTCGGCCTCCTCGGAGAACATCTTGACCTTTGTGAACGGCAGATCCTTCGCCACAATCTCCTTCATCTTCTCCCTGATCCTGTCGATCTCGTCATCGGTAACGAAATAGACCTTGTTGCGTCCGTCGTCATTCTTGCCTTTCTCGATGATCTCACAGTAAAGTCCGCTCGGCAGTGAGTGGTCTATCACGAGCACCTTGTCCGGGTAGAGTTCCCTAATAGCGTTCTGAAGCACGAAGCAGAGCGAGCGCACATAGCTCCGTCTCCCGTCCGGATGGTTGTACCCGATGAACTCGACCCTATGCAGATTCGCCGGCCTGAAACTCAACTCTTTCAGTTTGTTGTCCACCAGTGCCGCCAGCACATCATATGTCTTTCCCGTCTTCTCATCCGTGACACTTGAACAGAACTTGTCCGACAACGCTTTCAGATCCTGTCCTTTCTCAATCTTATGGTTCTTACCGTCATTGACGCAGAACAGTGTTATCTCATTCTTTTCCATTTTCGCGTTTTTATTAAAAGAAATCTCTCAAATATAATCAAAAATGATGTCAAACTTGCCGTTGTAACTGTAATTTAACATTCCTTTACGATTCAGAAGGCGTGAAGCGTCGGTGTCGTCCGGACATAAGAAAAAATATTTCTGTTTTTTATGACGGATTTTCTGTTTCTTTTGAAAATTTACGTTTTATTGCGCCATATTTGCCGGAGTACATAATGAACTCAAACTATGTTGATAAACATTCTTGGGGCAAAGTGCGTCGGCATCGAGGCGGTCCCCGTCACCGTGGAGGTGGACATCACACAAGGAATAGGAATCCATCTGGTCGGCTTGGCTGACGTGGCGGTTAAGGAGAGCCTTCTGCGGACAATCACCGCCCTTCAGTCGTTGGGATTCAGGATTCCCGGCAAAAAGATAGTCATCAATCTGGCTCCTGCTGACGTGCGGAAGAACGGCAGCGGCTATGACCTTCCGATCGCCATCGGCATCCTTGCCGCCTCCGAGCAGAAGCATTTCCCAGGTCTTGACAAATATCTGATTATGGGCGAACTTGGCTTGGACGGCTCAGTGCGTGAGGTCCAAGGAGCCCTTCCGTTCGCTGATCTTGTGACCGGTCTGGGAATATCAGGGTGCATCCTGCCGTTACGCTCCGCCCTTGAGGCCACAGAATGCAATGATTTGTCAATATTCGGCGTGGAGACTCTGGCCGATGTCATCCGTATTCTTGAGGAACAGGAGGATTGCAGCGATCTCCTTGTTTGGAACACAAGGCTTTACAGGAAACTGTCCAGAAACTCCATGAGGGGCAAAAAGCTGTCTGGTCAGGACGTGATGGATTTTTCGGAGATAATCGGTCAGGAGGGAGCCAAGAGGGGAGTTGAGATCGCCGCGGCGGGAGGACACAACCTGATTATGGTCGGTCCGCCAGGCAGCGGCAAGAGTTCCCTGGCCAAGGCGATGGCCGGAATCCTCCCTCCGATGACCACGGAAGAGGCCATTATCACAAGCAAAATCTATTCTGTAGCCGGAATGAAAGGCTCGCAGATCGGCCTGATCCGTACACGCCCCTTCCGCGCTCCCCATTACAGCGCGTCCCTCCCTGCGATCATCGGCGGCGGAGCCGGAGCCGACATCCGCCCTGGGGAAGTAACCCTCGCCGAGAACGGAATCCTTTTCCTTGATGAATATGGCCAGATGCCGAAATCCGTCCTGGAGGCTCTTAGAGGCCCTATGGAAGACCGGAGAGTAACGATTTCAAGACTCCGCTCCAAACTTGAATATCCCGCCTCGTTTATGCTGGTGGCAGCATCGAATCCTTGCCCGTGCGGCTATTACGGTGAAGGAGACCGCTGTCGTTGCACTCCTGGCCAACGGCTGAACTATCTCTCAAAACTCTCCGGCCCGGTAATGGATCGCATTGATATTCAGTTATGGCTCCATCCCGTAGACACAGTGAAACTCGTCGGCCGCAAGAAAGGGGAGTCCAGTGAGGTTGTGGCTCAGAGGGTTCTCAAAGCCCGGACCCTGCAAAAACAGCGTTTCGCCGATGACGGGATATTCACGAACGCCGAGATGAACAACCGCCTTCTGGAGAAGCATTGCCAGTTGAATGAGGAGTGCCGCAAGGTGATGGAACTGCTCATCGGCCGCCTTGGACTTTCCGCCCGAGCATATTCGAGAATCCTCAAAGTCGCCAGAACCATAGCCGACCTTGAGATGTCCCGCGACATCAAGCCTGAATATCTCCGCGAAGCCGCCGCCTACCGTTTCCTCGACCGCCTCAACTTAGATACTTTCGGGTAATGTACACAAAGGCCAGAAAAATCAAATTGAAAATTTTGGTCTACCGTGCAAAATTTTCAATTTGCCTTTTTTCTGGCCATTGCCTTCGGAAGTGTGAAACCGTTTCTAATAGATGATTTGGACAAGTCCTTAATCATCCCAGGAAACAGTACGGGATTCGTCAGGATTGACCGAGATGTGCACCCAGAGTGTCTCCTCCGGAAGAATCTCCTCGATGTTCTCTGGCCACTCAATGATGCAGAGGCACCCGCTGTCGATGTAGTCGTAGAACCCGATGTCAAGAGCTTCGGAGGTCTTGGTGATTCTGTAGAAATCAAAGTGATACATCGGTTCCCCGGAACCGGTGCGATATTCATTCACGATAGCGAACGTCGGAGAACTGACAGCGTCCTCCCGCACCCCAAGTCTCCGGCAGACAGCCGTGGTGAACGTTGTCTTACCGGCTCCCATAGGAGCGTAGAACGCAATGATATTATGCCCTTTTGTCTGTGAAAGGAACTCGCCCGCGGCCCTGTCGATGTCCTGCAGGCCTTTTATGATGATCTCGTGTCTCATGTCACAAATGAATTTATGGCCTCAGCCAAGTCTCTGGATTCTGCGGCGTGCGCCCCGACCAGATCTGGAAATGCAGCTGCGTCTCACCACCTATAGTGTCAACCGTCCCGACAACTTGTCCCGTCTTCACCTTGTCCCCGGCTTTGACACTGACCGTCCCCAGTTTGCAGTAGAATGAGAAATAGTTGCCGTGCTGCACAAGCACGCACTTGTTGTAACCCGGCATGACCACAATCTGTTTCACGACACCGTCAAACACAGCCTTGATCTCCGTTCCGGCCGCAAGTGCTATGGTCACACCATTATTGAACGGAAGTTTGAGATTAGTGTAGACCGGATGAAAGCGCTGGCCGAAATGATCCACGACAGGACCGTCCGCCGGCCATGGAAGCTTACCTTTGTTCGCCTCGAATTTCTTGGCCAAGGTGTAGTCGATCGGCTTGCGTGCCGCAGTCTTCGATCCTCCCTTCCCGGACTTGCCGGAGGAACCTTCGGTGGCGGCACGGATGATCCTCTCGATCTCTCTGTTGAGCGCCTCCACCTCACGCTGTTTTCTGGACAGGTCTGACAGGTACTTCTTCTTGTTTTTCTTAAGTTGGCTCACAAGGTTTCTGGCCTCGTCCTCCTCGGTCTTGAGTTTGTTCATCTCAGAAACCCTTTGGGCTCTGACCGCCTCCGCATCCTTCTTTATCGCGGACAAAACAGCACTTTCCTTTTCAAGTTCCTCTTGAATGTCAATAATTTTCGAGGCCTGTACATTCATCTGCCTTGACAGATCACGCAGGTAGCCGTATCTCCTGAAAGCCTGCCCGATGTTGTCGCTGGCCAGAATGTACATATACCAGACCTTCGGACTTCTGTTGACGTAGGCCCCCCGCACAAGCCTTGCATAGTGCGCTGACAAGGTGTCCAACCTTGCCTTGATGACCCTGATTTCGCCCTCCTTTCTTGCGATCGAGTCTGAATATTCAGAAATCTCTCTGTCACTTTCTTCAATGAGCCGCTTCCGGGAGTCAACCTTCCCGCTGATGAGTGTGAGGCGATTCATCGCATTCGCGCTTTTTGTGGAATTGACCCTGATCTGCTCGTCCAGAATGGCTATCTCCTTCTGGAGCCGTGCCCTGCGCGCCTCCTGCGCCCGAGTATTTTGGGAATATGCCGGAATATGCCAGGCCAGGGCGGCGATGACAGCAAAAATGAATATTCCGGTCCGTCTTCCCATTATTCCTTACCCTCCGCTTTCCTGTTTTCCGCCAGAGTCCTGTAAACCTTGGCGAGGTCTGTCTCTCCAAGAGCCTCAAGCACAACGGCATAATGCTCCAGACTTGTGACACTCTCTTTCGCGCCGTAGAGCATCGCGTGCTTGAACTGCGTCTTGGCCTCCTGATTCCTCCCCAAAAGGTGAAGGATCCATCCGTATGTGTCCAGGTACGTCGGGTTGTCGGGCTCTTTCTCGATTGTCTTCTTGCTCATCGCACAGGCTTTCTTCAGTTTGCTGCCCTTGAGCGCAAGAAAGTAGGCGTAATTGTTAAGGGCCGGCGCATAGTCCGGATTGATTTTCAGCACCTGAGCGTAGACCTTGAAAGCTTCCTTCTCGTTCCCGAGCTCGTGGTACATGTCTCCGATGGAGGACAGGGCCGGAATCGTCACGGAGGTGTCGCCCTGAGCTATCTCGATGATTCTCTTGTTGTTGTCAATGATTCCCTGCCAATCCTTCCTGTTGTAGCATGAGACGTTCTTCATGTCCAGAAATGAGGTCTCCTTCGGAAATCTCACCAGAGCGCTGTCGCAAGCCGTATCCAAGGCATCCCAGTCCTTCTGAAGTCCGAGAAGCTGGACGTATGTGGCCGTGGCTCCAAGGCTTTCAGGGTACAAGGTCATATTCTTGTGCAGCAATTCCTTGGCCTTGGCAATTCTTTCCGTCGAGTACCAGTATAACCCGGCGGCCGTGAGCGCCGAACTGTCAGAAGGATGGCTCTGCACCAGATTCTCGTACAGAGTGTCGATCTGCGGTTTGACATTTTGGAGGAATCTCGGGTCGGAACGCCTTACGAGCATGTCAAGATACTGCGTCTTGGTCTGGATGTCGGTCTCCTCGTCGCTTACGAACAGGTTCACTGTCTTGAAGAATTCCGGAAAATTCCGGCGGATGCGGTACACCTCTGATTCGCCGAGAAGGGCCGGCATATAACCGCTTTGCAAGTCCAGAGCCTCGCGGTAGTAGGCGAGAGCCGCCGTGTCTTTATATTCAGCCATCGAATGGTCGCCCAGTTTGGTGAGGACGTATGGAGAGGAGAACTCCTTGTTATAGTCCTCCAGGGTCTTCAGCGCCTCCTCCGGCTTGTTCTGGCGAAGCAGTATGTCGTACCTTGTGGCGGTCACGTTCTCACTCTTTCCGAACACATTCTCAATCTGGTCCATCGCAGCCAGAGCCTTGTCGTACTGGTTCTGCTTGAGGTAGAGGTTGACCAGCGTGAAATAGATGTCATTCTTCTTAGGGAAATCCTTCAGCAGTTCCTCGTAGGTGGCGACAGTCAGATCGTCCTCTCCTGTCATTGAATATGCCCGAGCGAGTCTTTCCTTGTACCAAAAGTTGGATGGGTCGATCTCGGAAGCCTTCTTGAAAGCCGCTTTCGCTCCGTTCACGTCGTTGAGATAAAGCCGGCACATTCCAAGGTAATAAAACGCCGCATCGTTGCCTGGAGCCGTCTCTGTGATTTTCTCCAGCCTGTCCTTCGCTTCTCTGTACCGCTGGCTGTCGAGCGCAGCGACAGCGTCAATCAATTCACTGTCAGCCGTCTTGGCGATCTTGTTGTCCTGTGGGTGCCTTATCTTGTTCTCTTGTGAATATCCCAACCCGGACGCCATAAGCATCCCGGCCACTATCACCGTTATCAGCCTTTTTCCGTTCATATTATTATATTCCCGAGTCTAAAGTACAAAAATAGCACTTTTATAAGAATATATTGATACGAATTTTGTGCCGTTCGGTCGCTGTGGTTCGGCAATCTCACCAACTAGTCTGTTGCGGTCTCTGAGTCTGGGTTGCTGAGTCTGCGGTTGCTGAGCTTGTCGAAGCATCGAAGCATCGATGTGACCGTGGTGCAAACAAAAACAGGTCCGGAATCCCGGACCTGTCATATTCAATGTGTCTGTAACGACTAGAGGTTGGCGTTGTCCTCTTTCCAGTCAGCGACCGGAGGAACGATGCCGAGGTTGATGATCTCCTCACGCATATTGCAGAGGTGCTCGTAAGACTTGCGGAGGTCGGCCATTTCGGCTTCGGTTCCCTGAGGCTCAGTGAAGTGAACACCGGTCGCGTCGATGGTCGTAGGCATGGCCATCATCACATTCTTGAAACCGCACTTGTCGCAGTTTACATAGCAGCCGGCAGGCCATGTGAACGGAGTTCCGCCCATCGCACCTTCAATCATCTTCACAGCCTGGTAGGCTGGGCTCTGGAATGAAGAGCGTCCGCGGAGCTTGATGATGTTCGATCCGCCCTGGATGGTGTCGTGCTTGATCTGTGCCCAGCGCTCCTCGGAGATGTTGAACTCGGAGAGAGGCTTGCCGTCAACCTTGGCGTTTGAAGCGAACACGGCCATCTGCTCGCCGTGGCCACCATAGGTGTAGCAGTCGGTAACCTTTGACTGCTGCACGCCGCACTCCTTCGCGATCTGCTCCTGAAGACGTGTTGAGTCAAGAGCGGCGAGAGATGTGAGCTGGTTTGGCTTGAGGCCTGAGTGGATGAGAGCGGTGAGAGCCGTTACGTCAGCCGGGTTGAAGATAACCACAACGTGCTTAACGTCAGGGCAGTACTCCTTGATGTAGTCACCGAACTGAGCGGCGATCTGACAGTTGCCTTTGAGAAGATCCTCGCGGGTCATGCCGTCCTTGCGCGGAGCTCCACCAGAGGAGATGATGAACTTGGCTCCTGTGAAAGCCTCCTTCGGATCGGTTGTCCAGCTTACGTTCGCTCCCGGGAAGGCGCAGTGGCACATTTCCTCGGCGACACCGTGAACGGCCGGTTCGATGATGTCATAAAGGCAGACATTAGGAGTAAGACCGAGCATAAGAGCGGTCTGAGCCATGTTTGAGCCGATCGCACCGCCGGCGCCGACGATGAGCAGCTTCTCATTTGTCAAAAATCCCATTGTAGAAAAAATTTTATGTTAAAATCCTATAACTGTCAAAAGTGTTACAAAGATAACAATTTCCGTTGTATTTTCTTTCTAAATCAAAAAATCATTATATTTGCACCGCTAAAGAAGATTAACGTATTATATGGAACCTCCCAGTTCTATTCTGACAGACGGCAAATCAAAGGCGGACCCCCGATCGGACGATCCGCTGTCG
>ERZ808277.118-NODE-118-length-38874-cov-3.941189_pt1 | contig 38874 bp, 42 predicted proteins | sample MGYA00521240_ERZ808277 | MGnify/ENA primary metagenome ERZ808277 (study PRJEB31516, sample SAMN03275599) | gut metagenome | biome: mammalia-associated habitat; material: feces | host: Papio cynocephalus | place: Kenya | collected 2012-07-17 ... | reverse complement strand
GTTCTAATAGTTCTAATAGTTCTAATAGTTCTAATAGTTCTAATAGTTCTAATAGTTCTAATAGCATCTTCCAGCATCTCACAGCATCTCACAGTCAAAACAATCTACCTACTTTCAGTCACTCATCCACGAGCCACCAATCTAAAAGGAGAATTACATTGAACACTATCTTACCTATACTTTTAATAGTTTGCACTTTTATTGTCGCTATTATTTTAATTGTTAATAAGTTGAATAAAGGAGAATAATCATGGAACAAAGTAAATATAATTTATTGTCAGAATTGTCATCACTTGGAGTTGCTCCTACTGGTCGCAAGGCTAGAAGTGATAAAGGCAAAACGCGAGGACCTAATGCTAAATCTAGGTCTGATAAAGGTATTCCTAGAAATCGAAGAGAGTCGTCTCCGTTAAGTATTTATTGTCGAGTACGAAGTAGAGTACTCAATAATCTTCATGATGATAAATATGGTTTTGCTAATGACGAATGCATTGACCAAAACGGTATCTTTAAGATTATGAAGCGTGATGATTACACTAAAGAAGAGTATCATCAAGTAATAAGTCATGGAGTTGCCAGACAGAGAACTATACGCCATATTGCCGGCAGTACTATTGACCTTGAGAAATATAGATTTGAAGCACTATATAATCTTGCTGTTATTAGTCCTAATGAAATGCCTAACCGGTTCTATTTTGCTCAAGAGATAAATCATACGGGCACAGAGCATGACTGCTGGTTTAATTTATTTGTTAGACTATATCACTTAGATGAGAGAGACGCATTGCTGTGGACTTATGAGCACTGGCGAAAGGACTATGAGATACTTAAAGACACATATCTTGCTCCTGACTTTACTTTTAATCTTAAGCACTCACCTGGCTCAGAGCAGTTTATGAGCGAGTGTGCTGAGTTAGTTCAGCAGAGAATAAAAGAGCGACGACTGCAGATAATGACCTCGCATAAGTATATTGTCGAGTATGCTAAAGTGAGAGATACTTATTTGTCGCGGGTCAGAGAGCAGTATCGTCGTCAACTCTTAAATGACCCATCTAATAGTGCACTTAGTAAAGTTGCTCTAAACCGACGAGTTACTCAGATGATAACAGATGTAGATAAAGAGTGTATAGAGGCTGATACGAATGCCGATATGGACGCTTGGATTAACAAGAAATTAAGGAAGGAGGGCTATGAGTTATGAGAAACTTAGAAGAAAGCAATAATGATGTACTTGTTAAGTATGATGAGCTACATAACAAGTTAATGAAGATAGCCAGTAAGGTTCGTGCTAATCTACAGTTTAGTGCTTTAGGTATTGACCAATCAGCATTAAAAAGGATTGATGAGCTACGAGTAGACTTTGATAATAACTATAAAGAGTTAAAACAGTTAATAAAACAAAACTTAGAGGAGAATTAATATGACAACTGTAAAATTTCCAGATGAAATTAAAAACAATAAGAGTTATCGTTCTTATGAGGTGTATGCTGCTTCAGGAGAGCTGATGGCCAAATGGGAGCGTGAAGCAGATACAAGAGATATACCTTCTGACTTAGAGAACAATATGCTTCCAGTATATAATGGTGAGTGGGCTGAATGGACCAATGAGCAGATAGAAGTATTTAATAAAGAACATAAGTTAGCTAGACATTCTATGAAAGACACAGCTGTAGGTATAATTGGTGACGTCAAGATGTCGGCACGAGAGGCTAGCAGAGTTTATAAAGAAAATGAGCTTGCTGCAGCAGAGGCGCTATTAGCGTCATTGAAAGCACAGGCTGAGGAGGTGTAGATGATATGAATAATAAAGTATTATCTTTGTTCGAAGAATACGACAGACAAAGAGTTATTAAGGACTATATAACTAGAGGGCGAGCCATATTTACTGTTGAGTCTAGTAAATTACAGAAGAGATATACTTATAAAATAATAAAGTATACTAATCAAGAAAATAAAACAACATATCAATGCTATCGCCTTTATGGACCTGACAATAGCAAGGACTATAGGTTTATAGGTATATTTGATAAAGAGTTGTTAGGCTTTCAACCAGTACGTGCAAATGACTTGCCTACTAGGCTACTGATTGGTTTTCTAAAAATTATTTATTGTCAATCAGTCATTCCACAAAGTTGTAGATTTTATATGTCTAATAAATGTGCTGTATGTGGTAGACAACTTACAACGCCTGAGTCTATAAGGCGAGGAGTTGGTCCAGAATGCTTTAGGCGCTTGTATGAATTAGATGATGACTTAAATAGCGGTAAGAATATAATCATAAAGGAGGTAAATGATGGGACTATTCTTTAAGAACACTGAGAAAAAGAAAGCGCCAAAGCTTTCGACAGAAAAGATACTTGATTTATTGTCAAGTGATAAGAGTCCGTTAGACAAAGACGTGCTAATAGGGCTACGAGTATATTTACAAGAGTTAATTACTGCTCGTAAAACTATTAAGAGTCTAACAAAACAGAATAGAGATTTACTAAAACTTAAAAGTAAATTAATGTCTATAATGGTGGCTCGTGATAAAAAGTTAGGTGACATAAAGGAGGACAATAATGATGACAACGAGTAATAATAAATTAGATAACGCTGCTATAGTAAGTGTAGATACAGAGTCAAGAGAAGCGAGAATTGAAGCTAATAGGCAGAAAGCAAAACATTACGAAGAGCTTATGGACAAAAGAGGCTATATGCTAATGATGCATACTTCTGATTATAGTTTCTTAAGTTTTGCAACGAAAGACTTTGATTCACCAATCAGATTAGCAGTACAAATCTTAGTTGAGAATAATACTATAAGATTATTCGAAGTTATAAATCCCGGTCTTATTACTGTTTCAACAGAGTATGTATCTGGAGCTGACGACGATAAACGTTTTACGCAGTTCGAAGGGTACATTAAGCGCGTCCTAGAAAAGATAAAGAATTAGTAATAAAAGTTAAAAATATAGTTGAATTTTTTATCATTTTAGGAATATAATAATATATAAACAAAATTAAAAACAGATTTGATTTGAGAATGATTGTCCGCTATCTTTCATTTGATAGTTATAATCTAACTTTAATTTGTTTAATAAAGCCAAAAATAAAAAGTAAAAGGAGAAATTAAAAATTATGGCAAAAATCATTTTAGAAGATGGTAAGTTCTACCTAGATGAAGAAAATGGAACAGAACTAAAGGAATGTAAGAGATGGCTTGAAACAAGCAAAAAGAATGAAGCACATCCAGACGGTAAGAGATGGATTAAACTTCCAAAAGACAATATTACAAATAGAACATATGTGTCTGAAGACTTGTTTGATGCTGAAAATGTTAATGGAGTACTTCCAGTTGAAATTAAAACATCAGCTCCAAGAGTGCTCGGTAGCTCAGGTGTAAAACAAACAATCATTAAATACTTGTCAGAAGAAGAAGCTGCCGAGTATACATCTCTTGTTAATGGTGCAGTTGAAGCTTACAGAGCTGCTAAAGCAAACAACAAGAAAAAGAAACCAGAAGATATGTCTGTTGAAGAACTAGAAGCATACATTGCAGCACTTAAAGAAGGCAAAACAATTTCTGTTAAAACTGGTCCTAAATCATTCATTGATATGTTTGATGATGCTAGCTATGCTAGATACAATGAATTGCTTGCTATTGCTCAAGAAAACAAAGCAAATACTCCAAGAGTAAAACGTGGACCTCTAACTGATGAAGAAAAAGCTGCTAGAACAATCAAGAGAAAACAAAACGAACTTACAAAAGCTGAAAAACTTCTTGCTGCTCTTAGAGCAAATAGTGGTGACACAGTTGCTGATGACGATGATGAAGATTTTGACATCGATGACGATGAAGAATAATTTCAAGTAATCAGACTAAAAGGACTATAAGGCTATCTGACTGATAGCCTTATACATAAGTCCTAAATTAAAATATTTTAACAATTGGAGGCTAAATAGAAATGCCAAGAAAACCTAATAGAGAAAGCGCTCTTAATATGAGATGGAATTTCTTTGTTAACCCAATAGAAAAAGCAGACTTTATCTTAGCTTTAGTGAAGTCAGGTAAAAATCGTTGTCAGAGTGCAGCGCTTAGAGCCTTTATGTATTTATACGTTGAAGATGAAGATGTGCGAAATAAAGTAAACAATATTGTTGATGACTTTGTTGTTTATAAAGAAAACGGCGATACAAGCCGATTATAATATACCGAATAGGAGTTAATTATGTTAAAAACTAAATATTTGAATAAGTTTTACATTAAACAGTTAATACTTAATGAAAATCATATGTTTCAAGAAGAAGTAAAAAAGATTAGTGAAATTTCAGAGAAGGATGCGATTATAGGTTATATATTCTATAGACAAAATAATAAGTTTGGTTCGTCTAACTATATATTAAACTTATATCTTATAAATCGTAGTCAATATAGCGGTGAAGAAGTGACAACTAATGAGTTACTAAAAGCTTGGGACATATTTTTAATTGTCTTAAGTACTGAGAGTAATAAAAGAAAACAAATTGTCTTTAAGAACCCACCTATAAAAGAGTGGCTAGACACTAAAGATAATTGGTGTAAGAAGATGGCTAATAAAATGGCTAATCAGTTTAAGATGTCATATGAAGAAATGTTATCTAATGTCTATATGTCTATTATGAAAGCATATAATAAAAAGTTTATTTATATGGGTAATCTTGATTATTTATCTTTGTGTATTCTTAACGATATGAAAATGAACTTAAGGTATAACAGAAATAGAATAAATCAAGATAGTGATAGGGCTATTAGTCTTGATACTATTGTAGTAGAAAGTGATGGCCATAAATTAACTATTGCTGATATTATTCCAGCAGAACCTGATATGAGTGAAGACAGTATTGAGTATAAAGACTTTAAGCGACATGTAATAAATATATTGTCTAAAGACTTTAGTGATAGAGAAATTGATATGATACTTAATTGTAATAAAGCATTGTTCTTGCCTAGAGGCTTATATAATAGATTATTACACTGGAGACATAACCATAGTGTAAAGGAGCTATATGAGTAATGAGACAACTAGAAATTGAAAACATCTTTAAGAAAGCCAATGGAGAATATATAAAATATAAGAAAGGACAAAAGTTATTTTTGAGCGAGTATCATGACGACAAACAAAAAATATTATTACACTCAACAGCTATTGGTGAGTTAGAAGAAGTGTGTAGCTCAGAAACCGGATGCTATGACAGATATTTATTGTTAGACTTATCTGTTTGCATGACTCTATTAACTAAAAGTGATGTACAAAAGATTATTAATATTGCTAATAAATATGAATACTTTGTTATATTTGTTCCTTTTATACCTGATGAATTTATCGAGTCACACGGTTGGCCAAACGATTTTGATAGCCTTTTAGCTATAAAATCAAATGTCTTTGGTATATATAGTAATAATCAATATGAAACTATATTTGGTAGTTATAATTATAAAACTATATTTGATACTTTAAGCTGGTTAAATAATTTTTCTTATAAGAAAGGTAAAGCTAGTATGCTAATAACTAACTCTAAATATAATATATTGTTTGGTGCTAGTGTTAGTCAAATAATAGATGGTGATGTATATAGTCCAGAAGATACTTTATTACGATATTATATTGAAAAACGAGATAAAGAAAATAGTGAATGTATATCTTTAACTGAACCTAATATTGCACCATATCAATATTTACTAAATTGTGATGTTAGTCGACTGAATTTCTTTGTTGAAGAGAAACATCCTACAGAAGGCTATATATTGTTTAAGAATAATATTGCTAATAAAAGTACAGTAAGAAATAATGGGCTACCTTTCAAATGTGACAAAATAAAATTTATTGATAAAACTTATACAAAGAAAGTTAAGAAACTAGAAGAAATTATCGAAGGAGGTAAATAATGATAATTCAATTAGAAGGTCCTGATGGTTCAGGAAAATCAACACTAGCAAAACTTATTAGAGCTAAATTGATAAAGAATAATATACCTTTTTGCTATGACAATATTGAGAATATAATACCTACTAAGCCTACTGCTAGCCATAGATTAGATAAACATGCTTTATTTAAGAAAATGACACAACTAGCTAAAGATAAACGAGTATATATTCTCGACAGAGGTGCTATTAGCGATGTAGTTTATCGTATCTTCGATGACTATAAGCCAATAGTAAGTTTGCCAGAGATTATAGAGTTTTTCAAAAAGAATAATAGAAGAAGTTTTATTGTTTTCTGCAGGACACATTTAGCGGAACAAAAAATGCTTGAGCGCGGAGAAGATAATCCTACATCACTTAATAGACATAAAGAATTAACTAAAGTATATAATCTTGTTGAAGATTGTTTTAGAGATAAAATCTTAATGAACATTGAGCATTTCGATTATAGTAAAAATAGACCTAATCATATAATAGACAGTATTATATATTGGGCTAAATTAGTTGAAGACTATGAATAAGGAGGATATATGAACTTAACAAGTAAAAATTGGTATAAAGTGTTTAACAAAGATTATAGTAAGTTTTGTATAGAATTAGTTAAACAAGTAAATGACGAGTTTCATTTATCAATAGATACATTGTCTATAAACCAACTTGATAATGAAAGACTTATTGATAAGTTTAATACTATTAAATCTGATACGCCACTTTATATTAAGTATAATATTCAAAGTGAAGACCATGCTAATGATGTAAAAGAAGCAAGTATTAGATTAAGTTATAGAAGCAATTATAATCCAGTTTATATGGCTAAAGAGCCAATTGACTATAGACCAACAAATATTGTTGGACAGCCTACTAAGTTATTAGTAGTCGACGATGACATTATAGATAATTGGTTAGACAAAGATACTCAAAAATATCTTAATAAGCGAAGAGATGACTTATTAGACAGTATATCTTATAGTATGCTTAGTCGATTTAACAAAGAAAATAAAGGAGACATAACAAATATGTTAAAATTAGTAAATAAATATTATGATAATAAGGTACAAACTATTCAAAAAGAATGTGAAAAAGAAAAAGAGCTTGTGTTAACAAATAATCTTGTTTATAACAAAGCTAAAGAATTTACAGATTTTATAAATCAATTCAATGCCGCACAAAATTGTATCAGTAATCTGAAACCTCATGATTTTATTAACGCTTATAATTATTTAACTATTAGTGAGAGAAAAGACTTACAGACTATTGATGATACTACCACTGCGGCTATAAAAGATGTAGAGACTGAAAGAGATACAGTACTAGCATTACTTAGCTCTACTGAAACCTTTGAACAAAAGTTAGATATTCTAAACCGTTATAATATTCTTATCTTACCAAAGAAAATAAATAGGAGGTCTTTATGGAACAAGAAAACTTTTTCCAACCAGAAACAATCTTAATGGAGTGTGGTCATAGTGCTATCTGTAACAACAAACCTTGTTGTGCTATTTGTAGTTGCTTTAATGAAGCAACGACAAGACCAAATTTAGAAGGTCGTAAAGCACAGTGTAGTGATTGTGGAAAAATTGTAGATAGCAGTATAAATTTACCTTTCTTCAAGTATAGACCTGACCGTAAATTTGACAGCTATTATTGTGGTTGTGAGGGCTGGGATTAATATGTTCAAAGTAGGAGATACAGTTAAGATACTCTCATCTAAGAATGAGAGTATTGAGGCTATTAGTAAATTAATAGGTAATACAGGTATTATTAAAAGAGTAGAGACTGAGTTTAATTGTCATGTATATTACATTGAGAATACGGACTTAAACGGTTATGGTTATTTTATAGATAAGGAGTTAGAGTATGTCAAATAATCTTGTTAATAGATGTAAAATGATAAATAGCATGTTTAATCATTTAGCTTTAATATCAGGACGAGCTGATAAAGAAATATATGTCGACACATATAAAAAGTTACATCCTAAAATAGTTAAAGACTTAGACTTTTGCTTTGAAGTATTGGCTGGTAAATATAAATTAGGTTATACTTTTATTATAACAAAAGATTGTGGTCTAGATAGTGAAAATTATAAAGAACTTAATATTAGAAGTTTCTATAAGAAGTTGCAAGAGCTTCCTGCAACAGATGCTGGAATTCTATTAGCAAGTAGAATAACTCCAAGCGAAGTTAATGGTTTTATTTCTATGTTAGTTAATCGTGAATTTAGATTAGGCTATTCAAACAAACAAAGTATGATTACTAATTTGTCTCCAATGCTAGCTAAGAAATATCCTGAGACGTTTAAAGGTGAATATACTTATTACATTCAAGAAAAACTTGATGGTAATAGATGTATTGCGTATTATAATTCCGATGAAGATAAATGGTGCTTTCAGTCTCGCTCTGGTAAAGAATTAAAAGTTAATTTTGATATGTCTTGGGCTGAAAAGAGATTTATATATGATGGCGAGATAATGAATAAAAGTCATACATTAACTTCAGATTTCAATAAAACATCAGGTGCTATCAACTCTAAATTCGGCGACAAATCAGGCTTGCATTATTTTATATATGATATAGTCGATGTGACAAGAGAGTATAAAGACAGATTAGCTCATTTAATGGTATATCAAGATACTGGTAAAGATTGTACTATTCTTCCGGTATTGGACGAGGTGACTTTATATCCTAATATCGAATATAACTGGAAGCTTGACGAATGGCTTGATAAGATAACTGGCAAAGGTGGAGAGGGAATAATACTTCGAGACCCACATGGTTGGTATGAGCATAAACGTTCTAATTATTTGTTAAAGTATAAAAAGACACAGACTATGGACTTACGTATTGTGGACTGGAATGAGGGTAATGGCAAATATGCTGGAGCTATTGGTTCATTTCTTTGCCAGACCGATGATGGAACTATACAAGCTAATGTGTCTGGAATGTCTGATGAAATGCGCTTTAGCAATCCAAATGATTGGATAGGTAGAATTATGGAAGTCGCATATTTCAGTATATCACAATCTAGCAATAATTCATATAAGTCATTGCGTTTTCCGAGATTGAAAAGAATACGTAATGATAAAAATGAGACAAGTATTTATTAGGAGGCACTATGAAAATATTTTTGATAATCGTATTAATTATTTTTCTTTTTGTTAGCTTCATTCTAAAGAATTTTAAGAATGGTATAGTATATTATCCTAGATTAAATGCATTTTTAGTATTGTTAAAAGTAGCAGCATTTATAGGAACATTAGTAAGTATAAGCTATTATTTGTTAATGTACTTACCTTGCTAGGAGGCAACATGAAAGAAGATATTTACAAGAAAATGAAAGAAATACGTAAACGTCAAAACGACGAAAGAATTAAAGAGCTTTTAATAGCTAAACAAAGAGAAAGTGGATTAAAAGATAAAGAGAAACAGTTAGTTAGAGATAATCTATTAGCTATTAAACAATATATCAAAGACCATAAAGTTTATGTATATACTAAACATTATTTTGCAGTAGAGATTAAAGGCTTAAAGAAATTTATAGATGACCAGCTTAAAGGTCTAAGGAGGTAATATGAACATATTTGAATTATTAACTGCTATAATATTTTTCTTGATAGGAGCATTAATAATAGCAATAGGAGCATTAATAATAGCAATAGTTGCTTTAATTGTACTATGTGAAGTATCTGATGGGCGAGAGCAAAAACTAAATAAAGAAATTGAACAATTGAATTATCAATTTGGGAGTTGAAAGGAGAATAAATAATGATACATTATATTGATTTAGACTATTTTAATTCAAATAAGAAAGTAGAAGCTTTTTGTAAAACTATTTCAAGTGATGATTTATTGAAATCAATATCTATAAATTGTGAAAATCAATTTGAATTTATTTGCGAAATACGCTCTTTAATACCTAAAAAGTTCAATAAAAGGCGTTTGAAAAAGTTTTCAACTCGACTAGCTAAACAATTAGAGAAAAAGTTACAGTATTTAGGTTTTAGAATTAAACAAAAAAATTCGTGTATTTTATTAGCCATTTTCGATGTTGGATATAGTTCTACCATCTATTTAATTTTAGAAAAGGAAGAGAAATATGACAAAAGAACAGATAAGTAAAGCATTAAAAGTTGCAATGATAATGACTGCAATTTTGATAGTTTTAGAAATAATTTTTATGATACCAGCAGTTGAAAATTTTTTCACAAGTTGGTTTAATAGCGCAAGTGGCTGGACATTATACTTAATTATTTGGGTTTTAATGTTTTTGCAATGTAATGTTCTAAATATACCAGCTGTGACTTTATTAGAATTAAGCATACTCGCTGGAATTGAAACTTTAAGTCCTATTTACATTTTAGTTGTAATGTCGGCTTATATGTCAGGGTGTATTGTTTCATATTTTCTAGGAGCAAAAATCGGTTCAAAAGCAGTAAAATGGATTGCTGGTGATGAGCAAGAATTTACAAAATGGTGTGATGTAATAAATAAAAAAGGTAAGTGGTGGTATTTTGCAACTGTAATATTACCAATCTTCCCAGATGACTTGCTTTGCATTGTGGCTGGCAGTTTGAAATTCGATTTTGTTTTTTACTGTTTTGCAAACGCAGTTGGTCGAAGTGTAGGGCTTGTGACAATGATTTTAACTTTGAAATTGATGGGTCGCATCGGTGGCAACTTTCCTACAATGCTAGCAGTGTGGTGCATTGGTTTAATCGCTGAATTAATTGCATATATTATTGTTAAAAATAAAATAAAAGGAGAAAAACATGACAGTTAAAAGTTTACAAAAACTAGTAGACAAAGAGAAAACTATTTGGGTAATAACTGAAGGTAAATTATTTGAAGTTCATACTCAAAAAGATTATAAAGCTACTACAATCGGATTAGATAATGGCGAAATATTAATTCCATTTTCACTTAAGAAAGTTTATAAAAGTGCATTAGAAGCTATTACTGCTTTTGTTAGTGAAAACACTATTATAACTATTTTGTAATAAGGAGAATAAAATATATGACTTGGAATGATTTATATGATTATAATAATAAATGTAAAGACTATGACAAAGACAAAAGAATACTCGATTTAGCTAGAAGCTCTATAATTAGAGATACACTTAAAGTAAGTAATAAAATACAATCTTTAATGTGTGCTAAATGTAAATATTTATTAGACATTGAAAAATTACAAAGATTATATAAGTCTTTAAGTATAGAAGTACAACAAATTATTAGAATGAGATATAAACATAAAATGAGCAATCCAGTTATAGCGAAAGGTTTAGGTATTTCATTAAGAACAGTTTGTCGTCGAATAGAATACATTGATTATAAAATAAAATATATCTAAAATTATTCAATATTCTTTTGAATAATTATTCAATCAAATTATATAAATCATTCTAATATATTTTATTTTGTCTTAAAGCCATATTCTATAATAAATTTATATTCTAAAATAATAAGAAAATATAATTTTATAGTTAATTTTTCTATTATAATAAAATAGTCAAAATAATAAAAATAATGTCTAAAATATAGTTGAATTTTTTATCATTTATGGAATATAATAATATATACAAAAATAATAAAAGGAGATAGTTAAATAAATGGACAAAATTAAAGTTAAAATTTTACAACAAAACTTTAATGGTATGCCTCTATTCTTAGCAAAGCTTACTCAGCGCGGAAGTGAGATAAATAGTATGAGTGACTTGATGAAGCTATACGAAGAGAATATCGATAAGCAACCATCTAAAGCTCTCATGAAGCTTCCACACTCTACAATCTTTAGAATGTGTGAAATGACTGTAGCTATTTATGGTCTTAGCACTAAGGCTGTAAGTCAATTAAGAACACATGCTACAAGATTAACTTTTGTTTCAACAAGTACCCAGTATAGTGAATTTACTAATCAAGAAATGCCTTACGTTATTCCAGAAGGACTAACTAAAGAACAAAGAGATAAATTTATAAAGGCTTGCAAAAAGGTTCATAAATCATATATTGAATTATATGAAACAACTGGCAAGAAAGATGAGTCTGGATACTTACTACCACAATCATTAAGAAAATGCTTGATAATTCATGGAAACTTTCCAGCTTGGCAGTATATGTTGTCATTAAGACTTTGCAATAGAAATACTAGAGAAGTTCAATATATATGTGAATTAATACTTGATGAAATGGATAAACAATGCTGTAAAGAATGGTCTGAGCTATGCTTACCTAATTGTGTTAATGGCCAATGTAAAGAAGGCAAATTCTGTTGTGGTAAAAAATATAAAAGACCTGAAACAAAAAATAATGAAGAAGAGGAGCTAACTAATGAAAATTAAAGTTATTGATTTTGGTTATAATAAACTACCTGAGAGAAAACATTATAATGACTCAGGAGCTGATGTCTACTTAACAAAAGACATTAAGATAAGACCGTTTGAAACTATTATTGTTCCAGTAGGTTTTGGTATTGATTTGCCAAATGGTTATAATGCACATTTTCAAACAAGAACAAGTATTGCTAAAAAAGGTATATTTATTCAACAATGCGCTATTGATGCTGGGTATAAAGGTGAGCTTCATATGATTATAACTAATATAAGTTCTGAGACTTATGAGTTTAAGAAAGATGAAAGATTAGCATATATAGAAGTTTATCCAATTGTTTATACTGAGTTCGTTAAAGAGCTTGGTGAAGAACGAGGAGATGGTGCTTTTGGAAGTACTAACAAATGACATTAAGAGAAAAGAAATGGACAAATAACTTATATGAATTAAGTTATGAAACTAAGAAAGTTGATTATAAATTATTTGTTTATAATTATCCTAATTCTACAATAAAACTTGTTCGCTATAATAAACAAAAAGAAACTTCTAAAGTGCTATTTGATACTAATTTAACTAAAGAAAATTATACTAAAGCAATTAAGATAATTAAACTATTAATAATAGAAGGAGAAAAATATGACCAAGAAAAAAATTACACCAGAAGTAATAGAAACAATTGCAAATCAATCAATGACGAGCAAGACTATATTAACTATTAAAACTCGCCCTTCACTTAAAGCAAATAAAAAAGGTATTACTTTGAATGATGGTTATGATTTTGATGTTAATGGTGCACTTCCTGAGATAGCTGATGGTATTGCTAAGTTTGCTAAAGAGCTTCCTAAGAATGGTTTTGGCGACCATAGTGACGGCTACTTTATAACACTTATTAACGAATACTTTAAGAAGCTATAGATTGTGATGGCCGGGACAATTAAAATACTACCGGCTACCAGCCGTAAGGCAAATATAACAAGGAGGACTATTATGACACAAGAACAATATACTCAAATTATCAAGTGTATTAAGTTTGGTGTTCCAGCTATTGCTGACGATTTAACTAACTCGTTTAATTCTACTGTCGAATTAGCAAATCAAAGAATTACAGAACTTAAGAAAGCACAAGAAGCAGTCAAAGATACTGAAAAAGCAAAAGGAGATAAATAATGCCACCAATAACTCATGCATTACTATCACCAAGTAGCTCTCATAGGTGGTTAGTGTGTACCCCATCTGCTAAACTAGAAGCTAATGAGCCTAGCACTTTTTCGCCTTATGCAAAAGAAGGAACTGAAGCTCATGCTTTAGCAGAAATTAAATTGTCTTATATGTTAGGACAAATAACAGTAGAAGAATATAACACTCGCTTTGAAAACTTCAAATTAACAAGTGAATATTATAATCAAGAGTTTAATGAATATGTTAATGATTACTGCATAGAAATTATGACTATTGTTAATGAAGATTATAAAGGCCAAGATGTTAAAGTGCATCTTGAAGAGTATGTCACATTTGATGATATAGTACCTAATGGTCATGGCACGAGCGATGTAGTTATAGTTGGCAAGAATTTCATTCATATTGTTGATTTGAAATTTGGTAAAGGTGTTCCAGTAAGTGCTATTGGAAACCCACAATTAAGATTATATGCTTTAGGTGCTATTCAAAAGCACATTAGAGAATGTACTTGCACTGAAGCACGAATGACCATTATACAACCAAGACTTCACGATGTCAGCACTGACTTCGTTAGTATACAAGACTTAAACGATTGGGCAATTAACTATGTTAAACCTAGAGCAGCTCTTGCAATAGCGGGCGAGGGAGAATTTGTTCCAGGTGACCATTGTAAGTTTTGTAAATTAAAAGGTAAGTGTCAAAAGCTAGCTGACCAACAATTAGCAGTTGCTCAAGCTGAGTTTCAAGATGTTGTTGTAGAAAACAATATGCTAGAACCAGTAAATATGTCACCTGAAGTCTTCAGTCGAATACTTACGATTGCTCCTAAGTTTATCGATTGGTTCAAAGACGTTGAGAATTATGCAATTCAATCAGCTATCAATGGAGCAATAAAAATTCCTGGTTTCAAACTTGTTGAAGGACGCTCAATCAGAATAATTGCTGATAAAGATGGAGTCATTGAGAAGCTAAGAACATCAGGTTTTCAAGAAGATGACTATCTAGAAAAACCAAAACTTTTAGGTATTACAACTCTTGAAAAAAATATTGGCAAAAAGTTGTTTAACGATTTATGTTCACAATTTATTGTCAAGCCAGCTGGAAAGCCTACTCTGGTTCCCGAGACAGATAAACGTCCAGCTATAGATGCTAAATCATTAACGCTTAGTGGTGATGAATTTAGTGATAACGATGAGCAATAAGATACAGATAGTATATGAGCACAATAGGAGATTAATATGAGTACATTAAACAAAAATCAAGTAGTTACAGGAGAATGCAGACTATCATTCACAAATCTATTCGAACCAGTTGCAATGAAAGAAGGTGATACACCTAAATATTCAGTAACAGTTATTGTTCCAAAAACAGATACAAAAACTATAGCAGCAATTAAAGCAGCAATTCAAGCAGCAGCAGAAGCAGGTGCACAAAAACATTTTGGTGGTAGAGTTCCAACAAATGTTAATAGTACTTTCAAAGATGGTGATACAGAAACAAATGATATGGGTGACTTGCAAAAAGAAAAATACCCAGAATATGCTAATAGCTATTATATTCGTGTTTCAACAAAATTCAAACCAAAAGTTCTAGATAATAATCACCAAGAAATTATCGACCCTACTGAAATTTATTCAGGAGTATATGGTAGAGTTAGCATGACATTCTTTGCTTACTCAGGTGATGGTAAACGTGGTGTATCGGCAGTTCTTAACAATGTTATGAAAACTAGAGATGGAGAACCACTCGTTACTATTCTTTCTGGCGAAGAATTTGGTGAATAATTTTAATTCAAGGTTTAGGTGCACCTTAAGCACCTTTTATGAGAGGTATAGCATGGAAGACTATAAAGACGGTTCGACTCCGCACCTCTCGCCACTAACGGACTATCACATACCTCCTGTTTGTGATTAATAGTTTTGTTTCAAATTTCTCTTTTGCAAATAAATATAACAATGAGTTGTTGGTCCGTGGCTCATTTATGCTCTCTTGGTGTAATGGCAGCATAATGGTCTCCAAAACTATTAGTAATTGTTCGAGTCAATTAGAGAGTGCCATATTAAAATAAATAATAAAGGAGTAAATATGGGAAAACAGAAAGAAGGTTCTTTACAAGAACGAATTCAAAAGTATATTAAAAGTATAGGCGGTATATGCCATAAAAATCATGGTGATATGATAAGTGAGCCTGGAATACCTGACATAACTGTAGGATATAAAGGTTTATATATCGGTATTGAAGCCAAAGTTGATGATAATAAGCCTAGTAGACAGCAAGGAATACATTGTAGAAGTTTGTGGCAAGCTGGTAATATTGCATTTGTGACTTGGGACTTAGATACAGTGAAAAATGTATTCGGTTTCATAGACAGATGGATAGATGCTAATTGTACACCTAGTGAAATACAAAAAGGTGTTGAGACGCAAATGATGTTTGCGAATATAGATGACGGTAGAAGGTGGTAGTTATGCCGATAAGTTATAAGCAATATGATGAGCAATATAGATTGCCAGAACAAGAAAAAGATGAAAAGTTAATTATGAGTCATAGACATCATGCTTTATGTTATGAGCCTGGAAAAGGTAAAAGTTATCCAGCCATTCAGTGTATATTAAATGTTAATCAGCTTAAGAATGGAAAAGCTAAAGTATTAATTATGTCAGATGCTACTTGTATTAGAGATATGTGGAAAGCAGAAATTATGCCTCAAGGTATTTTACCTAAAGAAACTTATTTTGTCACTGATAGAACAGCTATAGGACAAATTAAAGAAGCATTAGTAAATACGAAGTGGGATATGATTGTTATAGACGAATGTCAAAGCCTTCGTTCAGGAGTGACTAGAGCTAAAAGTAAATTTGCAAAATTAGTTTATCAGTTAACTAAAAATTGTCCTTATGTTGTTGGTATGACTGGTACTTTAGCTGGTAATAATGATATTGAGCCTTTTTGTGTTTTACATAATTTGCATATAGCAGGTTGTGGAGATATTAATTGTCATAAGTTTAAAGCTTTATATTGTGAGCAAGAATTACAATATGGTCCATTTGGAGCTTTCAAAAAACCAGTAAGATTAAATGAAGCTGGTAGAAAGTTTATGGAAATAGCGTATAGTAAAGGTTGTTCATTTTGGGACTATGACGATGACGATAATATGCCAGAACTTGATATTGAATATATTAAGTTTAATGTTCCTATTACTAAAACATATCAAGATGCACTTGAAGGTATTATACAATGTAATGAGTATGAAAGTACAGTTATGAAGTCTATTGCAATGCAAAAAGCACAACAAGCACTTAATGGTTTTATTTATTATAACAATGACGAAATGAATAGAATGACTTATCAAGTACCTGAGTTTGATAATCCTAAATTAAAATGGGTCACTGAACAATGTAAAGACCATAATTGTATAGTAGCATATAGATTTCAAGAAGATGGTTATTATATAACTAAAACACTTAATGAAAATGGTATAAAGACTACTAGTGATATTAGTGAATTCAAACGTCGAGCTGCTAATGAGAAAATAAATCTTGTTATTCAATGTTCGAGAGGTAAAGCAGCCAATTTACAAATGTGTCAACATATTATATATTACACTTGTGATTTCAGTTTTATTTATTATAAACAAATGATACATAGGACTTGGAGGCGAGGACAAGAAAAACCTTGTAGATTGTCATTCTTATGTAATGAGCCAACTATCAATGAGAATGGTGAAATAGTAAAAGATAAAAATCATGTTGAAGAAAAAATATGGACAGCATTAAAAAATAAACAAACAATACATGATGCCTTAATGAGTATCAAAAATAGTTAAAAGGAGGAATAATGGACTTTAATAAATTTTGTGAGCTATTTCCACGAGCACAATTTGTAAAATTAGCTCCCTTCGATGAAGAAGAATTGCACGATGAAAATACACGTAAAAAACATAAAGCTCCTATTGATGGTCGAGGTCTTAACACTCCATTGAATGTCGGAGAAGCTAAAAACTGGATAGCAGATGGAGGCCGATTAGGTTGGATAGTTCCTAATAATTATATTGTTATAGATATTGATAATCATGACCATCCTAAAAGTGCTGCAGTTCTAGAAAAGATACTTTATGTTAAAGGTATTAAATTTTGGTCGAATGAATCTAAGCAAGGAACACATTTTGTCTTTAAGAATACTGAAGAAGTAATGAAAGGTAAAGGTACATTTGCTGGTATGCTATCACCATTAGGTATTCGTATTGATGGTCGTGGCTCAAAGAAAGGTTATATTATATTACCTGAAAATGATGAAAACTTTAGACACTGGAAAGACTGGACAGCTGACAGTGTTGATGAGCTACCATTCTTCTTAAGACCTTTACGTCCGGCAAAAGATGATGACCCAATATTTATAGATATGCCTCAAGGGGGCGGCTCAGATGCTTTAGTTAAAATACGTGGTATTGCTTGTGCAACAAATATGATAACTAAAGAACAATCTGTTGAAGCACTTAGAATTATTAATGAGTTAATTTGGACTAATCCAATGCCTGAAGATATGTTTCAAAATACTGTTGCTCGTGAAATGAAATATGAAAATGTACAAACAGCAGATGGAACTGGTCCTAGCAAAGAAAATAAATGGAGATTATTAGCACAAAGACTTATAAAAGAATATAACTTAATTGCTTTAGGTGATACAATACACATGTATATGAATGGACATTATAGACCTTTTAGTCCACACGAACTACAAACATTTATTCTTGAGAAAGGCGATATAGATGCTACCGCAAGTCAACGTAAAGAGACAATAGAATTTATAACTGCATTATCACAAAAAGATTATAGCGAAATAAATAAAGACTACGCAATTATTTCTGTTAAAAATGGTATGTTAGACTTAAACTCAGGAGTTGTGACACCTCACAGCCCTGACAATTATAATACTATTTACCTTGATTGGGAATATAAAGAAGATGTTGAGTACTCTGAGATTATCGATGACTTTATGAAACAGATAAGTGATGGTAATCCTAAGAAAATGCAATTCTTGTATGAAGTTGCTGGTTATTGTTTACTTAAGAAAAGTATTTTCGAAAAGTTCTTTATTTTCAAAGGTACAGGAGGTACTGGCAAATCTACTTTTTGTAATTTGATTATGAGAATGGTAGGTAAGAAATATGTATCTACTGTTAAGCTTAATCAATTTGACCAAGACTATTATTTAGCAACAATGATTGATAAACTTGTTAATATTGACTTTGATGCTAGTGATAAAAAGACACTTGAAGACTCAGGACGTTTTAAGAGTATTACTTGTTCTGAGCCTGTATCGGTAAGACAAATATATGCAGCAGTAGTTGAAATGGTATCTTGTGCAACAGTTATTATCAATGCTAACTATATGCCAAAGATTGCTGATAAGTCTGATGGCTTATATCGACGTATGATATTAGTTGAGATTGACAAAAAGATTAAAAATCCAGACCCTAAGTTCTTAGAGAAAATAACTGATAGTGATATGGAGTATTTCTTTTATAAAGCTGTTCAAGGTATTCATATGGCTTTACAACGCGGTTCATTTACAATAAACACATCAGATGAAGACTTAAAATTGAAGTTCCAAATAGGACAAAGTAATTTGAAGAAATGGCTACAACAATATCAATATAGTATCAAAGATTTAGTTCATCAAACAACAACATCACTGTTTCAAGATTATAAGACTTTCTGTTTACAAAGCAATTGTGCATCTTCGACATTCCAAACATTCACTGAAGATTTATTAAGTGAAACAGATTTATTGTTAGACTTTGATAAAGGTCAAAAAGAATATTTTTTAGAGCGTTATGATAATGACCCTAGACCTGAAGATTATGTTTTCGTTAAAGCAGCAGCTATGAGTCGTCGTAATGCTAAATGGGGGTAATATGAAGAATTTAAGGTTTGATGTAAAATGTGCTAAGTGTAGTACTTCAATGGACTTCGATGATAGAGATTTTAACTTTATAGGTAATTTTGATAATTACTATATTTGTCCTAAATGTAATGTTGGTTGTGTTATGGTAGTTAGATATAATAGACCTATTAAACTAGACTATTACAGTGAAGAACCAGAGTTTGAAAGACATATTGATGAAGTTGATATACACAAATATGTAAGCGATAAATTACAAGGTAGTGAGTTTAATTAAGGAGGTATTTATAAATAATGAGTATGAATAATTTAAGATTTTTTGACTTTGAAGTTTTTCCTAACTGGTGGTGTTGTGTTGTCAGTGATGAAGAAGAACAATATCCAGGTGATATTTATAACAATCAATTTGACGATGAAACAGAACAAAAAATAAAAAGTAAAATGAGAGTATATACTTCAGACACTGAAGCGAGTTTAGCTAGAGAACAACTAAAAAAAGAACTAAGTAAAAAAGTTATTTGTGGTTATAACATAAAACGATATGACTTAATGATAGCCAAATGTATATTTGCAGGTTTTACACCAAGAAAATTATATATCGCTAACCAAATTTTAGTAGGAGCTGAGAGTCCTGATTTAGATGGAGAACATATGAGAATAGCTTCATTTATTAAGTTTGGTTGGAATGGTTATGAAGCAATGCAAGACCTAATGGATGATAGCGATAAAGGTTTGAAAGACAAAGAATGTTCTTTAGGTATGGACATTCGAGAAACTACAGTTCCATTTGGAAAAGTCGATTTAACACAAGATGATAAAGATAGTATTATCTTTTATTGTAAACATGACGTTTATGCGCTTCACGTATTTTATCAAACTACTTCGAAAGCTTATGTTGATACTAAAATTCAATTATGTAAAACATTCGGTCTTGACGAGAAAGTAGGTTATAAGAACAGTAATGCAGTTCTATGTGGTGAAGTTTTGAAAGCTGAACGAATTCACGGCACAACAGTGACTGACCCTACTATAACAATAAGAGATGAGAAACTTAAAGCATATTTTGAAAAATGGCTACCAGCTAATATTTACAATCATTTGTTAACAAAACAAGAAAGTTTGAAATTCGAGTTATTTGATAATATTGTCGATATTGGTGATGGTGGACTTCATAGTGTATACAAAATTCCTAAAATAGGAAGAGTCACTCCAGCTTTATACGTTGAGTCTACTGATGAATGGGCTATGTATAACGTCGACGTTTCTTCTTGTTATCCATCAGTTATGATGTTTTGTAATTCAATGTCGAGAGCAATGAGAGCACCTGAAAGGTTCAAAGAAATTTATTTACGTCGTATTAAACTTAAGAATACTCCAAAAGCTCAATGGACCAGCGATGATAAAGTATTTGTTCCTGCTGCTAAATTAGTACTTAATACTACATATGGAGCTATGGGTAATAAATACTTGAAACTATATGATGATTATATGAGGACAAGAGTATGTAGAGTTGGTCAAATGATACTTATTTCTATAGGTAATCATTTACATACAGAAATACCAGGTCTTAAAGTTATTCAAACAAACACAGATGGTATTCTTGTTTATGCTAGACGTAGAGATTATGATAGTATAATGAGAATAGTTGATGAGTTTAGTAAGATGACTAATTTCTTGTTTGAAGTTGAAGAAGATAGCAAATTATGGCAATTGAATGTTAACAATTACATCGCAGTTCATCCAAATGGTGAAATTAAAAATAAAGGTGGTGCTTTTGTCGATAGCGTATATCAAAAAGGAACAAATAAACTTAGACCATTAGGCAACTTTATTATTCAAAAAGCTCAAACTGAATTTTATATTAATGGTAAAAATCCATTAGAGTATTTGCTTAATAGTACTAATGTTTCAGACTTTTGTTTGACTTGCACTAAAGGACCAACATATAAATCTATGATACAATACGTCGATTATGATGGACAATCAGAAATACAACTTGGAAAAGTATCAAGAGTTATTGCTGTAACAAATAAAGAGTTCGGTGTAATTAAAAAACGTAAAGTTGGTAAAGAAGATACTTGTGCAGATTGTCCACCACATCCATTAGTACTTAATGATAACTTACAACATTACAAAATAGAAAATCAAACTATATCAAACAATTATGATTATAACTATTATAATATAGATTACGCTTATTATGCAAGATTGCTAGATAAAGCATTAGATATACCTTGGTTTGAAATGAAAAATGAAAGCTTTAAGCTAACGACAAAATTTAATTTATAGGAGGTTAAGATATGTTTGCTGATTTAGGTAGAATGATGCCTCAAGAGTTTAATTCTAAAGAACGTTGCTTACAATGGTGTAAAAATAAACAATTAGGCCTTAAGCATAGTTTGAAACTTTTGAGCAAAGAAAAAGATTGTTTAACTATAAGAACTCCTTTAACTAATGAGATAGTAGAGATATTCGGAGAACCTGATGAAATATCTTGGCTTCATATAGAATTAGTTAAAGCTGATGCTTATACATATAGGTAACAAAGAGGCTGCTGAGTAAAGCAGTCTTTTTATTTGCACTTTTGAATAAAAATAAAATATATCTTTAGATTAAAAATATTTGATGGATAATTTATCAAGGACAATATAAAAATGTCGCAGATATATAATATTTAGTCTTAAAGCTATACATTTAGAATAAATTAAAAATAAAATTTTAGAATATAAAAATAAAGAGGCTAGTCACGAAAACTAGTCTCTTTTTAGTTATTTCTTTACAAATCCTTTATTGCCTTTATAAACATTACTTCTTACTCCTCGCTTAGTTAATTTAGTATACATTGTAGCAGAAGCATAGTATTTATTGCCACTCATAGTCCAAGCTTTAATTTTGGCAAGCTCAGCATTATTACTCATAATTGTTTGAACAGCATATTTTCTTTGGTAGTCATTCATTTGATTATAAGACAATGATTTATAAGTATTTGTTTTAGTATCTTTAACTTTTACTGTCATTCGGTTATTATAGAATTTTTCAAGGTCTTCAGCATTCCATTGTCCATAAGCTTTATTAATAGTATTTCTGTCTTTGTCACTAATATTAAACTCTTCACCATTAATTGTGTATTGTCCTCTAAGTTCTGTTTTATTTAGTCCTAATTGTTTAGATTTAGTTTCAGCTGTAGTTCTTGGAGTATAACTGAAGTATGGAATAACTCTATTTGCTGCATCCCACCAAGTACCTTCTTCTCCACTGTATACATCTACTTTCTTAGGTAAGAAGTTAGCCATAAATGGTATCTTAGCTATAGCACGTTTCCAGAAGGTATTTTTGTTAACATTTCCTTTGTAAGTAGCACCTGCAATCCAACTAATAATATTAGGTATATAAGACAATGCAATATCTTCTAATTGTTCCATACCCATACTAAAGCCACCGTCTGAATACATATCCATCTCAATAATGTCCATTAGCGGGAACGAGCTTAATGTGAAGTCAGCCATATTATTAAGTCCTTGTAAGAAGCCTTCCCAGTTAAGTCCTTTAGCTTGCATACCATTTACTAATGCTGCTCCAGACAATAATGATGAAGTACCAAAAATACTAGATACATCAACAGTAATATTACCAATTTTAATTTTAGGTGTACCATAATCGTCATCATCTAACTTGATAAATCCAAGTCCAGCTAACAACATACCTAATGCCCAAGCTATTGTGCCCATTACACCTTGGCCTAAGTCTCTACGAACAATATATTCAGTTAACTCAGGATTTACTGATGTTTTACCACTAGCCCAAGCAGCTTCAGCTTTATTAATCTCTTTTTCTAAATGAGTAATTTTCCAAATAGATTTAGCTAAACCAATAGGACTCATATTAATCATAGCCTTAAACCAGTTCCAGCTAGCTCCAGCATAAGGCAATAATAGTTTATATGCAAACCAGCCTAACTCTGATTTTTCACTTATAGCTTTTTCTATTGAATAGAAGAAGTTGTCTGAATGCATATAGTCACTTAATGCTAAACCAATTGATGTCGCAAAGTCATTCATAATATTGTCATTAATTTCTGTAATCTTTTGGAAGTCATAACCTTTCTCAGCTAAGATTTTTCCAAAGTATCTAACAGCAGCTTCACGAACATAACTATCATCACTCATTACTTTCATTAATTTATCATAAATGCTATTCATGAATTTCGACTTAAACATATTCTTGTTATAGTATTCATTATACATTGACTTAATAACAAGTTGAGCCATTATAGCTTCTCGAGTAGGTTTACCTCCAGCATCTCTAAATTTTTCACTAATTTCACTAGGATTATATTTAGATAAGTTAGAAACAAATTTATCAAAGAACTTATTGTCTATAAAGTTTTTAGTTATAAAGTTTTGTATTTCAGGAGTGACATTTTTAGTCATTTTAATTTGACTAGCTTGAGTTTTAGCATTCTTAAACATTGCATTTCCAAGCTTGCTTGCTAATTTGTTTAAGCGCTTCAAGGCCATATTACTTACTTTGTTTCTTAACCAAGTTAATGGTCCAGATAACATACTCATAGAACGTATTGTAGTAATCTTTCTAAGTATTGACTTTTTAGCAGTCTTTTTATTAGCAGCATAATTAATAATCTTTTGTTGTGCTTCAACAATTTTATTAATGTCATTACTTTGAATTGCTTCAAAGAATTCAGTCTTTTCGGCTACTGGAATTTTAACTCCATCAAGCTCCATATCAGCATTCTTCATTGCTTCTAATGGATTAATTAAGTCTCTAACGTTGTTCCAAGCAGCAAGTGTAGTACCTGCATTACTTACTTCTGATTTGATTGCATTTTCAATTTGTTGTTTTAAGTTAGCATTCATATCAGCATATAAGCCACCTTGCTTGGTTTCTCCTAAAACATAAGTTAAGAAGTAAAGTTTCATAGCTGAATACTTTCTAAATTCTTCAGAAGTGATATTATTCATTTTAGCTTGAATAAACCATCTACTTGCACTTTCAATATCATGTAAGTCAGAAGACATAATTGCATCGACATTTTGCTCAAAGAACTTTTTACCATTTAGGACATCTTGCTCTACATTGTTAGTTAGTCCTTGAACAGTAGACATACGAGTTTTATTGAATTCAGTACTTAATATTTTTTCAACTGTCTTATTAGCTCTTTCAGGAGTCACAAATTCAAAAGTTTGTTCTTTAATTTGAGTTTTATACTTGTAATCTATTTGTATCTTTTCACGTAGTGTTTTCTTTTCGGCCTCATACTCTTTACGAACTTCACGTTTAATTCGTTTACTTTCTTTTTCTAGCTTTTTAGTAATAATTTCTTTACCATACTTACGAACTTCTTGCTTGCCGATAGCCTGCTTCATATATTGGTTAACAGTTTTAAGGTCTTTGATTAAAGTATCTAGCTGGTCATCAGTCATATCTTTATACATTTCTGGATTACGATAATATGTTTCACTATCTAAGAACTCTTGTATATTTTTATTAGTTAATTTCTCTATAAGAGATTTATTAGTTAATGCATTATATCTAGTTACTTTATCAGCAATCTTCTCAGTAAGTTGATTTAACAAGTTTCTAACTTGGTCTTTACGATTTTTAGTAGTTTTAGGTTCTCCTTTAATTGACTCCCTGGTAGGAGCAATTATTTGTTCAATTTCTTTCTTAGCACTACTTTCTTTTTCCATAACAGTTAAATATCTTTTATTAAGTTGTTCATCTGACAAATTATTTAACTTTTCGATTTCGCTGTTAAGCCGATTGATAGCAGCTTTAGCTTGAGCTCTTTGTATATCCGCAGGAAGAGACTTAAGTTTAGTAGTAATAACATCAGTAATATAATCTTGCACAGTTTTAAGTTTATCTTCTCTACTAATTATGTCTAAAGTTTTAGACACATCATCATACTCGTAAATAGTTTCAGCAAGTCTTTTACGGTCAATATAGTTCCATACTTTACCTTTATCTTTAACAGAAGTAGGTGCTTCACCATAATCGCCTGTATTAACTTCTGCATCGATGCTACCGGCTCCACTAGCTGCACTAGGATTATATTCTTGTCTAGCCGCAACATATTTAGCAATATTGTTAATATGTCTTAAGCTTCCTGGAGTACCTTTATAATTTCTAAAGAATACTGAATTTAATTGTTTATCATCTACTTCGACTACTTCAGGTTGTCCACGTCTCTTTTGGTCCTCGTTTAAGTATACTTTATTAGCAATATCAATGGCTTTAGCTAATTTTTTAGCAAGAGCTTTATCAGTTTTAGCTTTTTCAAAAACTTCTTCTCTGAGCTCTAATAGTTGAGTAGGAGTCATTTCTTTATTAATTAATTTACTGTCAATAGTATAAGGTAGCACTGATAAGTATTCAATATTCTCTTGAAGTTTACGTAAATCTTTGAATGTTATTTTTGCTAAAGCTTCATTGCCAAATATATCTCTAGCAATATGCTTCAATGTAAAGTCATCAATATTAGCAGCTGTAGCTACATAATCAATTATATCAAATTTTGTTAAAGTACCTTTTTGTATTTTGTTTTGAAGTATTTTAGGTAATTGGTTAAATTCTTTAGTAGTACTAATAACAAATTTTCGAATGTTAGGGTCAATTTGAATAGGAACACCTTTTTTAATCCAGTATTTTAAGTTAGACTCTTCGGCTATTTTATTTGATACATATCGTTTACTACGTCTCAAGTCTTCTTCATAAGAGATATTAGCTTCATCAAGCCTATCCCTTAATTCATAAACTGATTTGACTAATTTGCCATCAACAATTGGACCTTCTACAGGTTTGCCATTTTTATACCATTGACCTTCCCTTTCATCAAACTCATAACCTTTTGGTACTGCTACAAAATCATAATTTTTACCAATGCCTTTATATTTATCAAATTGTAATTCAGTAAATTTTCTATATATAGTATTTCCAATTGCCGTATATCCTTTTTGTCCTAATAATCTAGGGTCTTGATTTACTGATTTTACTAAATAATATTTATTACCTTCTTTATCAATTTGTGTTTGATAGTTATCGCGATTTATGTCATTTTCATTTACTTTTTTAAGTAATATTCCTTCTACATCAACTATTTCTCCTATTTTAGCAGCTTTATCTAGAATACGATAAGCTTCATTATCTTTATAATCTAAAACGAATTGGTCATAGCGTATTTCGTCTATAGCATCTTTGAATTTAGAAACATATTCTTTATAAGTAGCACGACTTTCTCTAGTAAACTTTTCATAGTCAGGTCTAGAAATTTGTTTTAATACGTTTTTATCAAATACTACTAAGTCAATACCTGGAGATTTTTCTTGTCCACTAAATTCGACTACATTATTAAAAGCAATAGCTTTAAGTTCTCCTGACAAAAATTTTTCTCGGTTTTGATGGTATAATAATTGATAATACTGGTCAGTAGTTAATAAATCACCTGACTTTACCATTTCATTAGGACTTGGTATTCGTTCTCTATCATTATTATAATCATACCAATATACCCAGCTAGCTGGAAAGCTTTCACCTTCGTATACAATTTGGTCCCACTTTTTACCTTTTAAATCGACAAATAAAATTTCACTTTGTTTTAAGTTAGTCACATAAGCTCTAAGCCCAGCATCTGGATGTTCTCCAAATCTAGTGCTTACATATCCTTTACTAGAAAGATATATAGGTTTTACGTATTTAGATGGAGTATTTTCGGTCATTTTAATATCCATACGTTTTTCTTCTGTAGCAGCTCGATAAAATGGGTCTTGATAACCATCTTTATTTGTATAATAAGCATTATTTATAAATGTTTTAACTGACTTGTCATGGTCTTCAGTATAACGAACTTCTTGTGACCTCATAACTTCATCTTTTGCAGTTTCTTTCATTTTGCTTTCGACTGATTTCATCCAAGTATCTAGTACTTTAATGTATTTAGCCATATTTCTAATATACATTATACCTGCTTGATATAATTTTCTATCAGCTTCAGCTAATTCAAGAGTGTTAACATTAGCAGCATAAACATCTTTAAGCATTTGTGAATAGTCATTAGTTCTCTCTATACCTGCTAAATCTAAAGTATAATTAAAAGCTTTATTAGGGTCTACATTATATTTGTTAATAACTTTCTTTCCAGCATCATTTACTGGTAGAGTTTTAGACAATTCAGCATCATTCTTACCAAACTCATAGATAGCATTAAAATCACTTTGTTTTGTTTCAGTAGTTTTTGTTTTAGCTTCACGAATAATTCCAGGAATAGTATACTTACCAGACACTTTAACACTAGCTAAAGACCAGGTTTTCTTACCATCTGGAGAAACTAAATATCTTTCACCATCGACAATTTTATACTTAAAGCCCATATTAGGAATAAATGTATTTAGTATTGTATTCGCTTGAAGTTCACCTTCTAACAAGTTATATACTATATCAGCATACGTATACTTATTGTTTAAGTTAGCGATAAAGTCATAAGTTAAAGAAAAGTTCTCTTTAACATATTGATTTAAGTCTTGGGCTATATCATAAGGAAGTGATTTGAATATAAGACTAGAACCGCCTCCGACATATGTTTCGCCTTTAGGTGTATTTTGAGCAATAATATATTGGGTTAAATGAGTTAATTCATGCATTAATGTATTTGTAGTAGCGCTATAACCAACCTGAATAAAAGTATCGCCATCTTTATAAGCACCTTTAACATCAGCAGTAGTCAATTGAATAGTAATATCTTTCATATAGTTAGGTAATTTAACTTTAGAATTAACTATATCTTTTATTGTTTTAATCTTGCCTTCTTTAAGTTCTTCAATAAGTATCTTATTACCATTTTTACCTAAGAAACGTTTGTCTAAGAACTCATTCTTATTAAGCACTCGACAAATATTATAGTTTTGGTCTAATGTTAAAGTTTTACCACTCATTTCAAATAATGCATTTGTTAAACAAGACAATCTAGAATAATCATCAGTTAGATTGTAGCCTCTACCTTGAATTAATTGTTTAGCAGCATCTGTAAGTTTATTTACATTATAACTTCCATCAGCGAATGATTTTATAGTATTTCCAAAGTATCGTTCTAAATTACTAATATAATTTTGTTCTAGTAGACTTCTACCTTCTTCAGGTGAAACAAGATAAACTAATTTAGTATTAGTATAATCATAATCTGAAGAAGCTTTAGCAATACATTGTAAGAAAGCATATGCATCTAATTGGTCCTTATAGTTCTTGCTTCTAATTTTTTCTTTAAGAGCATTCAATGTATTACCATCAATTCTATCAGCAAATTTATTCAAGTAATAATCATATCTAGTAATCTCAGCGTCTTGAATAGTTTCACTCTTTTTAGTTCTTTTAATACCATCATTAATAGCAGTTGTAAAAATAGTATTTCTATGATTTTTAATTATGTCTTTCATATCTTTAGTTAATATATCAGCAGATATACTATCTAAATCAAGATTAACATAATTTGTAGCATAATTAATTAAGCCAGCTCTCATAGTCTCATAGACTTTATTCATTAATACTTGATAAGCTCTATTTGTCAAATTACCATTTTGTAATTCTTTAGCTGCAGTGGTTTTAGCAATTTTATCAATAGTAGCTAACAAGTTAATGCTTTCACTCTTATATCTACGCTCTCCACTTAATAATAGAGCTTTTGTATAAAAATGTTTGTCAAATAATAGAGCTGTAATTGCTTCATCGACTTCAGCATCTAGTCCTGTAGCTTGAGTATACAAATCAGTAATAAGTTTACGTTGACTCTCGGTTAATTGTACTTTAACTGCTTCTTGTACTTGTTCGTAAGCAATGCCTTTAACAATAGTAGCTAAGTCACCTCTCACTAATAACTCATTTGGAACAATAACAATATCACCTGATTTAGTTATAAGTGAACCATCAGTACCAATAATAGCTTCAGCGCCTAATTCTTTGAGCTGAGATACGAATTTTTTAACACTATCATTAGGCAAATTAATATTAGTATCTTCGGGGTCAATTTCTGCAGTAATAACATTATCGATTTGAGAAGCTCCAGACTCTTTAAGTTTGTCAGCTTTCTTCTTAATAGCTTTTTCGATTTTGCTTTGCAATTTTTCAATATGATATTTAGTATAAATATTTGAGTAATTTCTAACAAAACTATCATATAAACTTCTAGCATATAATGGATTTGACAATTTATTTATTTCTTCTTTTTTAGCTTTATCATTTAGATAACCAACAAGAATATTATTAGCAGCTATAGCACGGTCTTGACCGATATTAGCGAATACCGAACCCATACTGTCAATAGCTACACTCATCTTGAAGGCTGCATCGGCTTTATCAGCTACACTTGCCTTATCATTATTCAATGTTTCATTGTAGCCGTTTAGAGTTTGCATAGCTTCATTGAAATTCAAAGTTTGGAAGAAGCCTAATGTATAAGTTTTTCCGTCTACTGTAGCGCCTATTGCTCTATTCTTAGGCAGAATGTATTTAGCACTTTTAACAATACCAGTTCCTAATTCAGTGAAAGCTGCTACAACAAAAGAGTCAACAAGATTTTGTAGATTCCATTTTTGTTCTACACTTTCTTCATATACTTGCTTTAGATTAGTATTTTGTTGAGCATAAAAATAATCAATTAAGCCATCTGACATGTCTTGAAGAACTTCCTCGAGACCTTCTTTGGCCATACCTTTAACTAAACGTCCACCCGCTATTAAAGCAGCTTTAGCTTTAGTAGTTCCTACTTGAACTGTTTTCTCAGCAACTTTGCCGCCTCGCATTGCTTTATCTAGTCCTGACCAACCAATTAATTTGCCTAAAGCATATTCAACTGCCCATTGGTATGCCGCTTTAGTCATAGAATTGGCTACTACTTCGCCAGCATCTAAGTCTTTATAGCTTATTCCTTGCAGTTGGGCAGCACTTACAGTCTCACTTATATTACCACCAAATACACCTGTATAAAAGCTTCCAGTACCTGCAACAGCAGTTGCCATAGGACTTAATCCGAAACTAGCAGCATAATTGCCAATTAACATAGATGGAACCATATATCCTAATGACTCAAATGCACTAGTATACCAACGGCCCCAAGTAGTATAGCCATCACCATCTTCTAAGTAATAAGCTTTAACTGCATCATACATAGCTGTATAATCACGCTCAAATTGAAATGCTGATTCAGTTAATTGTCTAGACAGCTCAGCAAAAGGTTGACTATATTCATCATTATTACTAAAAGCATATAAGAACCTCTGACCAATATCTTCATCTCCACTCCAATTGACAAACATATTTAGTAAGCCTTCACCTATATCATATATATCTTGACAAAAATTAGAAATACCTGCTAAAAATCTTTTAACGCCTGAGTTAAGGTAAGCATTCATCTTTTCAAAGAAGTTTTGAGTCTTTTTATTTGCTTCGATTTGATAGGCTTCATATCTAGCAAATGTACTTTCAAGAATAAGTCTCGCCCACTCTCTATCTGTATAATCGCCAAACTCATAGCCTGTTGCTTCATCAGTACGTTTTACTTTTTTAGTATTGTCAAGTGTAGGAAGACTCAAAGCTAAGATATACCCATCATAATCATTAGCTGCTGAGTATTCTTTCCATTTATTGATAGCATCATAGTCGTCTTTAGCCTGTTGCTGGGTCTTCTCATCTTCACCCATATTCCGTAGAATTTTTTGCATTTGTTCAGACTCTTGTGATATTCGTTCTTCAGACTCAAGTCTTTGTTTATCTAATTTCTCACGCTGAGTTAATAAATCCGCCAGAACTGAAGTCTCGCCTCTAAGAGCCGCCTCAGTCCACATTTTATCGTCTAAGTATTTATTTTCTGCTTTCTTTAATTTTTCATATTCAAATGAAGCACTATCAAGATGTCTTAAAAAGTCAGTTTCAGTGACTAAGCCACCTTGACCTTTCATGACATCAATGACGTCTTCACCAACTTTTGGTCTTTCAACCATATTTACCTCCTTAGTGTGTTCTACACATCACTATAAATTATTAGACACTAACATCTCCAGGACGTAGCTTTCCTTTAATGTATTCATCACGTTTTCGTTCAGCTTCTGACTTTTTCGAGTTTTCAATAGCTTCATTTAATTCTTCTTGATGTATTTTTTCTTGTCGCTTTTTCTCTTCAGCAGCTTGATAAGCAGCACGACTATATTGTCCTCCAGTTTTTAGAGCTGCATTGTAGAAGTCTTGATAGCCACCAGTCACAAGCCATTGTAACCATTCCTGGTCCGCTTCAGTAGTACCAACATTATAATAAGCCCATCTAGCAAAAGATTTACCGGCTTGACCTTCTGGGTCTACCAGTCCAACAGGTTGAGCACCATATAACATCTGATAAAGCTCTTCTGTCTTTAAGTTTTCTTCATTTTCTAAGAAGAATTTTTGACTAGCATCATTTGGATTATACAATGAAGCTAGATACTCACGATAGTCATTCATCATATTAGCTACTCGGTCTAGATTACTTACCTCTGTCTTGAATTGAGTATCTAAAGCACTACGAGCTTGAGACTCACTTTGTTCAATTTGGGCTCTAGCACTAGTTGTGCTTTGATTAGCTTGAGCTATATTACTTAACAAGTTTTGTTCCTGTTGTTGTCTATAAGCTTCTTTAAAGCCTTGACCCATCTGTGAAGCTCCAATATTTTGTTGTCCAGCTAAATATGAAGCATATGCATTTTCTATTGTCGACTCATAGCTTTTTTGTAAACCTTGTAGAGCTTGCTGCTTTTGGATGCCAAGTTCTATAGCTGCTTTATCATAAGCAAATGAACCTTCAGTATCTCTCTTTTGTGCAACATAGTCACTACTTCGAGAGGCTGGAACATAAAAACCTTTCATTACTTACCTCCTTTAACGAACTTCTTCGCCTATTTCATATTTTACGCTTATACCATTAATTTCAAATGGCTTAGGAGTGCTAGTATCAGCGTCATTTCCTAGTCCCCATTGCACTTCATTGATTTTCCAGTAATTAAATCGTTTAACAAATGTTCGTAAATTTTCAATAGTAAACTGAATAGTTTCAGGTGCTCTAAGTGTTATATTTTTTCTGTAAAGTTTAATTTGAGCATTCATAGTTTTTTGAGTTCTATTTTCACTATCTTCATAGAATTGGAATACTAATTGCTTTAAGTTCTTATAATAGTTAGGTGCTTTCATGTGAAGTGGTTGTGACAATACATTCCAGTCAATTGTAATACCAGGTCCTATTTCGCTAAAGTCATAATATTGTGGTATTAGTTTGGTGGCAGGCCTTCCCGTATTATCGTCAAATATTATATTTCCATTACTATCTTTTTGTACAACTTCTCTTTGGTCCTTAAAAATAGTTAACATTCCCGGACTTATAGTTATTAAACTTAAGTCAATTTGATTAGTCAAAGCAATTTCAGTATTAACAGGTACTTCCCACTTCCACCAAGTATTATCATTAATGTCAAACAATAAAATTATACCAGTGCCATTTGTCAATATTAACTTAGTTCTCCATTGTATTATCTTTATAACAGTAGAATTATTATAGAATGCTTCCCATAAATGTTTTATCTTGTCAGTTAAGTATTGCAGTGTTTGGTCTGTAGTTGCCATAAATGCTTGATAGTTCATAGCAGCTAAGCCCCTTAAAGTAGGGAATAGAGTGTATGAGCCTTCAAGTGTATTTATAGGAGTATCACCTAAACGAATACCAGTAGACAATTTAGTATTATAATAATCATAACGATAACCAGATGCTAAATTCTCATCAGTCACTTTAGAACAAATAGTTATTTTATCTTTGAAGAATAAAGCTACTTCAGTAGTAGAAATATTTATCATTCCAGTAATTTGACTAATAAACGATTGGTCATTAATCTTTGGTAAATTAAACTTTATATCTGTTCCTTCTTTATTATTAGCAGTAATTTGTAATAAATTATCGAAAGCTAAATATAATTCAGTGTCTGAATATGTAACATTTGGAACCTTCAAGAATTTTGTATTAGCAGTATAAGTATAAACAATTGAAGCAATATCGGTATCAGCTAAATTATTAGTATAAATAGTATTAATATTGTCACTTGAAGTAGTACCATATTTATTTCCTATAAAATATAAAGTATTTCCATCAGTAAATAGTTCAGCTATACTAATAACTGTATTATTAACAGTATGAATAATATCTACCCAATTTATATCTTCTTTAAGCTCGTCAGCTTCTGCTTTCCCTTGATTATCTTGAACTCTACTGCCAAAAGCATATCCATTACTTAATACTGATGGTATATTATAAGTTCCATAAATATTTTGACTTACAAATCCATTATAATAAGTTCCATCATATATTATAGTCTCAATATCATCATATTCAAACCTTAAACTTTCAGGTGTATCAGTTATATAGAATTTGACACTTAAATTACTCAACATCCAAGTATTTACATTAATCGAACTATCACCGGTATGTTTTCCTCGTACTATGGTATAGATAGAGCCTAGACCTTTATTGACATTAACATCAGTACCTGACAATAAACCAATTGTCATCATTTCAGTATTCCACTCATCTGGTAATAATGTTTGTAGTATAGCCATCTTAGTGTCTACTGATTTGTAAGGCCTGATATAAATCCAACGCATTTGACTTTTATTAGTCTCGCTGGCTTCACTATATTTAGGCAATACTATACTAATAACTGCATTACCAGAGCTATCGATATAAATATTAATACATTTATGTTTTCTATTACAATCTAAATTTCTCCAGGGAATAGTTATTAAAGTGTTTAAGTCTACATAATTATCAGAACTACTAGTAGTAGGATTATTAAGTTGTGTTACTTTTCGTAATAATTTATCCTTAGTGCTATCAGTACCTAAAAATAGACCAGGCCCTTTGAAATATAAAGTATATTTATAGTTTCCTTGAGCAGTAGTGTCAAGAGTAGTAGTTATAAAACAATAAGTATCCCCTGTTAAAAATTTACAACAATTATTATGCTCACTCGCTGGAGTTCCTATAATATTTTCAGTAGTATTATTATCTTCTAATGTAACTCTATCAATAGCTGCCCAAGTATAATCACCTAAATTACAACGGTATACACCATAACTTGCTACGAAGAAAAAATATAATCCATCTTCACTGATAGATGCTATTCTCAAAAAGTCGCCTTCATACAATGGATAGTAATTTGTAATAAATGTATTTCCACCGTCAGTTGATAATTTGAAATAATTATCATAAGCTATACAAATTCTATTTTTTGCAATAGAAATAATTGGTCTATTAATATAATTACGATTTGACCAGTCAGCATTCACAGGCTTGATAATACGATAATCTGTAGCTTTACTAATATCTTTATTCAAATAAGTATTAATATATTTATTTGAAGCACTATTTACTGTGACTTCAGCATTTCCTGAAGGCAAAGTAGGCTTGCTTTCATTAGACCAAATATACTCTTCTTTATAAGAGTCAGTAAATCCATTTTTATCATAAGTAGTCTCAGTACTTCCAACAACACGTTTTACAACAGGAATATCTACATAATTTTCTAAAGAACTCCATCCTTTATTAGGATTATTAGTATCATATACTTGAGCTCCTAAACCAACTTTATTATTGAAACAAATAACATAATGTTCAATAATAGCAATTTCGTACTTAGGTAGTTCTTCAAGTGCTAAAACAGTATCATCTAATACCTCAATATTATCATTGACAATTATAACAGAATATAATTTATTAGCTGGATTTTGTATAACATATATTTTACCAATACCAATAGAATAAATATTTATTAAGTTATATCTATATACATCTAATAGCTCTTTAATATTATCTGGTAAACTATTATCTTTCTGCAAAGTAGGTCTACTAGCTAATCTTTCGTGAAAGTTAACATATACATTTTTACAATCTTTGAAAGACTCTTGGTCAATAGCATAAATATTGTCGTCTTCAGTTATACCTTTAAACTCCATTTGATTGAAGTACTTATTATAGTTATCTAAATCAGTATCAATGTCTGGTGTGTTTCTCTTAAACGTTCTCATAACTACCTCCAATCTGGTTTAATTTCATTTAGAGTCATAAAGTCACCTGAAGTACAACGAGCTAACGCCATTTCGAATTCTTGTCTTAAGATTTGAGATTTTTGCATATTATCGATTTGTAAACAAATACTTGCTATATACAATGGAATAGTTAATAGTATATCAGCAGGCATATCTATTTCAGTATCGTCACCAATACCTGAGTCAAATCTAAACCATAAGTACCTTGCTGGAATTAAGAATTCTCCAGGTTTATAGAATTTTAATTGATTTTTACTAATATAAGAAAAATCGTGGTCAATAAGTGCTTGTGTCTTTATTTTAACTGTTTTCAAAGTTCTACCAAAAGCTTCAGCCTCCAATATCTCTGGCACTGTTGGTTTTCTTTCAGTTATTTTATAGCACTGTTTATTAGCGAAAACAATAAAAGTATCAGTCATAGATATTGTTTCACCAATTTCATAAATGTTTAAGTTGTGATAATAATTTTTAGTTTGAGTCTCATTAGCAAACACAAAGTCCGGAGTGCCTTGAGTCTCAATGTTCCAATTTATTTGTTCTTCAGTTGCAGGAATTAAAAATGCACCGTCCATAACGAGCGGTGCAAATTTCTCCACAACTGTTATGTCAATATATTGGTATTTAGGTTTGCTAGCACATATTGCTTGCATAGCCTCATTGGCGTAGATATGAAACCTAGACAATAAATTCATTGCTTGAGCTTCTTCTTCGTCAATATCTAGATGAGCCATAGTGGCTTCTCGTATATAACCATACGTAAACATAACAACCTCCTAATGAGCAAGCTTTAAGCTCTGGAGGTGAACTTAAAGCGCTCTATATTTGTTTTAATTAAGCTGCTTCTTTAGTATTAACTGGGTCAGCAGTTGTGTTTGTAACCTTTGTAGCAATAGCAGTTGTATCAGTGCTATTGAGAATTTGAACAGCTTGAGCAAATACTGTAGGCTTAATCTCAGTAAATGTGTTAGGGTCGTTCCAATCTCCACCACCTGCATTACCAGCTGGTTTACCAATGTATAGATAAACAATACCACGCCATGTTGGACAGAAGAAGTCAAATGCTTGTTTAGCAAGATATTTAATACCTTCTGGTTCATCTGTTTTAACGGCTTTCATTGAGAAACCTACACGTTCAACCATCATAGGTCCGTGATTTGACTTATTGTATTCTGGGTCCAAAATCAACAAGCCATGAGCAATTCCATCAGTATCTGTAGCGAATTGAGGAATTGGTTGGTCCATATTACCATCAAGATATGGTGTGTAATATCTGTCGAAGCCATCTTTAACTGGGTTAAGTGATGGTTTGCCAACTGCATAACTGAAATCATCAGCTTTCATAATGCTTTCAATTACTGCTGTAAGTTGTGCATCTTCTGTAGCAACAATTTTCTTTCTACCACTAAGACCAGCTCTCTTACCATTATCGTCGTAGTATTTATTCATACGAACTTTAATTTGATGAAGAGCATTTGCTAGTTTGGCAGGAGCAAGTGGGTCACTACCGTCTAGTTTAATATCAACATAGAATTTGTTTGATTGTTTCAAATTATTAAATTCTGCTGCTGACATACCTTCTGTCTTAACAACAGTATGAGCATTACTAAATACTGCATTTTTTGTTTCAGTCATTGGGTCACCATCTGTTGTATCAGCTGAATTAATTTTAATCCAAGTTTTAGATACTTTATCATAAACTTTCTTTCCAAAGAAAGCTGTCAATGCGAACATACCAAATTCAACAACTTGACGTTGCCAAGCGATTTGATAGTTAGACAATGTTTCTTTGATACCTGAATAATCAGCTTCTAGAAGTGTTTGCCAAGTAAATACTACTTTGCCGTTGAATGGTTTATAAGAGATTGTTGCTCTAAAACCATCACCACTTGAGAAACCTGGATAAGCAGCATAGTCAACTGTTTGTTCGAATGCTTGCTTGAAACCTGTACTTGAGCCAAATGATTTTTGGAATTGGTTCAAATTAACAGTTTGATAAATTTGTGTCAATGGATTTGACTTTTGGAATTCTTCTTGACGTTTTGTGTAAAGTTCATCCATAGCATTCATTAACACATTAAATGTTTGAGGCAATTTTAACGCCTCGTCAATGTTAAAAAATTTCATTAGCTATTTTGCCTCCTAACCTAAATTGATGATTTTAATATCGTCTGTATTAACAATTTTATATACGGCGATTGTTTTAGCTTCACCTGGAGCTCCTGCATTACCTGTATTTTTACAAATTAAATTAGGCAATGTACTATATCTTTCTGTGTAGTTGTAATCTTCTGGCAAGTCTCTAATTGTATCATCGCTTTGAGCAATGATATGAGTAGCATCACCAATACTTGTAGCACTTACATTCTGTGCTGCTTTAACCTGCAGAGTTCCTGCAACAGTAGAAATATTAACTAATCTACCTGGAGCATAACCCGTTTTGCTAGAGTCTCTTAGACCTGTATCTGTACCACCAATAACTTGGGCTTCTAGTCTAATTTCTCTTTGTAGATAGCCGGTCACAAATTCGGCTATAAAACCTGTTTTTGCTGCGTTCATGCTAGCCTCCTTACTTTTAATTTAGTCCACATTCATCGTTTTCTTGGATAGTTCTTCATCTGTAATGTCAGGCATTACTGACCTCCAAATAGCTTTCTCGTCTTCAGTTAAAGGTCTAACTTTTTGAGTAGGACTTCCATTTACTGAAGTTGCTAAATGACTTAAACTACCATTTTGTCTAGCAGCTTGTTTCTTTGTTAAAAGTGCTTCACCTTGAGTTGCTAGAAAGGCTTGTTTCAAATTACCAGTTAATTCCCATACTTTAAGTGTTTCTTTAGGTAATTGGTCAACACTTGTAAAGTTATTACTAGTTAGTGCATTAATTTCTTTCAATTGGCTGTTAACAAAATTATTTTTTTCAATAGCTTCATATTCTTCTAGCTTTTTCATTCTAGGGTCATTTGCAAGTCTTTGCTCTAATAATTTATCAACGACACCACTAATATCTTCCTCGTCTAAACCAGCATCTCTTAATAGTTTCTTTTCATTTGCTTTTTGCAGTTCAGTATAATCTGCATAACCTAATTCTTTAGCTATTTTATCTTGAGTCTCAGTTTCAGTTTTCTTTTTAACTGAATTAATTCTCTCACTAACAGCTTTAGTCATTAAAATGTCTTCATCAACAGATTGATTATCGTTTGATTTAGCATCTTCTTGACTCTTGATTAAGTCACTGTCGTCTTTAAACAAATCATCTACGGTGAAGTCTAAAGTTTCTTTTTCTTCCATTACATATTCTCCTTTAAGTACCGATGGTGAACTCGGTTATTTTACACCAAGCTAAAGATTGTCCCGATAATCAATCAATAACTTATAATTATTATATTCAAGAAAATCGGGAAA
>ERZ808277.116-NODE-116-length-39207-cov-6.436427_pt1 | contig 39207 bp, 45 predicted proteins | sample MGYA00521240_ERZ808277 | MGnify/ENA primary metagenome ERZ808277 (study PRJEB31516, sample SAMN03275599) | gut metagenome | biome: mammalia-associated habitat; material: feces | host: Papio cynocephalus | place: Kenya | collected 2012-07-17 ... | reverse complement strand
TCAAAAACTTGATTTTTTGTTTTATTCCTAATTGTTCCAGTTTTTCGGTCTGTTATAAATTTGTTTTTATATATTGTTTGAATAGTTAAAAAATATAAATTGCTGTCTTGCAAGTCGGTTGAGATTTGATTGTCTAAATTGTAGAAAATAATTTTTTCGTCATCTTCCGTTGTATTTTTGTATAGTTCAAAATATGTTTCTTTGCTTTTATATTGTTTTAAATTATATTTTTTGATTGCTTGTTCTTTTGTCATTGCTGTTACTCCTTTTATATTTCAAATGGCAATATATCAAAGTAAAATGCAAGTTTGCCATTTTTCAAAAATTTTGTTGTTATAATAAATTTTATTATTTAGTGTTCTTTGTGTTTTCTTATAGTTATATTGATTTTGTGGGCAAAGTTTTTTCATTGCTGTTATATAATCTTTTGCAAATTGTTCCACCTGCTCTTGTGCTTGCTCTTCGGTGTCAAATAACTTGTTGGTCGGTTGGTTAATCGTTCCAAATTTTAACTCGTTTACAATAATTCCATATTTTGTCATTTTTATTACTCCTTTAATTTATTATATATTGTGCTGTTATGCAATTTTTAGTCCGTTATCATCTATTGGTGTAAAAAGTAGATAAATAAAGGTTTCAATAGCTGTTTGTGATATATAGTTCGTTTTTAAATCTTTTGTTGTAATATATGTTTTGCCTAAATAGTTAATAGTTATATCTGTTATTTCTATTATGCCATTGTTAATTTGCCCTTTAAATTTTTGCCCCTTTTTAATAAATTTATAATCAATCATTGTGTTATACTCCTTAATTTAAAAATTTTGTTGCATTTCAGCGGGTCGGCTGTTATGCTTTCCCGCCGCCTTGCGTTTGTTTGTGTTATCTTATTATATTTTTATTATGCTAGTTTGTAATTTTTCAAAAATTTGCTTGCTTGTTCTTTATTCGTAAATTTTTTTCTTGTTGCTATTAAATTATTTTTATCAATAATATTTACATCGATTTCATATTGCCTTTTGCCGTGATTTTCGCCAAAATCATACAATATATAAAAATGTTCATTTGTTGATGCTATGAAGTCGCTATTCTCATAAATTGCCGAATAGTAACTATATTTGCCGTTTGCTAGTGCTGTTTTGTTTTCTTGTAGGTTTTTGATGTCAACCCTTATGTTTTCGATTCTTTCTTCTTCTTGTCTTTTTTCTTCTTGTTCTTTTTGTTCTGTTATAAAATTATTATAAATTTGTGTTGCGTTTGCTTCTGTCATTGTTACAAAATTTCTTGCTAGTTCTTCCGCTTTGTCAAAAATTGCGTTTGCTCTTGCTTTTTCTTCTTCTGTGGTTGCTGTTATGTATTTATGGGTTAAAGCTCTTTTATCGTTCATTTTGGTTTCGTGTTCGTATTGTTTGCGGTAGCCGTCAAGAGCGTTTAAATATTCTTTGCTTTGGGGTTTAATGTATAAAGTGGTTTCTTCAAAATAATCGGTCATAATATCACTATCATTTTTTTGATATGTTCCGTTTGGTGTATTTTGTAAAATTTTGTAAGTGTCAAGATATAAAATAATTTCTTGTGTTAATGGGTCAATATGATAGCGTGTTTTGATTTTTTCGCCGTCTTCTGTAATAATATTATTATAATTATATTTGTATTTGCTTTGTGGGTTTTCTTTTGCGTTCGTTTTTTTGCGTGGTTCTTCTTCGCTCGCTGTTATAGGTTCGCCGCCTGTTAATGTTTCAATAAATTTTTTGGCTTCTTCGGTTGCTTTGTTGTACCAGCATTTTTTTGCAGTATGCCATTTAAAATGCTTGTTTTTTAGTTCCGTTATAATATTTTGGTTCGGTTTTTGGTTGAAGTAGATTTCAACTCCGTTAAATTGTTTGTTGTTTATTATTTGTATGTTTTCCATTGTTTAAAACTCCTTTTTTATTATGTTTATTTATTATTATAATTTTTTGTTGCAACTTTTGGCGGTTGCTGTTATGTGTTTTTATTCGTAATTTTTTGATAGTCCAGCAGTAAAAAAGTAAAGATCATTCAATAAAATTTTTTTGAAGTTGTTTTCAATTTGTGATTCTTTTACTTTGTTATAAAGCTGTAATGCTTCGAATAAGTCCATATTTTGAAAAATTTTCATTGCTTTTGCCTCCTTTTGTTAAATTTTGCGTGGGTTTTTTCTTGCGTGCTGTTATACAATTATTTTAATATTTGTAAAGTTCCGCGGAACACGAAGGGCGGAATCCGTCAAGATTTCCGCGGATTCCTTTTGCGGGGGCATTTAGCCCTGCAGGTTTGTAAATGTTGCCGTTTTCGTCAATGAAGGCAAAAATACATCTTTGTTGATTGCTCAAAGTTTGCCAGATTTTAAAATACTTTTTGCCTTGTGTGTAGTCGTAAGTACTAGCAAATTCGCCGTCAATTTCCTTTGCTTTTTCGTTTAGTGCTGTTACATAGTTTTTGATTTTTTCTTCTAATTCTGTTTTATTCATAATGTTATGATCTCCCTATTTTTTAATTTTTTTATTTTATTATTATTTTATTTGTTTTGATGAGTTGGTTTATTTCTTCTGTTATTTCTTGCGATGTTGCCTCGTGTTTTATCATAAAGTCAATTATGCTGTTATAGTTGCATAAATCAATTATTTTTTTCATTTTTTTAACCCTCCAATTCCTTTGAATAATTTTTTAATGCTGTTATAAGGTCATCACCACGCCAGCCGTCGAGCTTTTGGAAAAGTCGCAACCCCTCCAGCGTGTAAATTCCTAATTTGCGCGTGAGTATGCGCAACGTGTCGAATTCGTTAATTGTCATTTTATCCCTCCATTTTTTGTTTCACGCCGTCGGGCGTGTATGGTGGCAAGTTGTTTTTTTGAGTGCTTGCCAAACTCCAAAATATATATTTTAATTATTGCAATAAATGCAATTTTTCGTGCTCCAATCAAATATGCTAATTTGTTTTAATTCTCTGCCCATTTTCAAAGCCTTTTCGAGTGTGTTAACTTTGATTGATATATCTATATATATATAGCCTTTTTCTATCCATAGCCCGCAAAATTCATTTTTATTTATTGTATTTAATGTGTTGTTAATTGCTGCTAATACTTCAACGGTGTTATTGATATTTAATTTGACGCCGTCAACCTTGCTAACTTGATAACCTTTTTTGAAATTTACAGCTTCGCCGTTTTTGTCTAATGTAGCTCCGTTGTTTTTTATAATTTGTTTCAATGTTTTAATGCTCATAATCTTGCCCTTCCTTTTTATTGATTATTTTAGTATAGCTTTTTTTATTTCCTTTTTGCTATGCCTAATTATAACACATTTTAAAGACTTTGTCAACTATTTTAAAAAACTTTTTCAAAAAAAATAACATTTTTTTTAAATTTTTTTTGTGCATTTTATTATATATTATATTATTAATATTATATATAAAATTATTATTTTACCTTTACGCGCTGCATATTTGTACAAAAATATTTATATCTTGCGTGCGTCCTTTTTGTTTCTTGTTTCTTGCGTTTTTTATTTTCTGGCGGCTTTTATACTATTATATTTTTTATTTTTATTTTATTATTATATTTATTTTCTTTTGTTTTTTATTATATTGTAAAATTTTTTTTATTTTGTTTTATTATTATTGTATATCTTTTTTTGTAGTTTAGAAGTTTTTTTATTATATGTATATATTTTTATATAATAGAGTTTTAAAAAATATCTTTATACTTTGCGTTTTTTATATATTGTTTATATATTATAGTTTTGTTTGTTTTCTTTTTTTGTATTATATTTTTTTATATTATAGTTTTTTTGTTTTTTTGATTTGCTTTTTGTTTTTTTATTTTATATATCGTTTTTTTATTTTGGGTTCTGTTTTTATTTTATTTATTTTTTTATATTATTTTTATTTATTTTTTTATATATATATATTTTTTTTGTGGTTTGGAAGATCTTGTTTTATTTATTTTTTATATATAGTTTTTTTTTTGGTTTACTTTTATATTATGTTTATATTATTATATATGCATATATTTTTTTAGTAATTAATATATAAATGAAGTTTAAAAAACTTTATTTCGCTTTAAAAAGTTGAGTATATATTTTTTGCTTTTTTATATTGTTTTTTATATAGTAAATTTTTTTGCTTTTGTTTTTATATATTATTTTTAATTATAGAAGTTTTTTATTTTGGTTTTATTCTTTTGCTTATATTAAAGTTTAAAGATAAAAAACACTTTTTAAAAATTCCGCTTGTTACCATTGAGGGCGAAGACGCCAAAACGGCGGGCGGCTGGCGCGGGGCTGCAGCCTGTCAAAATTTTAAAATTTTAGTTATTTTTTTTAAATTCGTTTACTTATTTTTTTTGAAGCGGTCAAAAATGGTTAAATTCGCTATTATATTATGTAATATCATAACATATATGCGGGCGGGGGGTATATTTCAAGCATCAAAGCCAAAAAAAGCGCCAGACCATAGTAGCACTTCCATCCACGCTTCTTGAATAATAATTTTGGGTTTCAAGCGAAAGTCAAGAAGTTAAATTTATGGATTAGGCAAAGGGAAAGAAGCTTTTTGAAAACTGTATAGGAGATGGTTTTGTTTTTATTTATATATATTTTTTTCTTTTTACTCCACTTTTTCTTTTTAAAAACGAGCGGCGAAAATTTTGCCGAAAAAGGTTAGGTTTTAAAAATGCTTGACAAAATTTGGATGGGTGTGGTAAGATGTGGTAATGCGAAGAGGGTTGGCAGTTAGAGGTCGCAGGAGAAAGAAGGAGAAAGAAGATGATAATAAAATACGAGGTCGGGACGTCGAATGTGACGCAAGTGCCAGAAGCGGGGAAACGGTTCGGGTATATCGACAGGTGCGAAGACGTCAATGTGGAAATTTTTGGGATGAAGGATGTATTGGCGGATTTTGTGAAAACTGTTTGTGCGCCAGAGTTTTTGCGCGACGACTGGAAAACAAGTGTGCGTGCTTGGGCAGGCTCAGGGGTGAAAGAAGGCGAGAGGTGCGAGAGCAAAGAAGCCGATTTGGTTTATTTCAATTTGGTAGTGTTGGTAAAGAATATGAGCAGGACTGGGGATTGCACTAAGTACGGAAATTTGGAGCTTTTGAAAACGATTGCCGAATGGATGGTTTCAAAACACGTAACGTCCGACAATTTTTGGTTGAATAGCGCCAAGCTTAAGATTTTCACATTTAAAAACGGCGAAGAAAAAATAAAATACTTTTTGCTTGATGATGTGTATTTGCTCAATGATAATGGTAAAACGATAGATATAATAAAATAAATATAAAAGACAAAAGAGACTGAATTGAACTGCCCAGTCTTTTTTTATTTGCCAATCATTTGACAAAAAGTTGAATTTGTGGTATACTCGAGACAAGATGGAAAAAGTTAAAATATTTGAAAATACGAAAAAATTTTGCAGATACTGGTGGTGGGTTTATAATCCGTGGGGGATCGAATACTCCGATTATGAGCAAGAATGTGCGGTGATATTTTTTGAGAAACTTGTTTTTGCTCAAGGGGATGGTCCCATAGCATTGGCGCAAAAGGCATACAAATGGAAGTTACTTCAAATGATGCAAAAGAACAATGACAAAAGAATCTCATATGCCGCCTGTGAAATGGTTGGGTATGAAGAAAAATATTTCTCGCTAGATGATATCGGGCTGAATGAAGTTGAAAAAAAGATTTGTGAAGGCGTGATGTCTGGATATGTATACAAAGAACTTGGAGCAACTAAAAGACAAATAATGAGCGTAAGACAAAAAGTTGGGGATTATTTTGAGATTGCACAAGAAAATCGAAGTTATAATGTAAAATATAGTGAAGAAACCTGCAATAAAAGAAAAGAGATTTATTTAAAACAAAAAGATAATTTGCTCAAAGCAGCAATAGTGGCAAATAAGAGACCAGTAGTGGCATTAAAAAATGGAGTAGAAATATTGAGATTTGATAGTTTGAAAGAAGCAAGTATTGGTGTCGGATTAAAAAGTCCAAATTCTATTCGGAAGTCAATAAATGGTTTATGCAAAGCAAAGGGGTATAATTGGCAGTATGCAAAAAAAATTTGATAATGTTTTAAACGATGAGATCTTGGGTATACTACTAAAAGATAGAACAACTGGCAAAAATATAATTTGGGCAACGGGCAATTATGGATTTGATTCAGATGCGGAAATAAAAATTGAAAATTTACGCTTGATAAAGCCTAGACTGGAGAAAAGCAAAGAAGAGCAACAGAAAAGGACAAAAGGCAAAGCAGAGGTATTTACTCCATCGTGGGTTTGTAATGATATGAATAATAATTTGACAGAGCAATGGTTTGGGCGAAAAGATGTATTTAATGTGTCTACTGGTCGGGGATGGAAAACAAACAATGGAAAAATTTTCTTCCCTTGCGTAGAGGGCAAAAATTGGTTAGACTATGTCCGTTCCACTGTGCTTGAAATAACTTGTGGCGAAGGTCCATTTTTAGTGAGTAGATATGATACAGTCACTGGCGAATATATAGAACCTTTTGATAGGATTGGCTTGCTTGACAGAAAAATCCGAGTAGTGAATGAAAATATTGGTTTTGGTAGTGATGGTTGGTTTGAAATAATACTTGAAGCATATAAGGCAACCTATGGCTATGAATTTCAAGGCGACAACTTGTTCCTTGCGAGAAAAAATTTATTGCTAACCTTTGTAGATAATTATCAATTAAGAATAAACAAATACGTAGACAAAGAAAAACTTTTGCGAATTGCAGAAATAATCTCGTGGAATTTGTGGCAAATGGATGGGTTAAAATATGTGGTACCGAATAGTTGCAAATCCACAAATCTTGATAATGCAAAAAGTGTGTGCATTGGCTGTGAAAAGAAAGAAGTTTTAAAACACATTGGCATCTATTGCAAAATAAAAGATTGGAATACTAATTCAAGTATGTGTTTTGTAGATATTATGGGAAATAAATAGAATAGAACAAGTGAGAACAAAAAAAGATGGTAGGAAAGGATAAACGACAAGCAAGATTTGAGGATATGCTGCAAAAGTATGAAATCATAAAGGTAGAAATATTGACGCCGTGCAAAAAATGCGGGAAGAAGGCGTTTGTGACGTTTGATATGAAAGATATAAATGCGCGCGGGGTCTACTGTGGAGAATGCGGGACGTGGCTGAAATTCGAGAAAAAATCGGGAGAGAAAAAGATTTTTAAAGAAAATAAAAAAAAAAATTAAAAAATTTTGAAAAAACTCTTGACAAAGTTGAAAAAGTGTGCTATTATACAATCAGTTCCTTGAACAGGGCTCGTAGACTATTTGGGTAACGACGATAGGCTATGTTACAATTGAATAGTCTTTGGGCTCTAAAACCTGCAAAGAAAGATGGCGTTACACATTGAGTATTTGCGGGTTTTAATTTTAGACGCTAACGGCTCGTAGCTAGAGAGCCTTAACAAAAAACAGCGGGGGCATTTATGTGTCTATCCATAGATGTTCTGCAAAGTGGTGATTAATCGCTAATATGCCACAATAAAAAACGACGGCGGGGTAGGGTCATTCAGGATGAGGGACTTTCCGCGATACCAATGGACTGAATCGTTGGTGTGGGAATGTGCTTGAAATAGCACATCTGCGATAGACATTGCAAAAAGAACAGAAACTTCAGTGAGGGGATTGTGATTGTAGCAATAGAGCAGAGTTTTCCTTTTTTCGCAAGGGGATACTCTACCTATTGCTATTTTTATATTGCTTTGTAAAGGGATTGTGTGATTTTTGTATATATAAAATTAATAATATATAATAAAAAATAATTAAAATAAATAATAAAATACAATAACCCACAAAGAGCATAGAATAAAACAAGATAAAATAAAAAAATATTATATAAATAATAAAAATAGTATTTTGTACAAATATATTATAAAATGCTTAAAATATTTATAATAATATTAAATATAAAAAAAATAAAAAAAGCGCAAAATTATGTTTCACGCGATATGAATTTAAACGCGCGCACTCGTATACATCTTTACCTTGACAAGGAAGGCGTAGCCGCAAATGCACAAAATATGTACAATGGAATAAGTTAATATAGAAACACAATGTATGTGCATAGTATAAATAAAAAAATAAAAAAAGTGCAAAGACACACTGATTCGCTTGACAAAATGAGTAATTATATGCTATAATAACAATGGTTGTAGGGAATGTTTTTTGTTTGACCTCCACCAGTTGTTTTTTTTGTTTCATTTTAAAGGACGACGGTTACATATTGCAAATGATAAAATATAGAATACATACTCATAATTAAAATTATTTATTCCTTTTATAAAGATTAGCAAATTTAAATTTATTCATCCATTAGTAGTTATTAGATATTGGGAAACCCTGCAACCAACCATACGCAACTCAAGAAATAAAATGAAGAGGGCGAAATGCAAAAACTTTATCGGGGAAAATATTTAATCGCTATATACGATAGCAATGACGAATTGGTCGAAGTCGCGGGGGACCCACGTGAATTGAAAATGTTCAAAAATGAAAAAACCGCGCGCAGTGTAATTAGCCGTGCTTTTACGCATCGACAATGCCCCAAAAAAATTTTCTTCATAGATGTTTTTGACACGGAAGATGATGTATTTGCTGAAGAAGACAAGGAATTTTTGACGTTGATGGGGTTGCATCACAACAATAAAATAAAAAAATATAAATAGGTGGTAGTCTATGTATAAAATACGATGCTCGGATGAAGAAAGATTTTATAATGCTAAGGTTGCTGATAAAAAGGCGGGTATATACAATCGTTTCCGCATAAAAGATAAAGATATAGAGAAAGCAGTGGCGCATATAATGCAAAAATACGGCTTGAGTGAATTGGACGCATTGACGCGATTATTTTCATTAGCATTTGATAAGAAAATAAATTTGATTTTGGACAAAAAATTGTATGCTACGCGAGAAATGCGCGAATATTCTATTGCAGATGTAGAAAATATTTAATTTTTTTAAAAAAATATTTGCAAAATTTTAAATCTTATGATATACTATAAGTATGATAAGTAATTACTTGTCATCGACACATAAGCTTGTAGTTGGGCTTTTGTGCCGCACTCCAAAAACAGCCACCCTTAATTTTTAATTGCTCACGACCTGATGGTCATATCGCTTTATTGACACAGGTGTACATTGTTGTTATATAGGGTTGTGCATTGTTTATCTTCCGATAGGGCTCAATGTTTTGTTGAGCTCTATTTCTTTATCATTTTCCCGACCTCAGGAAAATGGTTTTTTGTTTGACATTTTTAAAATTTTGTGGTATAATATAAATAATAAAATGGCGAGGCGTTTATAGAAATGAAGAAATTGCAACAGTTTAATGTGATAGCTTTGTGCTTCGATAGATTGAAAAATAATAATTTTAATTTGACACTTGGCTTGATAGAAGCGGAAAGGAATGAAGAACTTATCGCTCTAGCTGATAATGAATGTTTGCGCGCTATTAGGAGAATTACAAATCACCCGTTCAATGACGATGGCGAAAATAGATTAATGAATTTGTTTTTAGAAAGGAAACAAATTACAAAGCAAGAAAATTCCAAAGAGAATAGAAAAAGAATTGCCGAAATAAATAATGAGATTAGAGAATTGCTTTACATCCCCGATATAGTCTCTATAACAACACCTAAAAAGTCGGATTATAAGACTATTGGTAAAAATGGTTTTTATATCAATGGTAAGCATTATCGCCGATTGATGTGTTCGGCTGCTATGGCTAGAACAAATCGTGCATTATTTTGCACGGATGAGATATACCCGCCGTTGGACGAGATATTAAGATGTGGATGTAAACAAACAAAGATTGTACCTGCCAAATGGAATGCGTATTATAGCTTAATGAGTTCTGCGGCTTTCCAAGTTTCTACTCCAAGAGTATGCGTTATACCTGACTTGAATGTAAAAATGTATAAAGACGTTGATTGGGCAACACCTAATGAGCATCAAGATGTAATAACCCACGAGAGTAGAGAATTAGAATTCAATCTTTGGGATGGGATGGGTTTGATTTCCCCCGAATTATCAAAAAAATGGAGTGAAGAAATTGGATATGATGGGGTCGCCGAAAGTTTTATAGTTCGTGCTCCATTTATAAAAGGGCTTGTGGCTACATTTGACTTTCATAGATTCGCGAAAGAAATTGCAAAGAATGAAATTATAAAAGATATTTATGGGAAAGAATATAATTGCAATGACATAGATATTATTTTGACTGAAAGCCAATTCAAGCTTTGGAAAGGATATGACGATATGGCGTCCTACGAAGAAGCGATGAAAAAATATGGTATTTGTTGGGGAGTTACAAAAATTGGGGCGCCAGAAAATAAAAAGACTATGAGGACAAACTATCAATTCATACAGGTCTTAGACTTGGATGATGATAGTATCAAGCAATTGTGTGAACCAACACTTGACTGGTTCAAAAATATATCTGGGGGGAATTTAGAATATAAACTTTTATATTCATTGGGTAAAATAGCAAAATTTTCTACTCCTAACGAAGTATGGGATAGGACACAAGACGTAGCCATAAAAGCATTGATGTTAGAGCCCGATTTAATGCAAGATACATATTTGACTAATAAGATAATAAACTCTATAAGAAAAAAAATAAAACAGTCTTATATTGGAAAACTCATTGTAAATGGGAGTTTTAATTTTCTATATTTTGATCCTTATGCTTTAGCAGAATATGCATTTGGTATTGAAGTGAGGGGACTATTAAATGAATTTGAGTTCTATGCTGATTTTTGGGATAAGAAAGGATGCACCAAAATCGCTGCGCTTCGTTCTCCAATGACTTGGCGTGCTGAAGTAAATGTGCTGAATTTATTGCATACGGAAAAGATGCGGGATTGGTATAGATATATACCTAATGGGGTAATACTTAATATTTGGGGTAATGACAGAGATATATTTTCAGGCGCGGATGCGGATGGCGACTCCCTTGCGACTACCGATAATTTAATATTTATAAACAAATGCTATGGTGGTAGACCAGTATTATATGAACATCAAGCCGCGACAAAAGAAATTATCGAGAAATAGGTGGAGTAATGAAGGAGAAAGATTTATATAAAATTGATGTTTTGGGGTTCAATTCGCAAATAGGATATATTACAAATTTGGGGACTACTTTTTATGCTATGCAAGCGAAATACCCCAAAGGCAGTCCTGAATATAAAGAATTGGATAGGCGATTAAAACTTTGTTGCACGGCACAAAATGCGGTTATTGATTCAGCGAAAGGCATAAAGGTTAGACCTCTCCCAAAACATTGGGTAGAGTTTCAAAAGATATTGGATACGGATACGGAAGAGGAAAAACAAAGAAAAGCGTTTGAAAACAAATTGGTAATAGAAAAAAGACCCGAATTTATGAAACATTTATATTCTCATTACGGGAAAAAATATAAAGAGTTTAAAAACGATTTTGATTTATATTCACAAATTAAATTTGGTTCCGACGTAAAAGATTTGGATTTGTGTAATGAAGAACAAAAACAAGTATTGGACTATTACGACCAAAAAAATCCGCTTTTAGAAACTGACAGCGTGATGAATAAGGTTTGTAGATATATGGAAAAATCTATAAAGGACATAAAAATAAACAAAGGTGTACCTGATAATCAAAAAATTTTTGAAAAACTTTACAACCGAAATATTGCGCTTGATAATGATAACTTAGAAAAAATGAAAGCAGCGAGACAAGAATATGGCGATTTCAAGAAAACTAAACAACTCAAAAATAGTGAATTTACGACCTATGAACAATATTATAAATTTTTAAGAAATAAATGTTTGCAAGATATTTCTAGCAACATACAAGAACTTGCAAATTTAGCCGTATATATTTGCTATTTCTTAAATCCAACTAAACCAAAAGATTTTTGCTGGGATGTATTTGGTGGGGGAATAGTGGATAATTTAAAAGAAAAACACCCAACTGCGAGAGTGCCAAAACTTAGTCCAACGGGCGATGTAGAATATTTAGGCGAAAAGTATGAGTTCGTTGACTATGAATACAATGCTAACCCCATCGAAAGTGAGGGGGTTGCAAATGATGGGTTTGCAGATATAGATTTTGCGGGGGTTGAGTTTTTAAACGATTTGGATGATGATTGCTTTACTATTGATTTTGATGATGACGAGGCGTAGGTATGCTTATATTTGATGAGAAGAAACATTGCGAACATTTGCTAGCGAATGGGTTTGAAAAATATCCCAATAAGCGGGATTTGACTTTATTATGCGAATATTGGTTGTCAAATGGGAATAGTTTTGACTCGCTTAAATCTATGATGATAGACTTTTGTTTCACGTGGAACAACCAATTTTCTCCTGCGCAAAATGAGAATTTGATTTTGTCGGTTTTAGACAATATTAAAAAAGTTAATGAGTATGGCAAGACATTTGAAAATAATAAAAATATAATATTCTATAAGCCAGAGCTAGATGTTTTGTTGGGAATTAAAGATAAATATATGCAAAGAGTTTTATTTATTATGATTTCTTTGGCTAAGTGGCGTAATGCTAATTATATTTACTTAAATAGCGGAAGTAGTATAAAACTAAAAGATATATTTTCATTTGCAAGAATAAAATGCACAAAAAAGGAACAAACGATGTATCTACACAAGTTAAATGTTGCTGGATATACTGATGTGCAGTTGAAACCTTTATTAAAAATTTTTATGCCTTGTATTGTGAATGAGGGAAACCCTATATTGACATTTTGTATAAGCAATGAGATGCTAGATGAATTACTTAATATAACTTTGCCACATTGCGAAATATGCCAAAAACCATTTGAAAAGCAAGGCAATAAACAAAAATACTGCAAGGCTTGTGCGAAAATGATAAAAAATCAGCAAAATAAGTCATATTTGCAAAAAGGAAAATAGAAAATAGTGCAGTTATACGTAAAATATAATGTAAATTTGTATTTTTATATATTATATATATAGCGCAACATAAAGCAATAAAAATTATTGCACAAAAACAAAAAAAACTTATAATGAAAAAGGAATTATTTGCTATGGATAAAAAAAAACAACTTGATTTCGAGGCTTTATATAATGAGTTAAGCCAAAAATATTCCGATATGCTCGCTAAATTAGAAACGTATCAACTTAAGGTAATCCCTAAATTTAATGTGGGGCAAACCATATATGCAGCCCATCCAGATAATGAGGGACCATTGGAAATAACTATTGATAGTATAGAAATATCTAAATTTGGGGTTTCATATACTGAGTATGTCGATGAAACGACAATAAAACATATGCCAGAATTATTTTGTTTTGATAACTTAAATGAAGCAAAAGAGAAATTAATTGAAATTAAGAATTTGAAATAAATAGAGGCGCTAAGTGCGCGCCTTTTTTTGGAGGAAATTATGAAAAATTATATTTGTTATCCGCTAACGCCAAGAGTATCTACTCGCTTTATTAGCAAAGTTAAAGCCACAAGTGAATTGACACCAGGAAGTATAATTATTGCTGAAACTTTGGAAAACGCATTGGGTGGGAATTATGAGACATATACACCTAAAATCGCTACTGCCGCAGATTTGGGAAGTAAATTTTTCGCATTGGTTTTGAATGATGGGTTTGAAACCATAGAAGATGGGCGTAGACCAGCAGGGCAACCTGATTACTTCGCTTATACATTTAAAACGGGCGAAGTCGCTCCTATTCTATTTTTGGATAACCATATGGAATTTGAAATTGGGGCTGATTGTGTTGCTGAAAGTACAAAAGCATCAGCAGTAGTTGGAAACTATCTCGTTCCAGTTGCAGGGTCGTCAATTTTGAATGCGGTTTCTGCTATTCCTTCGGGGACTTTTGTTGGGCTTAAAATTTTAGCCTTAAAAAATACTCCTATTGGTGGCGATTTCGGCGGCCAATTTGCATTAAGTTATGTATGTACACCAATTTTTTCTGAAAAGAAAATTACACCTACTAAATATAATTTAACGGTAAATCAAGGCGAGGGCACAACATTAACTATTAAGCGAGGCGATACTGTCTTGACTGCAGGTACTGGCGTTTTAAATGCTGGTGATACTTTAAATATTACAGTTACTCCAGAAAGTGCTTCAATACAAATAAATGGGGAAGAATATGGGCATGATGTCACTTACACTGTAACAGGGAATACGACTGTAGTATCTCAAAAAGGCGAATAATAACAAACAAAGAGTTCTTTATGGCTCTTTTTCATTGCTGACATTTAGTGCCCTAGTGGGGTCGCGCCCCAAAGTAGTGACGATTTTAAAATTATTATAGAATTTTTTTATAGAAAGAGGTGACTCGTATGGCAAAAGTTGCTGGGAAAACAAGTTACGATAAGCCGACAAAAAAAAGTTTGGAAGAACTGCTTGCTAGTAAAAATCATATCCAACAAAAGCCTTTGGAACAGCCTATTGATAATGTTGTGCAAGGGAATAATGATATACAAAAACAACAGCAACAACCTATTCAAAGGGAAATTTCTTTTGATGAATTAAAAGATTTATTTGGGTATGGTTTTACTGAGGGCGAATATCGTGAAATGTATAGAAAATTTATTTCTTTACAAAACAACTATCCTTTGAGAACTGAAATGCATAAAGAAGCATTAATTACTTATGTAAAATATGCGTTTAAAAGAGATAAGGCTATTGCTGAGGATGACATAGAAGCCGCAGATAAATGGGGGAAACTTTGTGCTAAACAAGCAACTGATGCAAAAATAAATCCTAGCCAACTTTCTGCCGCCGACTTGAGTGATGGTATTAGTAATTTTAGTAAAATAGCTGAAGCGGTTGAAAGAGAGCAAGATATAATACCTATATTACCAAAATTTAAACAACAACCACAAGATGTGGTAGATTATACTATATGGCAATATGTCAACTACATAAGACGATTGCAAAATATGCCCGATGTTAAATATGCGGATATATATAAGTTTATGGATGAAATGTATGAAGCAAATAAAAAAACTTTGCCATTTATAGAAAAAGAAAAAAATGGGCATTATGATTCAAATGGCGAGGTGTAACTATGGCATCATATGGTAAATTCCAAAGTGACAATCAAAAATATTCTAGTAAATCAAGTAGAGTTAATGTTAATAATCCAGAATTTACACCTGCTATTGATGTAGTTGGGAAAGATGCTGCATATGGTGTTAGAAAGAACTTAAAAAAATGGGCAGATTTGGTTGCGTGGTGTAGATGGCAAATAGACGGGTTTTATGATTTAATAACCCCTGAAACTGGGGCATTGATAAAATTAGGGCTAGACCAAAGAGTTATTCTTAGATGTTTGGCAAGATTTAAAAGTTCATATTGTGTTTTAGCTAGAGGTAGCGGAAAAACTCTTTTGTCTATGATGTATGCTTTTCATACTTGCATATTTTATCCTACGGTCGAAGTTTCATTGACTGCTCAGACTAGAGAAAATTCTGCGAAACTTATTAAAGATAAATATGATGAGTTGCTTAGAGCGTTCCCTTTATTAAAAGAAGAAATTTATTCTGCGAAATTTAGTAAAGACATTGCGGAAATAGAATTTCACAATGGTAGCAAAATAAGCAACCTCGCGAATAATCAATCTAGCAAGGGGGCGCACGTTCAAAGAGGAATTGTGGACGAAGATAACTTGACAGATGAAGAAACTTATTTAGATGTTCTTGAACCAATATTTACTACAGTCCCAAGAAAAACTGTAGGCAAACTATGCATAAGAGACCCATATGAGATGAATGGGTCTATTTCACAGCTAACAAGTTCGGGGTTTCGTGGCTCATCGGCATTTTACAGATGTTTAAAACATTTAGACAATATGATTGCATTGAAAGGTGAGATGTGTTTTGGGGCAAGCTGGGAATTGCAAGAATTTTATGGTAGAGGTGCAACTCGTGCCGAAATATTAAAGAAGAAAGAAACAAATAGTGCGGTATCCTTTGATATGAACTATAGAGCGGTTTGGACTGGTAATTCTGATAGTTCATTGTGTTCGATTTCAAAATTATTAAGTTGCAGGACATTAACTAAGCCAGAACTTAAAGGCGAAGAATATGCTGAATATATATTAAGTGTCGACGTGGCACGTTCAGATAATGAAAATAATAACCAAACTTCTATTTCCGTATTAAAAGTAATTAGGAAAAAAAATGGTAGGATATTAGAAGTGCAAGTGCCTAACATACATACAATCAAAGGCACTTTAAACTTTGATGCACAAGCAATTGAAATAAAAAAATTACGAGAGCTTTACAATGCTAGTGCAGTGATTGTCGATGATAATGGATTAGGCAAGGGCACCGTAGACAGTCTATTAAAAGAGCAAGTTGATCCTATAACTGGTCATTCTTTAGGTTGTTGGGATACTTTAAATTCTGAAAGAATACCCGAAATAAGCGGAAGCCCTAAATATGTTTTCTGCTATATGGCTCAAAAATATGACAATGAAAGCATCGCAAATTTTATAGATTATGTAGAAACTGGCAAATTAAGACTATTAGAAAAAAAAGATACAATGTCTTATGACGCTCAAAATTTAAATGGGAATAAAGACTTGTTATTGCCATTTATACAAACCGATTTCTTTGTTGAAGAAGTTTCTAATCTAAAATTAAAACATTTGAATAATGGTGGTTTATCTATAGAGAGAGTAGTAAAAAAAATGGATAAAGATAGATTTTCTTCTATTCAATATGGTTTGTGGTATATAGCCAAATTTATGGACAATCAAATAATCGAGCAATCTGATGATGTAGAAGAACTGGCAAAATATATTATGTGGAATTGAGGAGGGTATGTGGATGTCTAAACATAAAAGATATATACAAAAAAATAGACAACAAGAACAGCAAATAAATAATACTGCAAATGGACCAACACAACAAACTCCTTTATCTGATGCGCAAGTATATGATGTTTTCAAATTTGCGGAAGAAACATATAATTATGCATACGGTGGTTATGCAACCAATTTCGATAGATATGGGACCTATACGCCATATTTAACAAATGAAAGATTATCGGAAATTGGTCTATCTCCTAAAAATGTTAGTAACAAGCAACTTAATGACATATTGGAATCGCCAATTACTAATCAAAATGGATTAATTGGCTATAGTGAATGGTTAAAGTTTAATGATATGATAGCCAAACGCACATTGGGGTATTTGGGGAACCTTCCAGCTTTTGATTATACATTTACTTGTATTAACATTGACGACCCCAATGAATACTTTAGCCCAGAATACAAAGCGGATTTAAAAGTCGTAAAAGATTTCTTATCGAAATTTGATGTACGAGGTCAATTCTCTTACATCAATAGGCGAACATTTGAAAAAGATGCTTTTTATGCTGTATTTAGGATGGATGGAGAACATTATGAATTTCAAGAATTGCCATATCAATATTGTAAAATAACTGGGAAAAATTTAGACTGGGGTTTCCAATTCGATTTCGATATGAATTGGTTCCTTAAAATGGGGTTAAGTTTCGACCAATATCCACGAATATTTAAGGCTATGTATGACAATGCGATGACAGCAAAATATGGCAATAAGTACGACCCTGCTAATCCACTCGAAAAGAGGAAGGGAACATTTGCGTTATGGTCGCAAACAAGTTCTTTGCCTACTAAGGGCAACTTCGCTTGTTTTAAAATGAATAGTGATATGTATTCAAGTATGCCTTATTTGACACCGATGTTCCAAGATTCAATAAATCGTCCTATTGTTAGAAAGTTGGCAATGAACCAATATATAATTGCTGCACAAAAAATAATGATTGGACTTATCCCATTGCTAAAAGACCAAAAAAGCGGACAAATCAAAGATGCGCTTGCCGTTTCACCTGAAACTATGGGGAGATTTTTGGGGTTATTAAAGCAAGGGTTAAATGATGCAATAAAAATTACTGGTGCACCATTTGAAGATGTAAAGCAAGTAGAATTTGATATGCCTACAACCAATATGTATGACCAATCAAATTCTATTCAAGCTGCAAGTTCGGGGGCAACATCAAGGATAATTTATGCCTCAGACCGTAGTACGGCTACTGAAATTGAATATTCGGTGGGCGTTGATAGCATAATTGCTACATCCGTTTATCCTCAATATGAGAAATGGTTGAGTAGCCAAATAAATTTTTATACTAAAAAATATAAATTTAGTTTCAAATTTGAAGGCACTAAATTGCATCAAGACCGTGAAAGAAGGAAAAAGAATGCACTTGAGTATGCCAACATTGGACTATTTAATGAACAAAAATTAGCGGCTTCTATGGGTATGGATGTATTTGAATTGCAAAATCAACTTGAAATGGGGCACGCAAGTAGGGTATTTGATTTATTAAGGCTGCCTCCAAATGCGAATACTGCAAGTTTTGGTTCGGCGGCTGGTGGTAGACCAAATGTAGATGTCCCTAGTGATAGTGCAGAAAGAAATTTGGATAGAATAATCGACAATAAATTAGATGAAAGGATGGGTAATTAGATGGGGCTCACAAGTGAAAAAGCATTGATAGAAGTAAATAAATTGTTTGACCTTTGTTTCGAGGCTAATGCAATGGCGGATAGAATGGTTTATGAATTAGACATAAAATTTAATTGCCCTAAGTTTAGTGAATGGCTTCACCATAAAATTGCCCATTTATTTCCATTGTGGGCTGATAAGATACAAGAATATGGTTCATTACGTGGTGATATGTTTTATCGTGGTATGATACCTGAACAAAAACAAGATTATGTAAATATCTCTTCATTGCTTGAAACGTTGACAATGAAAGTTGTAGAAATAGAAAGGCAATGTGTAAAAGCCTTGCATATTTCTGCAGAAACTGGTTCAGAGGGATATGAAGATTGGCTTCGTTCATTTTCAGTGGAAAACATTTCTCCACTTATAAAACAAGCAACAGTTCTTTATACGATGTCAAAAGACTATGAGAATAGTGGTAATGCCTACAAAATAAATAAAGATTTTGATGCTTGGATAATTCCTCAATTTAAGGGGGATGCCTAAAATGCTCATAACAAATATTAAAGAACTAGAATCCAAAGAGCGAATTAAAACCTATAGTTGTGGGAGTCAAAGGTTGAGTCACGCAATAAGAACAGAACTCGGAATGGTTCCAGTAAATGTTTATAAACACGAGAAAACTGGGAAAATAATAAATGTTTTTGTATTGACTAATGAACTTTCTACATTTTTAACTAAATGGACAAATAACAACCCTAAAAAAGTGAAGGGGGTGCAAAATGAGTGAAAGGAAAGTGTTTTCATTAGAAGCACAAGAAAATAGTGTGGACTTGCTTTATAATGATGAAGATATTTCCATTGCATCTATTGACCTTTTCCATATAGATGAAGAGGGCGAATGCAATAGGAATAAGTGCAACATATCTAAAGCAACAGCAGAAAGGGCTATAAAATATATTTATAATAAGCCAATAATAGCGAGGTTTAATTCGGTATGCAAAGATTTTGTAACGGATGTAACTGAACACGCTAGAAATAAAAATGAAGCATTTAATATGAGAGTCGTTGGGACAATCCCTAGCGATAGTAGAATTAAATTTATTGAAAGGGATAATGGCAAAGTCTATTGCAATGCCGAAGCGATTGTTTATAAAAAATATGTGCCGCAACTTGTTGATATATTAAAGAAAAATAATGGGACAATTAAGGTATCTATTGAAATTAGGACTAATGGCAAAGAAAATGATGATGGCATATTTGTAATAGAAGATATGGTACTTCAAGGAGTTTGTTTGCTTGGTATGGGGGTGCCTGAAGGTATCGAAAATTCGCATATGGAAATTTTGCATTTTTCACAAGAAGATACAAATATGTTGAATGAAAGATATTTAAAATTTTCACAATCTAAAAAGAGCATTTTTGATGACATAAAAGATAAAATCGAAAAGGAGGAAATGCAAATCTTGAATAGTTTAGGCGTGAATGCCCTTCGCGAAAAAATTTGGAGTGATTTAGGTAAATATACTTATCACGATGGCGAATGGGAAGGTAAAAAATATTATGTGGAAGAAATTTATTCCGATGATAAAGAAATCATTATTAGAGATAATGAAACTGCAAAATATTACAAAGTCCCATATTCGGTTGATAATGGGGATGTAAAGGTTGATATTACTTCAAAAACTGAAGTCGAACAAGGGTGGCACGAGAGACCATTGTACAACAAAAGATTTACTTTGGTGTTTGCTAAAGAAGAATATGGCACTGGTGAAACGATTAAAGTCGATAAATCTAAAGAGGCTGTAAGCGATAAGGCTTGGGGCGATGTAGATAAGACAGAGCTTAGACATAAAGTACTACAAGCCAAAAATTATAAAACATTGGTTCACGATGTCTATGCCGATGTGGAGGATGGGTGGGAAGATGCACCGAGCGAGAAGTTGAAATATCCTATTATGCTCATTGAGGGCGATACCGCAGTATATTCGCGGTATGGACTTGCTTCAGCGCTTGGCTATGCAAAGAAGGAGAATAATACTTCGGTTGTTAATAAAGTTGAAAAACTTTATAAAACAATAGACATCAACGAAAAGGAGGAGAAGATGGACGGCGAAAAAGAACTTCAAAACAAAATAGACAAAGACAACCCTGAAATCGCAAAGATTAAGGACGATGCCGATGCTATGGAAGACGACAAGAAAGAAGAACTTCGCAAAAAAGAGGAAGTTAAAAATGCCGTAGTCGATGCTCCAGAAAACGATAAGTTGAAAGACGACATCGATTCGGACAAAGACTATTGGAAGAAACAGTATTCAGAACTTGAAGAAAAATTTAAAAGTATGGAAACTGAATTTTCATCTTGCAAAGAAGAACTTAAAGTCTACAAAGCAAAAGAAGATAAAGAAGCAATGCAAAATTATTTGAATTCATTCAAAAATTGCTTTAGCGAAGAAGATTTGAAAGTTTTGGCTAGCAAAATAGAAAATGCCCAAAGATGTGAGTTCGAGAAAGAAGTCGATGAGAAAATCAAAGAGTTCGCAAGAAAAATGTCAGAATCTACAAATAAAGATGTTGACAAAGATGTTGAAATCAAAAATTCTTGTGGGTTTATGAGAAATACTGACAATAGTTCAAACTCTAATGAACCTGAAGATGCATTAGATAAAATTATCAAAAAATATAAAAAATAAAACATAAATTTGAAGGAGAAAAAATATGGCAAATTATATTTCACAAATTACTACGCCAAGAGTTGCATCTGAACATATTATAAAAGTAACTGTTCCAACTGGCGGGTTGAAACCAGGTCAAGTTGTTGTAGCTGAAACATTGGACAATGCGCTTGGGAATTTTAATTACGAAGTGTACACAGCTACACAGCCTGCTACTGCAAAACTTGGTAGCAATATGGTGGCGCTAATTGTTAATGATGGATTTGAGACTTTGGATGATGGACGCAGACCAGCAGGGCAACCGAACTATTACACATATGATTTTAAAGCGGGGGAAACTGCTCTAGCAATTTTCCTTGATAGACACTTGCAATTCGATATTGGGGTTGATTGTGTTACAGGCGCTACAACGGCTACACCTGCAAGCGATATTGGAAAATTTTTATATCCTACAGATGGCACAAATAACTTGACTGTAGGTGCTAGCGTTCCAGAGGGCACTGCGGCTTCTCTTAAAATAATCGCAGTAAAAAATGTACCAGTTGGCGGGAACATCGATGCAAATAATACAGGTTTTGCATTCGCATATGTTTGCGTGGCTCAATAAGGATAGGAGGAAATAAAAATTATGGCAGAAAATATTATGAGAGAATTTTTGTTCGCACAAGATGATATGAATGATGTAAATTCTATTGTCGAAAAATTCGCTGAAGTTGGCGCAGCAGCCACTTATGCACAGTTCGGCGGACACGGAATTATTGAAAAGGTTGAACTAGATAATTATAAAGAAGAAGAAAAACGCATTAAAGATGCTTGTGTTTCTTTTGCTGCTAGCAAGGCAGGTATTGATTACCCTAAGACCCCTACTGAAGTAGCATATGCGCTTGATAATACGGTTTTTAGGGATATTCTAAACACAATTATGGTGAGAACAATTGGAACGATGATGGTTAGATACAACTCACCGCAACTTGACGCGCTTGTAGAAGTACAACCAGTTGAAGTAGGGGCTTCTTTTACTTACGAAATAGACACAAAGGCATTGCCAGTCGCACAAAGAGCAACATATGGCTCAAATGTAACGATGGTTCCATCGTATGCAATGGGCGCAAAGACATTGAAACCAATCCCATATTCAATTGGGCTTTCACTTGACTATATCCGTATAATTGCGAATGGATATGATTGGGGTAGGGCTATTGCTCGTGTTTATGCTGGTATGCTTTTTGCGCAATATAACATTGTTGTTAGCAAATTGTTCAACACAAACGCATTAAATGGTACTCCGTTCTATAACGCAACATTCTCGGCTACCGCTTATACGCAATTGGCTGATGATATTAAGATGTTGAATGGTGGTGCAGCAGTTACGGCATATGGCACAATTACAGCTTGGCAAACAATTTCTGCACTTGCTACACAAGGCGGATTTACTACTAAAGATGAATACATCAGAAATGCGTACTTGCAAAAGATTTATGGTGTGGATTCTATGGTTCTTGACCAATTCACTAACTATGCGGCTCCATTTACAACAGCTAATGCAGCATCATTGAGAGCAATCCCTAATAATTTGATTGTATTGCTTTCTTCGGGTGATAAGGTTATGAAACTTGCTCGTGAAAACTATATTAGAGTTATTGAAACACCAGCAAACAACAACACTTTGAATAGAAATGAATATTCATTCTTCCAAAGCTTTGATGCAGATATTGCAACGGCATCTCAATATGGTTTGCAATCCACACAAGCAGGCTGATAAATATAGCCTAAAAAAATAAGGGCATAGGCAATAGTTGTTTATGCCCTATTTTTTTAATAAAATTTATAGAAAAATATTTTATAGAAAGGAGAAAGTCCATTATGGCAACACAAATTAAAAAAACAAATGCAGCAAAGTCTGCTAATGACAAAAGTGCAGAAGTAAAAAATATTACCACAAAAGTTGAGACAACTCCCGAGAAAAACTCGGTGATTGAAAATGAGATACAAAAACTCCGTGAAGAAAATGCAGAAAAAACACAAGCATTGGATGATATGACTAAACAACTATCAACGATGCAAGAATTGATTAATAAATTACTCGCGAACCAAAGTTCTGGTTCGTCGGATGAAGGAGAAGTATTGGTCGGATGCCGTTTCGTAAATGGGGCAGCAATGGCGACCAATGATTCTCGACTAAAATGTGAATTCGCTTGTGATGAAGAAAAATATGTCCCCGTTGAAGATTTAAAAATATATTTAAAGGAAGCGGGGAGAAATTTGAGAACATTGTTTGAAATCGACGGGTTCTATTTTGTAGACCAATCGAATTATGACAAGTTTAAAATTAAAAAACGTATTGACTTATCACACGATAAAATAAAAGAAATACTTTTTGCACCTACACAACACGATATGATTAATAGAGTAAATGAGCTTACAAATAATAAGAAAAATTTTAATGTATTGCACTTGTTTGAGTATGAAATTTGCAAAATGCTTATTGACCCAACAACCCCTCTAATGGGATGGGATTACGCAAATAGAACATTGCTTGAAGATTATATCGGGATTAAATTCGATGAATTATTGGCAAGATATAGTGCTAGATGTTGGGCTGTCGAAAATAGAAATTAATTATTTAGGGAGGTCTTAATGGCTACTACTTTTAGTGATGTAATTGATATGGCATTGATAACGATTCAAGATTATAAATTGAATAGTTTATATCAAACGAATCCAGATGATTTCAAGACAATAACAAATGCATTTTTGCTACGGGGTCTCCCACAATTTACAAATTGCAAAACGCCTTTGACTTATGATATGGGAACGCAAACTTTTACGAATACTTTGACTCCATTGGAAATTAGTATATTGGCTGATTTATGGGTTTATGAATGGTTTGAATGGCACGTACAAAATGTAACTCAATTTGAGAATAAAATGACACCTTCAGATTTTAAACATTATTCCGAAGCCGAGAATTTAAAACAAAAGTCGGAATACTTGGATAGATTAAGAGAAAAACATAGCCAAAAAATGATGGATTATAGTTTGCAAAATCTTGATTGGTCGAGTTGGGGAAGTGGGAATTTTAACATATAGAGGTAATTATGACATTAGATTTTTATAAAGCATATTTGAACTCTATAGCACAGGACCCAGTTACCTATTGGCGCGAATTAAGACAAGAAGCAACGAATGATGTCTGGTTGGATACTTCAACCGTAGAAACAATTCAAGGACAAACCAGTCTAGGCGCTATTTCTTATGGTCCAGAAAGTGTACAAGTTAATTCTGTAATAGACCCTAAAACTGGGAAACCATTTGGTGATGATTATAGAAAAATAATTTACAAAAATTTATTTGATAACAAGTTGCCACCGAGTATAATTCCCGCATCTCAATTTTTAGTTAATTCTGTTGGTGGTATTGAATTGTATAGATTTACTACTATTGATGGAAAAGATTTCTTAGTTAGAAATAGCAACAGATTTATGGGTAAATACTATAAATTTGATGGCATAACTTGGCTTACAATAAATACAAATACTATCATTGGTTCTAGTGCTAGTGCAATTTTGCAGAGATGTAACAATTGGCTCAAATGGTATGATAAAAATAATGTTTTACATCAATGGGAATGCGTATTTGAGAGAAGCTTATCTTCTACTGGGTTTGATTATGGTAGTGAAGGTGTAGCAGAAGTTGGCTCTGATACTCTTATTAGGGTTCAACGAAATGCTGAAACCGAATTAATACCTTTCAACCAAAGATTTATTTTTGATGGGCACGCTTTCCAAGTGAAACAAATAAATAATCATATAAGTGATACTTACATGGAATTATACTTATTTGAGACTCAAATTCAATCTAATGATGACTTGGTAAATAATATTGCAAATAGTGATGGAGAAATAAAACCTACAACAAATGAAACTTTGATAACTCCAGATGTAAACAAAATTTTACAAGGTGAAACTCAAAATTTTTCGGTGTTTAATTATATTAATGGAGTTCCTGGTAATTCGACCTACAAAGTTGAGGTATTAGGTGGCTCTGCCGATGTAAATTATACATTAACAATAATTGATGGAAATAATTTCTCTATAACAAATATTTTGCAAAGCAATTCACCATTAACTATTGTATGTACAAATACTCAAGATTCTAGCGATATTGTGTCTATAAATGTTATATTAGGAGGATTGTGGTAATGGAAATTTGCGAGAATGAATATAATAAATTTCAACAAATAGATGCTGCCACAAAAACTATAGTAGATTATTTATTATTAAATAATGAAGATTTATGGAAGCTTTTGTATTATATCAAACCCAATGAATTGCCTTTGTCTAGTCCAAATTTAACTAGAGCACAAAAGTCAGCAATGATTTGTACGGACCCATATGCTACCAATGAAAATGTTGATAAAAATATTTTATTCCAAACTGTAACCGATGAAGCATTTAGTACTGCGATTCCCCAAATACGAATAGAAATTGGCGACATAGTACCATTGGATAGGGTGCGTGCATATATGTATATAGATTTCCAAATAGTTGTTCCTAATAAGCAAGATATATTTACAGCGCCCTATAATAGTGTGGCACGTAGAAGCGATGCATTGTTTAGAGAACTAGCAAAAACGCTTAATGGGGTAGATATCCCTAATAGTGGGTTTTATTCAAAAATGTTTTTGGATAGATCTAGTAATGCAGGGCGAAAGACTGGAGCATATAGACAACAAATGAACCAAAACTTCACTGGACGTTGGGTGACATTTTCTGTGCTTTTGTAGAGGGAGCCGATGGAACTTAATAATTATGATAAGATAGTAGAGCTTTATCATAGAATGAATGATAATGAAGAACTTTTAAAAGTTTTTTATGCAAATGATTATCCCGTCCCATATAAAAGTTTAACTTTGTATCCTGTGCAAGTAGATTTATACTATTATTTCCATTTGTTTGTTCAGTGTTTATTGTTGCCACATAAAACGAGTGGAGATATAAAGGCAATTTCTTTGCCATATTTAAAATATTTATATTATTTGGCGACAGATAAAGAGCAACCAGAGGCGATTGCGTCTCTTGGAGAATTGCTTTTAATTGTTTTAAGAAAACCCAAAACTTATAAAGATGAAAATGGTGATGAAAAATTTTCTATTTCTTTTGAGTTGGATAAAGGGATAATTGACATTGGGGGGGACAAATTCGATAGTAAAGATTTTGATATTATTAAAAAAATAATATTAGAACAAAATGCCATTGAAGAACCAGATGAGACAATCCCACCTGAACTTCTTAAAGCGTATAAAGAACTTGAAGAGTATAAATTAAAACAAAGTAAAGTTAAGATGTGCTCATTCGAGGACCAAATTAATGTAATAGTGGCTCGTTCTTCTTATCGTAGAGATGAAGTTATGCGAATGACTATTCGCTCTTTTTCGCGATTATTAGATAGGACTGACAAAATTATGGCATATGAAATAAATTCATTATTGAAACCATATATGGATAAAAAAGACCAAGAGAATGTACAACACTATATGGCTGATACAAGCAAAACATTAAAAGAAAAATGCAATGAGGCATTTACTGATATGGATTCATTGCATAAAAAAGTTGAAGGTTAAAAAAAGTATATGCAAATTTGGGTTTTGTAATTCCCTTATAAAAATTACAAAAGAATAAAATTAAAGGAGAAAAATAAAATGCGTAAAAGGTTTTTAGTCTCTGTTGGTGATGCAGTAGCTATGCAAGGGAATAATGTAATTTTTACTGCTAAAACACTTTTGGATTCTGGAATTACAGTTGAAACAAGTAATACGGAAATAAGAGGTGGTGTGGGTAACCAATTGCAAGCGGTTTATTATCATACAGGAACACTAAATGTAACATTGACGGATACTCAATTTAGACTTCCTTATATTGCCTTAAATACTGGCTCTAAAATTGTTGCTGGTGGTAATATTTGGGCAAATGAAACAATAACCCTTGCTGGTTCTACTGGTACTTTAAATGGAACCCCTGTATCTATTGATGGTCAACCGCTATCAGTTTGGGTAGAAGATGGCGATTCATATGCTACATTGCCAGTAACTTTAACTGGGAATAAATATACATTCTCAATTGCAAATACATCTATCCCTCAAAATAGTACAATCTGTGTAATGTATATGAATACTCAAAATTCAGCACAATCAATAACCATCCCAGCAAATATTGTTCCAGACAGAATTAGACTTTATATTACTGCCAACTTATATGGGGATGTAAGTGGGAATGGATTTGTAGGAAAAGTACAAATTGAAATCCCAGTATGTCAATTAGCTGGTTCTCAAGAAATTACTATGACTGCCGATGGATATAGTAATACCCCATTAACTGGTATGGCTCTTGCTTATAGTGATGGTTCTGTTGGATGTTCTGCAGGTGCATATTATGCAAAAATCACTGAATATCTTGACGGGGCTTCGTGGTATGATGGAGTTACTGGACTTTCAATTGAAGGTGGCGATTTTAGCCTTACAAAAGGCGAAAGTGCTACATTGAGAGTATGGGCTGTAAAAGGCAATACATCTTTCTTGTGCGATAATGCTAATCTGACTTTTACAAGTGGCACAGTGGGGACTGCTACCGTAGGACCTAATACTGGTGTTGTAACTACAGTAAATGCTGGGACGACATTATTGAAAGCAGTAATTACTGATAAAAATGATATTGAAGCGTCTTGTACTTTGACAGTAACAGACGATGGCGAATGAGCACACTGACGAGTTTGTGAGATTCAAACGAAACTAAAGGCGAAAGCCTTTGGTCTGTGCAAAAAAAGGATTATAGAAAAATGAACGATTATAAATGTGTTTATGCAAAATTTGTAACTCAAGGATTATATCAAAAAATAATTTGCACAAAAAATAACGATATATGCCCTTGTGTGAGATATTGCCCAACAAAAAAAACAATAGAACATAGCGATATGGCACAATATTGTTTAAGAAATCCTAATAGGATGGAATATAAAAAATAAAATTTATGAGGAGAAAATAATGTTAAGGTCTATAAAAATTACAACAACAAAAGCAGATGAAGATATATTATTGAATACCGATTTGCAAAAACGAATTTGCGAGAGACTTGCCATAACAAAAGATAAATATTCGCTACTTCTTGGGAAAGATGGTATCAAAATGGACCTTACGATTTCATTCTCGGCAACAAATAAAGTTTCGGTAAATGGTAATTTGTTTGATGATTTGTTTGAAGATAGTGTATTTACTACTGGCGAGAAAATTTTAATTAAAAGTGTAAAAATAAAAACTCCTGCAACATTTTTTGTGTTGATAGATGTGGATTGAGGTGGGTGCATATGAGTGATTTATCGACGAGCAAAGTTATTGCACTTATTACAGCACAATGCAAAAAAATTGTAAGACAACAATCTTCTGGTATCGCCGATGTAAAGTGGGATACTGCTACTCATTCTTTGGTTTTTACTTTAACCGATGGTAAAACGGTATCGGTAGCGATTACTGCGAGTGCAAGTGGTATTACATATTCAAATGAAGCATCAAAACTTGATTCTAATGATGTACAAAGTGCGATAGACGAAATTTTGACTAAATTAAATAAAGCAATAAGCGATTTAGGATTGAGTGTTGCTTATTTGGATGAACAAAATGATTTCACAGCCCCAAACAATTTTAATGCTGAAACTAGTTTTAGTGCTGATGTGTCTGTAACAAATAGTGATATTGATATTCATAATGGTATGCTTGATATAACCGACAATACTGGTGGCAAGGATATTGTGACTAGATATAATGCGGAAAAAATAACCATAAATGAAAACAATGAAAATACTACACATACATTGACATTCCCAAAAGAAACTGGAACTTTTGTAACAACAAATAAATTCGATACAAAACATTCGGTGGTAAAAAATAGAGATACGGATACTCAAAAGGAAGATACTTGGTTTACCGATGATGCAGATGCGACATTGGCAATGGCACAAGAAAATACGACTACTAGTTCTAGTGTTTCAGTACAAAAAGGCTATGCTGAAATGTCGGCTTTTGATTTTGGTGAAATAACTAATAATAGTAGAGTTTCCGTAACATCGGATTTGATAAGTTTAATATCTGCCGATGCAAATACACAAGATGCAAAAACAACTATATTAACTATTAGTCCAGAAAATGTGCAAATAAATGGCAAAGATATTTCAACTGAAACCGAATTAGATAAAAAATTAGATAAAGTAGAAACTCCGAGTTCTTTTGTAAAACTTTATGGGGTACAAAAAGATGGCTCTCAAGCTTTGGTAAATATAGATGAGCAAACAGATTCTAATTCTACAAATCCAGTTCAAAACAAGGTTGTGACTAATGCATTAAAAGACAAATTAAATGTTTTTGCACCTGGTGAAAGCAATAGAGTATATGTAAGAAAAGAAAACAATTTAGATTCTAGTTTGCCATATACCTATACAGCAGAAGGCGATTCTATTGTTTATAGAAATGCATATGGCAGAACACAGGTAGAAGAGCCTACACAACCTAAAGATGCAGTGAATAAAGAATATGCTGATAGTTTGCAAAGATATATAAGTTTAACAGGTGAAAGTGGAATATTGGAAGATGACCAATATAATACAGTAAAAGAATATGATAACTTAATAATCCAAAGAGCAGGTATAGATTTTAGAAGGAGTGGGTATCCATCTAATGGACAAGGGGATTATGTATTTACTAGTACCTATTATGCAAAACCAAATGGCACTGAAGAATTTGATGCTTATATTATCACAATTAAACAAGACAAAACTTGGACTTTCACATTAAAAAATTTCTTAATGATTGGCGAGCAAACCTATGCACCGTTTGTGGAAATAAATCCAAGTTCGGCAACCAATGGAAATTTATCTGATGACGATTTTGAAAATTTAACTGAACACGATGATGTTTATATTATTTTAAATAATGAATATTATTACAAAGCAGATAATGGACATACTCCAGGTATATTAAGTTACACTCATACGGGCTGGAATGGAAATGCACCACAAGATAAAAGTATTAATATCACTTTAGCAACGAAAGCTTGGACATTAGTTATTGGACAAACTAGATATTATAGACATTATATTTGTTTAGAAGCAGATGGAAAAACTTTATACTATGATTTTAGTTCAACTCAAAGTACAGCATATACTGTAAGTACTTTGCCTGCAATGCCAGATGATATTATAACAGCAATACAGGTAGTTGCTGGGGGTTATTATTCATCAGTAAGTGGATTAGTATATAGAAATGGGCAAGGCGAATTAAAAGTAATAGCACACGGTATGTATACATCTAATGGGACCTCTATGAGTTATTTGCAACTCGCTGGGGCTGCTGCTACATTTGTAAAAGATACTGTAACAATATTATAGAAAAATGAGGATTATAGAAATGGAAAAAATAAAATTTAATTTTGAAGAACAAAAAAATAAGATTGTGAAGTTTGAAGGACAAAAAATAGAAATACGCCCGTACGTTTTAACTAGTGAAAAAGCGATTATTAGCGATATTTGTTGCCAGCAAATAAAAGCGCAAAATGAAGATAAAAAAAGAAATAGTATTCATACTGCTCGCCTTGTTTTTGATATGGTCTTAGTTGCATTGTGTTCAAATGTAGAAATTGATGGCGTAAAGACACAAATTAAAAAAAATAAGGTTATAGGCGTATCAATTGATGTTAAAGAACCTATATTAGAACAATTTGAAAAGTCTGGGCTCGCTTTATTTATTGAGAACAATATTGATAATTGCGAAAAAATTTGGCAAGATACGGTAAAAGATATTGAAATCGCAACAAATAACCTCATTGCTTTGTTTGATGACTTGAAGAAACTAATACCGTCCGAAGAAAAACAAAAGGCTGTATTAAGTGAGTTGAAAACCACTATTGAAGATTTTGCCAAAAAGAACCCAAATATTGCAAAAGAAACATTGACTAAACCGATTAAAGAAGTCGTCGCAAAAGAAATGCACGAAAAAAAAGATAAAGAAAAAATACAAAAATTAAATAACAAAAAATAGGTAATTTGTTTATGGCTACTTATTATATCCAAAACACTGCACAATTAGATAAATTGGTGATGCAAAAAATTTCTCGTGGACTTTTAGAGTATGTTTCTAAAAAGGTTGTAAAAATAATGCAAGATAATTTGGCTCAATCAGAAATATCTACCAGTACTTTGATGGATTCAGTAATTTATAAAATTAATCCTTTAGGAAATGAAAGCGATATATATATTTGGTATGAGTATGTTCAATCTTTTGCATCACCACCTATGTTTGATGGCAATGGACAATTGATTGTGTGGGGACATTTTACTAATACTTTTGGCTCTAATGCTTATGACCAGACTTGGAATGGTGAATTAATTTCTTTTAGACTCGCTGAATGGTTGGAAAGCGGTGGACATGGTGGAATTGGTAATCAACCAATTGTTGCATCTCATTGGTTTACTAAAACGAAACAAGAAGTTGAAACAAATTTACAATCTTGGGCAAGAGGATATTTAAGAACACAAAAATTAATTTAATAAGTGGAGGGGATGATGGCTGATTTAAGTATTAAGTTAAAAACACAGGCAGATAGTAGTAGTTTTAATGCCTCAATAAAAGAACTAGAATCTAAGGTCCCCCCAATAAATATAAAAGCACGCATCGAAGGGGTAACGGGACTAACAGGACTTTCGGGTAAAAGTGCATTAGAGAGCGCTGACTTTTTAAAAAACTTAGGTCCATTAACTCAAAAAATTGAAAGTGTAAAAACAGAATTGAATGAGATGGCTGTAGAGGGGACATTAAGTGCTGAGATGTTTTCCAAACTTAAAGCCCAAGTTTCTAAAGTCGAAGCGCAAATGCAAAAAGGGACTATTTCATTTAACGAAGGTGCTCAAGCACTTGATAGAATAAGCGAAAAAGCTAATGGCTCTGGAAAAAGTTTTAAATTCTTTGCTTCAAACCTTAAACATTCAATAACGGCAATCTCAAGTTGGGCTGTTGCTACGACAATAGTTTATGGGACAATACACGCAATTGAACAAATGGTCGATGCGGTAATTGAACTCGACTCTGCTTTGGTAGAGCTGAGTAAGGTTTTTGATGCTACAGATGAACAAATAAACAAAGTAAAAGATTCAGCCTTTGAATTGGCTTCCCAATTAGGGTCAACAGGACTTGATGTAATTAATGCCACTACCGAATTTAAGAGAATGGGTTATACCATTGATGAGTCTTTGGATTTGGCTCAAACGGCTATAATGCTTACAAATGTAGCGGAAGGATTAGATGATGCGGGTGAAGCGGCATCAATAATTACATCAATATTGAAAGGACTCGGTGTAAATGCTGAATACGCGGAGTCAATACTTGATAGATTAAATGAAGTATCGAACAATAATGCAGTTTCATTGGCTACACTAGCAGATATGGCGCAACGTGCTGCTGCTACGATGAATATTCTTGGGAACACATTCGACCAGACTTTGGGGCTGTTGACTGGAGCATATGAAGTTTTGCAAGACGAACGCGTTGCTAAAGGTATACAAACCGTGGGTTTGCGTATTGCAGGGCTTAATGAGGATTTGACGGCGCAAATTGGGCTTTCAAACCAAGTTGTTGAAGGGCTTCAAAAATATGCGGGGATAAATGCTTTCGATGAACAAACAGGGCAAATTAAAAGCACTTACGCAATATTAGACGAACTCGCGGATAAATGGGATTTATTAAATACAAACCAACAAATAACTTTGCAAAATCTTCTTGGTGGTAAAGAACGCGCGGATGTTGTAGCCGCATTGATGGCAAACTGGGAAGGCGTTTCAGACGCAATAAAAGATGCAGAAAACAGCGCGGGCTCCGCAAGAAAAGAGCAAGAAGCATTTTTAAAAAGCATTATGGCAAGCATCAACGAAGTTAAAAATGCCTTTATGGATGTAGCGCAAGAATTAATCCCACGTGAATTGATAAAATCAGTTGTAGATTTATTAAAATCCGTTTTAGTATTGCTGAAACCTATCGCCACTATTATTGGACGAATTTTACAAATATTGCAAGTCGATTATGCATTGGAGCTTTGGGGCTATATATTGGAATTTATTGGAGAAGCGTTGTCTACAATTATTAGTTTTTTAGAGCCAATTGCAGACTTAATCGAGTCGATTTTTGAACTTGTTGCTTCGGCTGCTGAGTGGATTAAGCCCGTTTTTGAATGGCTATTAACTGCTTTAGGGAAACTTGCAGATGCCGTTCATCTATTTTTGGACCCTATCAAAGACGTCGCGAATTGGATTGGGAATGCCGCGAATGACGTAGTAAATTTCTTTAAAAGGTTAGTTGGTGCTGCGGATGATACTCACAAAGATTTAGCCGAAACATTTAATCAAGAAGAGGTTAATAAATATAAAAAAGCCTTAGGCGAACTTACCAATGCTATGGGCGACCAAAAAATTGCCGCACAAGAATATTTGGAAACTTTACAAAAACAAAATGAAGAGCGTGAAAAAGAAAAGACGCTAAATGAAAAACTTTTAGCCGTTGAAAAAGCACGACAAGCTCTTGCTGAAGCGAAAACAAAGAAAATAAGAGTTTTCCGTGCGGGCGTCGGGTTTACATATGAAAGCGATGCTGCGAGCGTTCAGACGGCGCAAGAGTCATTAAATGAAGCAATAGACGCATTGAGTGAATATAAGTACGAACAAGCATTAAATAGAGCGCAAGAATTTGTAAATGAATTTCAAGGAATATTATCTGGCGACAACGTTATAGAAGGCTGGGAAGAATTATTTAACAATTTCTCGGATTTACTTGATACTGAGTTTGCTGATTACTTGAAAAAATCGCAAGAATTCGTTGATGATTTTAATGAAGAGTGGGGGGATTTGCACGCTCAAATAATAGAGACAGAAAAGAACAAGAATGCAACCAATGAGACGAGTGAGGATTCAAATATCCACGTAGAAACAAAAGGTAGCAAATGGAGCGGTAGTGGTGGACGCGCTTGGGCTAAGGGGACTACTAATGCCCCCGCTGGGTTAAGCCTTGTTGGAGAAAATGGACCAGAACTAAGGGTGTTGAATCAAGGCGATGGGATAATTCCCGCTGATTTGACAAGAAATCTTATGAGTTTAGCGCGGAATCCTAAAATCGCTTCCAATGCTTCGACAGGTCAAACATTAGTATTTAATGGTCCATTGAATTTCCCGAATGTTAGAAATGCTGATGACGCAAAAGGATTCGTTGAAGGTATTATGACAATTGGTGCATCAAAAATCCCAAAATACAATTAAACGCAGGAGTAACATCCTGCAATATGCCGAATAAAAGGTAAATCATCTTGAATTTGGCTCAAAAAAATAACGAGGTATTATGGTGAATTTCGATAGACAAATGGGTATAGAAATAGCGAATGCTATAAATAAACGCATAAAAATGGTTTCTCAAGATTTGTACAATAATGCTCCATATACTATAATAAAATTTGGGCGTGTGGTTTCTATAAATGGCAAGAGATATAGTATAAAAATAAATAATGCGCTATACACAAATATATATGCACTTAAGGGAAGTAATTTAATTAGCGTCGGGGACTCAGTAATATGTGTAGTTCCCAATAACCAATATAGCAATATGTTTATTCTCGGCGCATTAGATATGTAAATGCGCAAAAGTGGGGGTAAATTTAAACGTTTTAATGGCAAACGAATATTTACTTAATAATAGTAAAAATTTTAAAATTTGGGGCAAAAACGAACGATAGGAGGGGTTATGGCATTAACTAAACCATTTATAAACACGGTTCCAGCATTTGATGCTACAAAGAGCACCGAAATTGCTTTAAATATTCTCGGGGGGGATGCAATAGGCGCGTATGGTGGTAAGTTATACACAAATTCAGGGATGCAACTTGGGACATTTACTCCTATCCCAATCGCAAATGATATTGCAGGCGCTTCCATTAGAACTTATCCGCTCAAAATATCCGCTAGTTTAAACATTGTAGAAAACAATGAAAGTTATATAATCGAACCAATAACTTATGCTGTAGGGGATACACAATATGCGAATGGGGTTGTTGGACAGGGCGCAAATTTTACTTGCTATAAAACCCCAAGCGTGAAACTATATTATTATGGCATAGTTGATGGCGTTGCGGGATATTATGATTTTAAGAATGATATTACGTTGGGAACGTCTAGCCCTAGTATTAAAATAGAGTTTAGCCCTAATGACCTAAATAGTATCGCAGAGCCTAATATAGCAAAAATATATGTATATGGCGTAAAAAATGGGGCAAGAGATATTATATTTACCACTGATGAAATATATAATTTTTCTCACGATATTACTACTGATTTGTATTCTGTCGAAACTGAGTTGCAAGGGTTCGCGCTTAATATCGATAGCGCAGGAAATCTTATATCATCTCGTTTGTATGATAGTTATGAAATAGAATGGGTTGTATGTACTATCGAAAATTTTAATCCTACCCTAACTGGTATTATAACGGGAATAAATTGCTATTATAAAACATTAATAAATTCTCCATTGTTGACGATAAATAATTTATGTTCACAAGGCATAATTGAAATTAATAGCAAATTGACAAGCCGCGAAGGTACGAGTAATCCGCCACGCCCACAATATATAGACAATGAAGAAATAGATTTAACTGGCAATGGCTGGTGGGTACAATGGGCGAACTATTTCAATTTGGAACAGCCCTACACGTTTAGGGTGTGGGGGCGTAATTTTAATGTAGGTGAAATTGCTACTTTAAGTGCATTAGGCGTACAAGATGGTAAAATAGTCTTAAAATATAATAAAGAAGATGTTTTTGATGAAACTACCAATTCTACTTTGAGTTATACATTTATTTCTTTAGAAAGTGGTAGCCGTGGCTATTCTTATTATATTGAGAGCAGTAGAATTTTATCTAGTAGTATCAATAGTGCTACAAAACTTTTTATAAATGTTCAAGAACAAAATGAATTATTTGATATTCAATTTCAAATTTTAAATTAAAGGAAGGTGAAATATGGCATTCCCACTTGATGTAGACCCATTTTTGCAGGCAGTAGACCCATCTACGGCACAAGATATTGCCAATATAAAGGCATACCAAAGCCGTGTGGAATCTGGGGATTTTTCTGGTGCTAAAAACTTTTTGATGAGTTTGTCTAATGGGGTACAAATGAGTCTAAATGCAGGACGTTATAACCAAGTAATTGACGCTATAATTGCTATTGAGCAATTTTATCTAGGACTTGGTGGGGTTAGAGAGTTCATTCAAAACAACGTAAGCGCATATACAAATTATAAACAATGGGATAATACTTATACTTATTCTGTGGGGAATATTGCTGGGAATAATAGCAATTGGTATAGTTGTATTCAAGAAAACAAAGGCATACAACCAGGCGTATCTTCAGATTGGGAAACATATTGGCAACTCATTTTGGAACAACAACCTGCCGTGCAATATCCAATCCAAAGAACACAACCTACAGGGCAAATCATTGGGGATTTATGGTTGAAAGATATGACTCCTATAACCATTGACCCAGTATTGGGGAATAATACGCCTGAGGCAATAAAATATGCTTTTGATAATAATGTAGTGCCAAGCACTTGGAATGTTGGAGATACGATAAAAATTCAATTAAACGATGGAACTGAAGAAGTATTTGTTCTTTATGATAAGCAACGTGGGAGATATGAAAAAACCGATGGGAGTGGTAGCACAAATGCCGTTTTGGGTTCTCAAAATATTATAATGTCGGCTCCAATGAATACGACCTCCACAAATGTCGGTGGCTGGGCACAAAGCAATATGAAAACAGTTACAATGAATGATATTTACAATAAATTCGCTGATGATTGGAAATCTATTGTGTCTAAAGTAAAAGTCGCAAGTACTGTTGGTGGGCAATCTACTGCAATCTCATATAGTGATAATATGTGTTTTGTTCCTGCATATGCGGAATTTGTACCCAATGTAACTACAGATGGCTACAAGGACGAGGGGACTGTATTTGATTACTTTGCTAGCACAGGGACGGGGGCTGATACTAGAAGAGCAAAAACATTTAATGGTCGTACATATGCCTATTGGTATAGGTCTCCATCTTTGCGTCAAAGTGCTGGGAGTGTTGGGTTTTCATTTGTGCTACCTGATGGAGCCTTCGAACCTACTGAACCCGCTTCGAATCCATTAGGCGTAGCCGTTGTCATTACAATTTAATTTTAGGGTGGTGTAAAAATGTTTTTTTTATATGATACATTGAAAGATAATAATTCGATGGGTTTTGCTACCAATTCGACATTTGTAAACACAGTTAAAATAGCGAATGGGATTTTCGACCATCTAAATTTATTGGAACAAATAACTAATTTTACTGTCATTCCTACAGAGTGGACGGATGAAACCTTATTGGATGCGACATTCAATGGGAATATTAATGCAGGGCAAATAAGTCAGTTTGTAGGAACAATAGACCATCTTGAGGTGCAAAGGCAAGAAGTCGGCACGAACGAATGGGTTACGTTGCAAATATTATATAAAGATAGCACAGGTAATGTACCAGTAGATTTTACAATGTATGACACGTACGAAAAAAACAACACCTTATATACTTACCAAATTGTCCCAGTCGATATTCAAGGCAATCAAGGAACAGCACTACAGCAAGAGGTGTTGAGCATATTTAATGATGCCTATATTGCCGACGCGAAACATATTTATAAGATAACATATGAATATGCTTTGGGTTCGATGCAAAAGAATCAAACAAACGCCGTTTATACGCCATATGGGGCGAAGTATCCTACAGTAGTGTATAATTCCGTAAATAGATACGATAGCGGGTCAATCACGGCTATTTTATTGGCGCCTACAAGTGAAAGCGCAACAAGTTCATATATTGATCGTGTGGCGCAAGTCAACCTCGTCAATGAATTTAATTCTTGGCTCGCTAATGGGCAAGCAAAAATACTAAAAGATTTTAATGGCAATTTAAAAGTTATAACCGTAATAAATCCGATTTCTAATAGTTATTATAAAGAGTTGGGAAATGGGCTGGCTAGTACATCATTTAATTTTGTAGAGGTCGGGGAATTTTCCCAAAACTATTTAGATAAACTTGGAATGACGAATAAATTTGATATAAAAGTTAAAACAGAATAATTATTTGGAGGCGGCGCAATGTATTTAACACAGGAGCAAATTGATGTATTGAGGCAACGTCTCCGTAATAAAAAATTAAAAATAGAGTTGCTTGATTCTAATATGCGGATAGTTGATAGCATAGAAGGGCACGCAATAGGTGGGGAAATAACGGCGGATGCAAACAATGATATTAGACGCACTGGGAACATACAAATGTCGATTCCTATTTCTCCACAAGCCACGACGCTCTTAGACCAATTAGATGGGTTTACAATCGAAATTGGCGGGAAGATTTGGCTAGATAAATATATAAAAATTAAAGTAGGGATAGAAAATATTTTATCCCAAAATAATGAAATAGTATGGTATCCATTAGGCGTATTTTTAATAAATAAACCATCTAGGACGTTTTCGGATACTGAATATAGTCTTTCCTTTGAGTGTATTGATTTGATGTCTAAATTGACAGGACAAAGGCAGGGACAATTGACTGGTACGACAACGATGATAGAAAAAGGGTATTATAGAACAATTGGGCTAGAGCAAAGATATTTGAGGACTCGGTTTCAAGATGCACTAATTTCTACAATAACAGAATTGGGCGGAATAAAAAAATATTCTATAGCCCAAATCCCTGACGTATACCAATTTTTGCCTTATGACATAAAAGTAGGTGTAGGTGCTACAGTTTATGACATATTAAAAGAGATAATGAACATATTATCAACTTGGCAAATGTATTTTGATTTAGATGGCACATTTATTGTAGAACCGATTCCTA